>Ga0114980_10000318_pt1 | contig 34218 bp, 33 predicted proteins | sample S_140806_EF_Meta_FD_87018 | JGI IMG/M metagenome (GOLD analysis project Ga0114980, IMG submission 87018) | Freshwater microbial communities from Lake Simoncouche, Canada to study carbon cycling - S_140806_EF_MetaG | ecosystem: Environmental > Aquatic > Freshwater > Lake | place: Lake...
CCATGTGAGGCAGGCACGTTCTCGACAGGAGGCGCTTCTGCATGCACACCTTGCAACGCGGGATATTATCAAGGATCTCAAGCACAAGGCAACTGTAACACCCCATGTGAGGCAGGCAAGTTCTCGACAGGAGGCGCTTCTGCATGCACACCTTGCAACGCGGGATATTATCAAGGATCTCAAGCACAAGGCAACTGTAACACCCCATGTGAGGCAGGCAAGTATTCTTCGTCAGGAGCAACTGCCTGTCTGAACTGCCACAACGGAAAATACCAAGACGCGACAGGGAAGAGTGACTGCAAAACGTGCTTGCCCGGAGAGTTTACAGCGAATGACGATACCCCCAAACCCGCGTGCACGCATTGCCTCCCTGGCCACTACCAACCGGATAACGGAAAAACCACATGCATCACATGCGATCCTGGCAAGTATCAAACGACCTCGAGACAAGCCGTGTGTATAGAATGTGCCGCGGGTTTGTTCTCTCCCACGACCGCTGCAACGCATGAACATTTCTGTCTGGAGTGTGCACCAGGAACGTACTCCCCCATATCGGCCTCGAGCTGCACCCCATGCATGAAGGGCAAGTACAATACCGCTGCCGGACTGAGCACCTGCACGATGTGCGTCGGCGAGCAGGCGTACGCCCCGTATACCGGTATGACGACGTGCTACCAGTGCATCGACAAGCGACAGATCTCAGATATACTGAAAACCTTCTGCTTCTCGTGCAAAGATGGCGAAGAGGAGGACCGTCCGAACTCAAGGTGTGTCAATTGCACAATCGGCAAGTACTCGGACGGCACCACGAATCGCAAGTGCGTGCCGTGCAGGGAGGGCACCTACGCCGCGACCGAAGGCAAAGCTGTCTGTGACAAATGCAAGGCGTGTCCCGACAGCTTCTACCGCGTCGGCTGTACCATTACCGGTGGCGATGTGTCGAGCTACTGTCTCGAGTGCGAAAAGTGTGCTGATTCGACCGAGGTGCGTGTGGACTGCATGAACCGTGAAGGTCACAACAACGCCAAGGGCATTTGCCGTAAGCGCGAGTTCACTGTGCGAAACCCGTACTGCGACATCCAAGGCTCAGGGTACTTCCTCGGAGGATACACCTTCAAGGAACTGTTCGGCACGTCCCAAGACAATGCTGACTTCCAGTGTCGAGGCATCTGCGACGGCGTCACGAATCGTCTGACCACCGCAATGAAGACTGAAAGTAACTTGATTCCGTACATTGACCAGAGCTTCGACTCTGGCTACTGCAAGGGCCCGTACGCGTGTGATGTACCTACGTGCGTCATCTACGGCGTCTCCGACGACTCGCAGCCGGCCTTCCGGACGCCCGCGGCGTGTCCCGTCATCATCGAGGATACGGTCACAGACAAGTTGTGGGCCCTCACGAAACAAGCTAACTACAAGCTAGATCCTCTCACCGTGGCGGTTCAGCATATGAGGTACAGCGTGCAATGTCAGGCCTGCAGCACATGCGGAGAATTCCATACCGATCTCATGAAAGTCTGGCCGCTCATGCAGAACTACACGGACTGGGGGAGGGGGTGCGCTCGCGAGTGCACGGAACTCTCGTGTGAACTAGGAGAGATCTTCGACTGGACGGTCACCGACGTCACGCGCAAGTGCAAGCAGTGCGCCGAGCTCGAGGACGTGCGGCTCTGCACGAGTCAACAGCAGCTCGGCTTTGCCGCAGCAGATATCTCCGGCAACCTCCCCAAGCTGACCTTCCAGGATTGCCAGCCCAAGCGAATACTGCAGTACGGCATTGCGCGTGCCTCGTACGGAGACTGTGTCCGGTGTCCAGAAGTCCCTGACGCTTGTCTGAGCCAACCGGGTCTGTACTATGCGACGTGTGACGTGGACTTGAACCCCGTCTGCAAAAAATGTGACACACGGGCGACTGCGTTCTCCTCGTACTTCAACGGCACGTCTACGTTGCCGCTGTACTGTCAGAAGACCCTGTGTCCTACAGATAGGACCGGAGTCAGCGTCGACGTCTTCCCCCACCGCACCTGCCAGCGGCAGTGCAGCAAGACGAGATGCGCCAGTGACCGCGTCGAGTTACCGTGTCTGTTGCCGCACGACAAGCGCTGCAAAGCATCGATTTCTTTCACCGATTTCCCGGCGGATGAGATGTACAAGAAGCTGGGCTACGTGCCGGCGCATGCCAATATTTTAGAGAGAGTTTCTGGACTGCATTTATTCTCCAGCTTCGAGAACATCCTCCTGAGTGTAGAGAGCATACCACTGCAGCGGAGGCGGGTGTGTGTGTGGAACGCCGACGGCATCGCAGACAACGACATGAACCCGGGTGGCATCTCTGTGCAATTCCAAGAAGCCTGCAGACCGTGGAACCGAGACCAGAGCACACGCTACCCCCTCCTTCCGATGCAGAACACCGTCACCGACACGACCGAGTTCCAGCGGCGCGTACTGCTCAACACGAGCGCGACTGCGATGCATTACTTGAGCCAGTGGAAAAACGTGGAACGCATACCGAACGTGTTCACGGGCGACATCTTCCTCGATCTCGACCTCACCAACGCGAGCCACTCAGCACTCGTCGTGTTTGTCTCCCCCGACCGGCTTTTGTCCAACGTGACATCCGTCGTGCGGTGGCACGTCTCGGTCTACGCACAGCAAACGGTTGGGCAGCGCGATGATGTTCTCGTCAGCATCGACACGGTTGATTCTGTTACGCCCTGCAACGAGTGTTTTGATCTACAGCCGACATGCATGCCACCGGACTGCACACGAACAGGCTCCACGCTCAATACCAGCCTCGAGTGTTCGACTGCACCACACAGCACCTTCCGCACTTCACCTCTCGCCACCGCCTGGCAGGATTTCTGCGGCGACAAATTCCACGTCAGCGTCCCGAGCGGCAAGGTCTATGCCTGCGACAAGAGCATGCAGCGGCGGGTGGTGCGGGCGAACACCCCCAGTCACACAGCGCTAAATGTGCTCTCAGGCACGCTCGACACGGCATGTGTCCAGGAATCGCTATTCTCGGTGCAAATGAACACATCGAATATTCTTATTGGTGCAACTGAATCTCTTGCCGGCACGTGCTGTCTTGGATTCGTCTTCTCCAACACATCCGTATTTTGCGTGTCCGTGGGGGGGCTCATGCACACGATTTCAGATACACGTCTGCAACTGGATTCCTTCAGCATACAGTCTGTGGTAGTGCATAAGGACGGTCTCATCACCACTGTCAGTAACAGCTTCAACAAGATCACCACGACGTATGTATCCAACATCTCGACCATGTGCGTCAGTCTCCAAGCATCCGTGACGGCGACAGTTTTGAACGCGAAAGCAACCGCATGGACCCACACCAGACACCCGATTTTCATGCTCGCCACAGGAAACCCCCTGTATTTCTTGTCAAGGATCGATTCACAGACACAGTCTACCTTTATGTTACGCCAGTACACGTGTGACGATTTACGGATGATGACGTCCACGTTCTGTGAGTCCAACGATCTCCCCGTTCAATTATTCAGTGGCAATCTACCGTCTCTGGAGACGCAGAATACCCTGCTTCATGCGAGGGGGGAGAAGCTCCTCTTTGTGACGTCGACGGAAAGTCCATCTGTCGGCACCGTCCTCATGGTCGTGTTTGTGTCGTCGCAGAACATCACGCAGAGTATCACCCGAAAAAGTGTGGCTCTGACTACAGAGGCACGAGACATTGTGTATCCAAACAACGGCCAGGCCCATCGAATCTCCGGATCCTGGATTTCGGACAGTGAGTACATCGTCGCACTGGAAGACCAGCAGCAGATCTGGAGGCTGACACTAGACACTAGCGTATCCCTATCTCTCTTACCACCACAAAACAGCATGTTCTCGTACACCTTCATCGCATTCGGCGGCGCCGTGCTGACCAAAACTCTGACAGGCTACAGCTTGGGGACTTGCATGGCCGGATGCAGCGCCAGCACCACAGAGCAGGATGTGTACTTTGCGTTCGGAAGTGATACGCTCACGTACAAGCGCCTGTTGCCTTGTCGTGACTCGAATCTGGCTCACGTGAATCCGCTGGACTTGAGACAAGCGCCGGCGGAAACGTGTGCTGTCGCTGAGTATAACCGCTTCACCTACTCGATGCAATACGGTCTCTCGTTCAAGTGTAAGCAGGCCACAGGGGTCGTAAGCACGTCTGTGACCCTGGAACTCGGAGCCGTCATGCGCATCACAGCCAGAAATACGTCTATGCTCATCACGGCGAATAGGAGCCAACTATTGTCGATGTACGCCCAATGTGCCAACATGAACGTGCAGTACATCGAATTGTTCGACCACTTCTCGTGTGAGGGGGGGTGTACCCTGTATCAAGTGACACAAATCCAGGTCACCGGCAAGCTGCGCATCAACTACGTCTTGCATACCGACAAGAGGCCCAGCAACAGCATGATCTACACACAACTTCACAGCAGCACGTATGCTCTGTCTCAGCCGCAGCTAGCCACGTCGTTTGACCGCTGGACACAGCACAGTGCTTTCACACACAGCATGCTCGACCTTCAGCGCATACAAGTGAACTTGAGGCGCCGGACGGTGGCCGCGTTTGCACTGTCGGAATCGACAAACGTGGCACTGGACGTGCTGCAAGTGGTCCCCCTCCTCAACTTACAAGCCCTGCAACAAGTGCTGCCGACGAACCAGACTGTGCTCTTGAGTCTCGTCCACATCCCATCAGAGTACGACCTTGCTCAGCTGGCGTTGTTGGACAGCACCGTACGGGGCAGCGACATATCCGGGTGGAGACGACTGCATGCGACGGCGTTTGTTCGCTCCACGGATAACTCCCTCCTCGGTTGTGTTTATGACCTGCGGCTCGTAGCCTTAAACGACCGCTTCAAGCCGAGACAAGCATCGAGCAAGGTTGGATGCCGTATCCGATTGACCGAGGAGGGGGTGAAAGCCGTCGGACGGTGCCACGTCGAGGTTCCATTCGCCATGGCAAACTCCGTTCGGGTCGTTGGTCTCGTACTTTCACCGGGAACCTGTGATCTACCACCAACCGACTCGTTGAGTGTCGAGCTCAATCCATTCACGTCCATGTCCGAGTGTCTCGAGCATCAGTACCTCGACGCTGACACTGCAAAGTGTGCTCCGTGTGCAATGAAGGAGGTCGCATGTGCGCCTGGGTTCTACGCGGCCGGATGCGAGGCGATGTTATTGGAAAGCAATCTCGTCGCATGTCTACAATGCCCGACACCGACGCATGCCCGCTTCACGAACGCCTCAGTCACATGCAACGACTGGACATGTGATGCTTCATACTTTCGATCAGACTCGCGCTGTCTCAACTGCACCACGTCATTGAAGAATGTCTGTGTCAAGAGCAAAGGAAAAATGTGGGCTGTATGCACAGGCTTGGAGAATGAGAAGTGCATGGACTGTCCTCTCTCCCTCCTCCCCCGCAACGCCGAGTGGACCAACACTTCGGAATGCGCGTGGAAGTGCCAGGCGTCCTACTTCAACAACAACGGCATCTGCGAGTCTTGCTTGAGTCTGAAGATCTTGAAATCTGTGCTCAGCATACAGGGCACGCGGACTCCTGGTGCATTCTACAAATTCAGTCCTTGCACCGAGACTCGACAGGCGGAGTTCAGCACCTGCCAGTTCCAGCAGCGATTGAACGCCACATACACAGCCGATGCGACAGAGTTCCTGAACGATTGCCCCGTGTGGTGTGCGGAGTACCTGCATCAAGTCAACACAACCGTCCTCGATCAAAACACGACGTGGAAGGCTACGCAGTGCATAGACTGCCCACTCGCATCCGAACCAACGTATCTCGACGGATCTCTCGTGCCGCGGTCGGGCTATGACATGGACACCGCATGCTCTGCGACGTGCAGAGGCTCATCTCAGCACTACCCAGTCGAGGGAATCGGCAGTCGGTGTGCCTATTGCCCAGCCGGACGGTGTGCCAACGGCCAGTACTCCGTCACCGCTGACGGTTGCTCCAGCTGCCTCAATTGCACCAGCAACCTGCAGGGGGCGTTCGTCTTCCAGCGCGAAGGTCTCGTCAACAAAAATGCATCATGTCAAGAGACGTGTGCGCCAGGGTACTACCTGGCAGACGATGGCGTGCGCTGTTTGCCACACACCGACGTCCAATGCACCACCGGGCAGTTCAAGGTCAACGGAACCGCGCGAGCTGACGCACGATGCGACAGGTGCACCGACTGCAATGGATACAGACAAGTCCGGGCTTGTTCACTCACAGACGACGCCAAGTGCGAGAGCTGCGGGCCGCTCGTATGGTGGAACAGCTTCTGGAACGGCACCGATTGCGACCTCGCTTGCCGGCCCGCATACACGAAACTGTATATGCCCAAGGCGCGCTGCCAGCGGTGTTCGCCGTGCCCACATGGCTTCGAGCGCGTCGCGCAACCGGCCAACTGCTCGGACTGCAGAGCATGCTCCCCCCCCAAGCCACAACGCGCGGAATACATATCCCAGTGCGCGTGGAAGTGCGAGAAGTACCACATCTTGCACCTGGACGACGAAACCGGCATGCCGCAGTGCATCTACAGCGTCGCCTGGTCGACGAATGTCCCGACTCCCCGTGCTCGCAGACAGTACAACGTTTCGTGTAGCAAAGGTCAGACGCTCACGGACGACTTGCTATGCGCGGACTGCAGCACCCCCCCCGGACTCAACCAAACGGAGCTCAACACCGTCTGGATATGGACAGACGTCGGCTGTGCATGGCAGTGCGTGCCGGGACTCATGCATGTTATCAACTCAACCTCACAGGAGAACTCGTGCCTGACGAGGGCTCAGTACTTGGCTCTTGTCGTGACAAGACGCGTGCCTCACACCCCGTCGATCAAGTCCTTCAACCCTAGCATTCTACTCATGGTCATTGTTCCAATCACATTCGTGTTGCTTTTCTGTGGTCTCAAAATGAGATGAAAGTATTGACAATATTTTAATAAATAAATTTTCATGTTCCCGAAGCGTGTTTAGTTCACATCATTCTCAACGTTTTTGATGTTTTTTTTTTGGAAAAAAAACTTTGTGAACCGTTTCGTTCTCAGAGTTCCGAAATCGGAACTTCAAGAACGCAACGGTTCGTTTTTGATGTTTTTTTTTAAAAAAAAAACATTTTGTGAACCGTTTCGTTCTCAGAGTTCCGAAATCGGAACTTCAAGAAACGCAACGGTTCATTTTTGAAAAGTTGTATTTTAAAAAAAAATCCTGTCACGTCAATATTTTTTTTTTCTTTTTAAATTCTAGAATTTCGCGGAAATCAAATCGAAGCAAATTAGATACGACACGAACGGGCAACACACCAAAAGATGTCCGATCTGATGCAGCTCATGACCGACCTGGGCGTGCACTGCGGCATGAGTGTTGACAACAAGAGGGGGTTATCGGTGATTCATTTCATCCAATGTGCCGAAAACACTACCTGGAAAGCTGCTAAATCGAAGTGGTACCGTTTGACAAAAAATGATGCAACACACAAGGATGAAATCACGCACAATGTCTTCATGATAGTGCTTGCAAAATGTGGGAAAAATCAGAATTACATGACTCCCGGCATGAACTTTATTGGATTGTATAAGTTGATGTTTTTCCTTGGTGGCAAGGTCGGTCTGGAGTTCCGCCGCAGCGTCGAGAGCATCCACTTGCGTGTCATCTCCGGGGATCTGTCCATACTCGACGAGATTCGCACCAACGCGGCCTCGAATGCCCCTGTCCAGCAGCTCTGTCGCCAAGCGCTGACACAAGATCCCGCGCGGAACGCGTCCGCTTCTGTGATAGAGGAGCTCGACACAGAGTCCGAGGTCGACGAACCGTCCAGGATCGACACCGAGATTGCCAAGGTCCTCTGTAGTATCAGTGAGAAGACTGTTGTCGAGAGGGAGTGCTCATTGAATGTGGCGCGTGCCAAGCGCAAACTGGAGTCAGACGAGGACTTGCAGTTCCAGCAAATGAAACTTTCGCTTCGGGAAAAAGAATTTGCACTGGAACATAAGCAGAAATATGCTGACCAGGAGATCCAGATCGAGCTACAGCAAAAGGAGATTGAAACGGACAAGATGAAGAAATTGGCGGCATATGATCTGCGGCAGAGGGAAATAGAGCTGCAGGACCTACAGCAGCAGAAGGATATTGAACTCGACTTGAAGAAGAAGTTGGCGGAAATTGAGCTGCAGCAGAAGAAGAAGCATGCTCCACAATATGGGCAACTTGCGCTCCAGGAGAGGGACATCAAGCTTCGGGAGAAAAAAATTGCACTACACGAGAAGCAGATTGAGCTACGAGAGAGGGAATTGAAGCTGTCGATCCAGATCAAACAGAATAATTTGGTGCAAAACAAGACCCCACCGGCAACCACAAAGCAGCCCCCGCCGTCCTCGAAAGACAAGACCCCGCTGACAACCACAAAGCAGCCCCCCCCTCCCTCGAAAGATAAGACCCACGCGGCAGGAGAGACTAACAAACAACCCCCTCCTCGTACAAAGAATGCTCCATCAACGAAGAAGACCACCAAGCAGTCTCTGCTCCGCGCGAAAGACAATACCAAACAGTCCAGCAGCGTGCTTAATGTCACAGGACAACTCGTCATACCATTTTTGACGTCAAGTATCTCACGGGCTCAACCACACTGAGATCAACAACACCTTAGACAGACGTCTACTGCGCATGGCAGTGCATATTCTGCGGTCTCAGAATGCGAAGATAATCTATCACGAATCATATAAAAGATGCTTACAAATGCATATATCGAAGAACATGTACACTCGTGCCGACCTCAACGACCTCTATGACCTTCTCACCCGTACCACGGATGACAAGTTGGTCTCCGAGATGAAAGAGGCTATCTTACACATCGAATTGGATATGCAGCTCCAGATGCCGGTGTTCCAAATGCAACTCAATGACATGCGTAGGAAATCCCTGGAGAACACCAAGGAGTTCGATAACCTTTGGAAATTCGTGTACTCAATTTATCACTGAGATTTTTAATAAAATCAAGAATCCGTTTTTGACATGAGATATGCATACAAAACATAGATATTTTTTGCCACGTAGTGCTTCCCGTTGTTGTCACACAACACAACGTGTCGGTGTATCACGAACCACGACCACGGCTCTGCGCTACACGTCGTGCTGTTGCAGGCACCCGTGTGCTCGAAAAAGACCGGCACGTCCGGTTTGATCTGCAGGATGATCGGGAGCACGTTGATATCCGGAGCGGAGAACGACGTTATGCTCTCGAAAGGCACCTGGCGTTGTCTCGTATATGTCGGATGGTGAAAGTAGATGACCTGCGAAGGGTCGTTGAACATGTCCTTGAATTTGTGCTTGTAAACCAAAATCGACGCAGGCAGGCAGTCTGACACCATCGAGAAGTTGTAAAAGTCATGCAAGGAGGCCTCGTGATGGAACGGCGACAGTTCCTTCACATACTTGACGACGAGCTCGTGATCGACCTGTACAGACTCAGCATCGAGTAGGACAAAGAAGAGCCGCATGAGCACGTGTAGGATGTCGAAGCACTCCTTCCGTGTATGCGCACTCACGATGTACCACTCGGTTTCCCCCGGCACAAGCTCATACAGGTCATCTTCCAGATCCGCCGGCGTCAGCACCTGCTCCGCTAGGTGATCACCGAGACGCTGCATCACCACAAGCAGCAACAGAGTCATGTCTACGTCTGTCTCGTACCCGACGGTCTGATCGAAGTGCAGTATCGTGCCGTACTCGGCCTGCAGCATTCGTAGGAACTCAAGGCACTGCTTGCACGAGAACTGTCCGATGTTGTGTCCATGTCCCAATAACGGCGCTGGCAGGTCAACCCACTCCCGGTCGCGTATTTGCAGTGCGTCGTATTTACTAAGCATGTACGCCAGTCCAAACCCAAACGCATGCATGTCGTTGTACTGCTGCGCCTCGCCCGGCAGCAGCTCTGCCTGGCTGTAGTTGATCCACGTCAGCACGAGACGCTTGCTCGATTCGAGGCTGGCGGTGTCACTTTCACATGCAGTCATCAATTCCGCGAAAGGGAGCATGTGCGTTGTACTCTCAGTGCTTCAAGTGGGTTGAATGTTATTCTTTCTTTTCACAATCCTCCTCGGAGCAGTTGTCTTCCGACTCGCTGTCACTCTCAGATGATGATGAGGGTGCATAATCATCCCTCTTCGTTTCAGACTCGAGCTCGAGTTGCATCTGGGCCTCCACGTCCTTGAACATTTTCGAGTCCTCCGTGCACGTCTCCCACTCCAGGATTTCCTGGATCTTTTGCTTCGTGCGCTCGGTGCATGCTCGTTTCGGACGGTGCATTCAGTCTCACGCGTCGGGCATCATGACACGACAAAAATACACCAGACTATCAAAAAAAATATTACGAAACGTGTGTATGTATATAAACGCAGGGAGGTGGAACGCCATGACTTGCTGTATACTCTGTCGGTACAGTGGCGGCTCGAACACAACCGTCAACGAGGTGAACCAGTACATCTCACAGAACATATCCGTCCTGGACATCGAGGAAATTGCCGAGCAAGCGTCCGAAATGCTGCGCAGTGTCCTGGAGCAGGAGTGCACGCCGGATCAGATTAAGCTCCACATCCACGAGCATACACAGGAGCCGAGGATTGTCGTGAGCATTCTGTTGCGGGACGTCAAAAAGACGATCGATGATGTGCGCAAGAGCAGCACCAGTGTCGATGAGAATGGCACGGTCCTCATCGACAAGACCAACATGCTCTTGTACCTCAAGACGGTGGAGGTCGCCGCTAGTCTTGCAATGCGTCTGAACTCGTAGCGGGCTCAGATAAACCACGCACGAATTCCTGAAGGTATGTGCTCACATCGGACAAGTTGTCCTGATCGAAAATGTCGTTGTGGCCAGCGGACATGTACAGCGGTGCATGCTTGTATCGGTGCGGGATCTTCTCGTGAAGCGCTTCCGAGCTTGAAATGTCAATGACATCGTCCGAAAATCCATGCACCAGCGCAACAGGCGCGTGGATATTTTCTATCGACTTCAGGTTGTTGAATAAGACAGTGTCCAGCTTGGACGAGACGTACGATGGAAAGTATTTTCTGTCAACTACAGTGCGGAACGCCGAGGCAAGCGGCGAAACCAAAATAACAGAGGCGTACTTTGCGTACACCCTCGATGCTAGGTGAAGAGTAGGAACGGACCCCAGCGACTGCCCCAGCAGAATGAGGTTTTCGTCTGGGATTTGTAGCTCCATGCACCTGTCGTACACAGCTTCTATGCTTGAATTCAGCACCGATTCACAAATGGAAGTCTTGCTCGAGGCACCATAGTTTGGGTAATCGTACACGATGACATGAGCGTCAAGCATGCGCGCCAAGATCTCGCACACATCCATACACCCGCCAATGTCACATGCATTCCCGTGGCTGTAGAGGATGACATGCCGCCCGTCTCGGTACTTGCTGTTCAGACTCATGGAGCAGTTGGGCGGACTGATGCACCGGATCGCTAGCCTGTCCCCCCGCACGCTTTTGATGTAATTCACACTCGTCTTTTGATACGATGCCGCAGGTGGATGGTAGATCGTAGTCTCTGCACACTTCTCAATCACCATCTTGAGGATCGAAGCCATCCGTCTAGCACGCACTCGTTTTAAATAAACGAAATCTGTTTTGACATTATGTACAAGCACACTTTAATCGTATTTGTAACGCGCGTCTTCACTCATGTACTCCTCGTACAAATCCCCGAGACCTCTCACAACCGAATGCACGGCCGACACACACATGCCTAGCACCTCCGGCAGAAACAGAATCGTGGTCACCAGCACCCCCTGCATGTGCACCGGCGGACATATCAGCAGACAGACAAGCGACAGAATGCAGACGAGCAAAAGGTTGAGACGCACAACGAATTTCGAGTACAGCAATGTTGTGCGCTGCTGTTTTAGAACCGTAATCTGCCCAGTCAAGTAATGGCACAGCAGCAGATACGTCACAAGAACACGGTGCTGCTCGCTGTGCAACCCGAGCAAGTCCAAGATCAAGTACGTGCCGGTCAAAAAGAGACCACTCTGCAGGATGTACGATGTAGTGTTCATGCGATTGGACGTGGGGAACATCACACTCGGCAAGACCGTCGAAACCGTAGTCACACACACCATTCCATATACATATCGATGCCGTTCGGTGTTCGCACTTGGTACTGAGATGTAGTCGCTCAAGAAGCCAATCACAAGAGTCCAGATCTTCACAGTCCACGGGCAGGTCTGCATAAATATCAGCATGCATCCAAGGACAAAGTCTTAAAACGTTTTGTTTTGGCATTCTCGAATTTCAGACAAAAAAATAATGACGTGGTCAAGACATGTCCGATGCACCCGCAGAGACACAAGACACTGTCGCTCAGGCGACCAGCAAACGCTACTGCCGCCACTGCGACAAGTTCTTGGCCATCGAAGCCTTCCCCGCAGGTCCGCGCCGCTACGTTTGCCGGATGCATATGTACCAGCGTGTGAAGGTCCCCGCAAGGCTCCGTGTCCAAGCCGACGACAAACGGTGCGCCCTCAGCAAGCTCTGGGACCGTTGCCGCACAGACTCGAAGGCCCTCGGTCACACTCGGATCCAGCTCGCCCAGCGCGAAATTGCAGAGATCCTGGAGGACAAGGGCATCGACCTCACCTACGCCATCGTTCCCGCGAAGCCAAGCGCCGTACTGTCGCGCGAAAACTTTGCTGTAGTTCTCAATGAGACCCGCCGCGCTCTGATGTGGGCCCACAAGGTCGGTGGTGAGAAATTGTATCTCTCGACGCTGGCAGTGTTGCAGTGTGTAGACTCGCCGGCACAGCAGTCTACCACAGACACACAAGCCTGATGCATTTCAGACAAAAAAATAATGACGTGGTGTGGAACACACACAAAACTGATCAAACACTCAATGTTGAGGGCACTCACACGTCGGGAGAAGCCTCCAGACGATGGCCGACAGGGCTTCCGGTACTGCCGCGAATGCCGAGACATGCAGCCACTGTCTGAATTCCCTGCAGGCCCACGAAGGTTCTTCTGCCGCAAGCATCTGTACAGGCGATGCACACTCCCCGCGAAAAAACGCATCCAAGCCGACGACAAACGGCGTCTCTTCAACCAGCTCTGGGCACGCTGCTCAAGAGATTCCAAGGCACTCGGACAGACTAGGATCCAGCTCGATCAGCGCGAAATCGCGGAGATCGTCGAGGACCGTGGCATCGACAACACATTCGCCATCGTGCCCGCGAACGCGAGCCAAATCCTCTCGCGCGAGAACTTTGCCGTGGTTTTCAACGCGGCCCGCCGCGATCTGCTATGCGCCCACAGGCTGGGCGGTGAGAGCTTGTATCTCTCGACGCTGGCGGCGATGCCGCGTGTAGACGCACCTGAACAGCAGTTTTCCACAGACACAGAGAGACGTGACACCGAAGAACAGAAGGGAACACTTGAGCATATTCTCAATTGACGGACATTTACGATAAATATTATGACAATAACATATAAAACACCATCGCACATTGAACATGGCCACACAGGTCCCCAAGGAACCAAAATTCAAGTATTGGGATGATACTCAGCAAACCATCGTATGTTTCATTCAGGAATTTATATCAGTGGCATTCCAACTCACCTGTCTTTCGCGTCTCGGCACAGATGAAATAACATCCAACTTAGTTTTATTCTTGACACTTATCGTTTTCGCTGGACCATACTTGAATATATATATAACCTTCATACACCATATATGCATAAAGGAAGACATAGGATTGTACTTCTTTAAAGCATTGTTTATAATGGTCATGCACTTGTGTGGTGCTTTGATCGCAACCGTAATCGTAACCAACTCTTCCCAAGATTGGTCTGACAACATCGTTTGGAAATCAAGACCATTACCCAATTCGTCTATCCCAGGATATGAATTTAATTGGGGAGTCGAATTTTATGAAGAAATGACAGGTGTGATAAGTCTTTTAATCGGATGTGCATATTTATTTTGGTTACAAACACATGAAGGAATTCAAGATAAAATACAAAATCTCAAAGAAAAGAACAATCCCATTCCGTATTTCGACATCAACTTCTTTCTTCGACTCACTTTGCTCGTGGCTTCCGTGTCACGCGCATTTCCGTCGGCACACCTTTCTTTTCATATTTCTGTCTACCTCAAAGGCATGAATTTGATAACGTGGGATCAATTCGGCGCTCATGTCGTTGGTGGTCTGGTTGGTCTTGTAATAACAGTTGTGCTCGTTAAATCTCGTCAATTCGTATACGGTAAGGTACCTCCAGCGAATAATTCACATGAATCTCAAGGACTTCTAATGCCATCACAACTGAAAGATCAAACCATCGTAACAAATGGTTTAACTGATCCAGGACAGGGCACACTGTTCAGACAAAGTCGTTACACCCCACTCAGAGTTTCCTTGCAGGGTGGCAATTACTTGTAGGTTTCTATTTAAACTCTAAAATTGTATACAAATAAAAATAAAAAAAAATGACGTGGTGGATAGAAAAATCATTTACAGCAAGAGTACGGGTACAGTTTAGTCGTGTTCGAGATGCTGCACCTCGCCGCCCCTGTCCAGTACAGTCCGACCAAGTGCGGCTCGTACATCTCGAAAGTGCAACCGGATGTCGAGGTGCTTGCGATTTCGCTCGACAACATTCCGCATACGGCCGCCGAGTTTGATGCCAAGCGAGGGACTCGCGACTTCATCATATGCAAGTTCCTGATTGTTGAGGTGGGGTCTGCTGGCTTCGGCAAGGTTCCGTACAAGCACAAGCACAAAGCAAAGAAGGGCTTGTCAGAGGACGAGCAAGGAAAATGCCTGTACGAGAACGTCGAGTCCGGACTAGTGAAGTTGTACGCGTACGAGAAGGGCGACACCAACAAAGACAAAGGCGTTCGGTGCGATGACTGCTTCGGTGTGCTCTGTCCGGGCCTGTGCCTCACTTTCTTCCTGCGGGAGGAAATGTTCCAATCAAGCAAGATCATCGCCGAGCAGTGCATCACCAAAATGCAGTACGTTTGCCTGCAAATTGCAAGCGGCAATGTAACCGGGGCGTCCGCGGGCTACTTGCTCAAGCTCAAGAAAATCAAGTACATCCCCCCGCCTGCAGACCTGATGCACGCCTTGAAAAAGATGCCGAAATCGGAAGAGGCATACGAAACCCTCATGGAAGAGTACCGCACCACATACACAACGATGAAGGGGGGTATCTCAGACAAGTTCGACATCAAATACTGCGTTGTGTCCTCCATGGGACGCGACGTTTTTGCGGACTACGACGGAGAGGAAGGCTACATCATCTGCAACGCGACAATCAATAACAAGGAGGGCTTCACGGACGAGATCGTGGTGCACGAAAGCCTCGTACTGTCTTGCTTCGACACGACATGCGTGCAGACCGCGCTTCGGCTCCTCAACATTGCTCTGAGCACAGACGCCGTTCATCTGATTCTCCAGACTGCGCCAGAGACCACCATTGCGCTGAACGAAGACAAGCCCCCTCCTCCCAACACAGCGCTTTGTATGCTGTGCGATTACAACAAGCTGCTCTTCTTCGACGCACTGTCGCAGTCCAACGCCCTCGCATGGGTGCAGGACGAAATGCAGAGCTTCAGCCACAACTTTTCAGAGGAAATGAAGGTCTCGACGGTGATTGGCAACATGCAGCTCGAGCTGGCCAAAGCAAAGGACTCGGAGTTCAGCACCTTTACGTACTGCTGCACCGATAGCGTCTACAAAGATCATCTCAACTGCTCCCACCACATATACATACGCGTGCACGACCAGGTGAAGTTCTGCTGCGATACGGAGTCCAGCGAGCCCGCGAAATTTCTGTCGCACGCCAAACCCGGACCGTACAACACGCTCGAAATCATGTCGAAACCGCAGAACAGCACGGCACCTCCGAAGACAATACTCACGATGCAGCTGCGCCGTGGAGCGATGAGCACGGTCGGCAGCAAGCGCAAGAGACCAAACATATTGATCGAGCCTTGAGTCGCCTCACCTGCACCTGTGTATCAGCGCAATGACGCTGCCGAGTTGAAAGCCAATGACGAGGATGCTGCTGTCAAGCATTTGACTGTGAAAGTCACCCTCCGTCGTGTGGTTCAGACACAGCAAGATCAGGTACAGCGTGATCACGTCATATATCACAGACAAATTGCACGCGAGAAGCCTTGACTGGGACTCTTGTGGATTCGAGTTAATCAGAAGAACCAGCATGAGCTTGCACCAGGTCCGGATGGCGAACATGCCCGTCAGCAAGACGTGGAACACGTTCTGGAAGGTGTGGTACAGCCGCAGACAGCACAGCATGAGCAGAACCACCATGACATTGATCTGCTTGAGTTCCTCTTTCAGGTTGTGCGATAGTTTTGAGATGCTGAACACACAATCCCAGAAAACGTAGAAGACAAGGTACCAGGCAAGCCAGGACTCGTTCCGCGTGGCTATGCTCGGCATGTCGAGTAGTACCGCCAGAGATATGTAGAGACTGAGAGCGACATGCAAGATAGACATGCGCATGTATTTTAAAATGTATTGCGGAATAAATTGTGCGATGCGATACACCGGTTGTGTCTTTGCTTCGCTGTGGTCGTCCGCCTTCACCAGGAGGATGCCGTGCTTGGCCAGCGTAGCAACGGCGTACAGGCACACAAACGCCAGCAACGCATACTCCGTGATCGAAGTGGAGTCTGTCTTGAGAAACATGAGTTGCCTGTCTGTCGATTCGAGTAAAACGAACTGGGCTCGCGCGTCAATCAGGTCACACATGGACACCGTGTACACGGAGCCAAGCTGTCTGCCAGTATTCTTCGAGCATACCTCCGTCCCGAGTCTGTATTTCTGTCGTAGAACCTCAGAGTACGTGTACGGTTCCTCCACGACCCTTGTATTAAACATGTCCAGTTCAGGGCTGTGCCAGCAGAGCGAATCGTCGTTTTGCGCGCAGCTGAACGATTGCCACCCCGCCGAAGCCAAATCGTTCAACGGGTCGTTCCTGAAGTACGTGATGGCATTGCTGGTCAGCACTGTGTGAGATGCACCTAACCGGATTTTCAGGAACAAACCAGTATTCCACGGCAGCGGCGCGTACTGCTGGTTCAACACTATGAAAGGCTTTGCATCGCGCTGCAGCAGTAGTAGTGGCATTGTGGTATTCCAGGCGTGATTTAAAGGTGTGCGTCCAACTTTCAATTTTTTTTTTGAATGATTTTACGCAACACATGCACGATGGTCTGCAACGTCAACATGCGTCTGTATTTCAATCGAAACGGAAGCTTTGAACCATACGAGCTCCCCCACCGAAGTAGGTCGAATCCAAAAGTCATAGAGGATGTCATTCGCAAGGCCGCCCACAGCAACGGCCAGATTTCGACAGTCAGCATTCGCGTCGGCAACGAGTACATCCCCATCACGCACGTCGACGAGGCCCGTGTGGTGAGTCGGATGCTCACCGCAGACCATGACTGCTTTGTCAGTCACTTGTACGAGAAGGGATTCCCCGAAATGGAAAAAAAACCAAAAGTCAAGCAGACACAGCAGGACTTGTATGAAGAGAACGAGATCTTTAAGCTTGAGTTTGAGTATGAACAAAATGCAGACCTTGGTGCTCCATGCTTTGGTTCTGCTGGCGTGGACGCTGATGATATTTTCTAATTTTTTTTTCTAGTTTCCAGCAGTACATTTGACAACAAAAAAATAAAATGAAATGTCAAGGCTTGGGTTCCCGACGACCCGGCAAGACGAGATCGCCTACGTGAAACTCCTGGCGCATGTCATGCACACAGAGCCCAACGTCAAAGCGTGCTGTCGCCACATATGCAAGAGCTGCATCGCAAACCCGATACACATCTACGAGTCAGGCAAGCGAGTCAATGCGCAATTCTTCCAAACGGTCGAGCATCACTTTGTCAAGTTTGCTGCCGACGCGATAGTCATGCACTTCATGTGTGGTTTTGTGGCGTACTACACCGAGAAAAGGAAGGGGGTTCGTCTCCCCCACATTCTTCCGCTTGGGTCCTTCACGTGGTCTGTGGAGCGAATACCAGGCGACGATCGAGTCTGGCCTTTCAAAGTCAAGGTGAGGGGCATAGAGTGCAACTTCGAGGAAAGCCGCGTGCACATATTCACACACGACGTGCTGTCTCGCAACGTTGTGTACTCCCCGATGCACGAGGTTATACAATCACTCACAAAGTACATGATGATTCAAGACAGCATTACAAACACGCTCAGAAACAGCGAGAAGGTAAATGTATTAATCTCTGAGAAGATAGACATCAAAGATCAAACACTCAACGGCATACAAATGCTCGACGACGCGAGAATGTACATGATGAAGGGAAGCACTCCATTACAACAGTACGAGCTTGGCGTCCGCATGTCGGGGCCGCGTACGGACACAGTGAACCTCGAGCGCGAGTTTGCGCTGCAGCAGATGAACCAAAACCAAGCAAAAATGGACCTGACGTCGATACCACCGAATAGTCTAGTGACGCCGGTCACTGTCAGCACTCCTCACACGGACGTCCTTAAGGAAACCTACAGCCAGTACGTTTCACAATGCTATGCGTACTTTGGTGTGGAGCTTACGTCCAAAGCGTCGAGCACCGACAAAGACCCCTCCGACTCCAACGAGTGCATGAACGTGACACTCATATGTCAAATGCTACAGGAGCTGCTCCGGGAAGCGTACGCGACATGCTTCAAGGTCGATCCAGCCCTGGTGCACGTCGTGCTGTCCAGTCCGAAGCTGCAGATCAAGAACGTCGCGGATATCAAGACGTTGTGGGAGTGTGGCATTTTCTCCGAGGCAGACTTAAAAAAATTGTTTTCATGAAGCAAAATCAGCAGTTATGAATCCCGACAACCCGGTCTATGCAAATGGACGTGATCATGAGCATGGAGAAATCCCTGGTCCTGCAAACACCACACGCCAAGACCATCATACAACAAATGGATGCGTTCCGGGCTATACCTCAAGAGATGAACGGTAGATACCAGTGCATGTGCACCTTCGTCGCATTCGGCACGACCACGGAACGCACGATACTCATGAGCTGTCTGATGTACGCTCTCCAACCGGACCTGGTATACTCCGCATACGTCAAATCGTACGAAAGCAAAGAATACGAGACGATCCTTCTCCTCAAGAAGAAAATCACGTTCGATATGATCGATAACTTTCTCGAAATGTTCAGGATGAGCACATGTGTCATCCCATTCGAGACGTTGATGTCTGACGAAATGGCGACCAGTATCTCACGCATCCACACCGGATCAAATCAGTACGGCAACTTCTTCGCTAAGCAAAACACGAGCCTCCGCCGAAAATTCTACTACAAGCGACAGAAGCAAAAGAAGATGCAGGAGCTACAACACGTCTTGGACGTGACCGGCTTGCGGTTTTCCCCCGACAACATGATCAGGCTGTACCACGAGCTCTCCGTCTCGCGATGTGACAATGCGAGTCTGCGTGCCAGAATTCAAACCTTCCATCAGACCATGGCTTCACTGCGCATGTAGCCGTTCCTGATCAGATATTTCAGCTTGTTCTCTGTGTCTGTAATGATGGACGGACTCACGCCGTAAAAACTTCGGAGGTAGCACTCCCGCGGGACCAAGTGCTGCAGGGACCCGATTTTGGGCAGAATGGTCTCGCTGTGGCAGTACACGCCAGTCCGCATGAGGTAAATCAGACCAAACACCAACTGCCGGGTATTGTATTTGAAGCTCCGGAAGTTCTGACTCGCTTGGATCTTTGCAACGATCGGATTCAGGAAACGGGTGCACGTCAGAACCATTTGCCTGCGTCCTACGGGGTCAAAGTCGGGTGGGATGCGACCCGCTATTTTCTGCATGACCATGGTCATCCTGTCGATGGTGTTTTCGCTACACCCCGCCGACAGCCCATGATACAAAAATTTAGATTCAAACGATTCCGAAACTTTTTTGCGTTCATGGGCAAGACATTCTTGTGTCTTGTCAGACATCAGCAGCTCCTCAATGTGCTGTTCGATGTCGTTGCTACTTTCACTCGGCTGGCTGCAAGAACAGGGTAAACACGTGTCCGTCCAATTGTTTGTGATTAAAACTTTATTCAACACACATCCAGTTATGTTGCATATCAAACTATCGTCTACAGTACACACGTCCTTGCAGGTGATTGCATCGCACTTGTGAATTTTCCCACAAATCAAGCATCCAGCCTTGTCAAAGTCTATTTTTTCCCATTGGCATCGATGGTACCTCTCGGTGTTCTCTGGTAGAATAAAGGGTCCCCTCAGCAGTCTCCAGATGCTGTTCATACACACGACATACACACATGAACTAGTGCATATTTTGCTTAAAATTTAAAGTTTACTCGGTACGTCGCACGGAACGCCAGGCGTGAACTCAACTCCTTGCACTTGTCGTGATGGGCGCATGTGCGATCAAAGAGCCTCTGTCGGATCTCCATCAACTTTCTAAAATCGCACACATGATCATTGAAATCATGCAGGAAGCTGCACGCGCTTTCGAGGGACGTCGTGTACTCCACAGCGTCCTTGAGCGTCAACAGACTCGCGTCGCGCTCCCTGTCGATTTTCTGCCAGAAGTGGCTCTTCTTCCGCCGACTTTTTTGTGCATGCATGCGATTGCGCTCCTTGATTGAAGTCGCAGAGATGCTGTCTTGCGTGCAGTTGTCTTTTTCACTCGCCTGTAGGAGGGCCAGATTCGTTTTGTGTGTCGAGGAGCGCTGCTCAAAGATACTCACACGGCCGCAACTGCTCCGCTCGAGCGCTGCAATGTACGTGCAGTACACACCCAGCGTCTCGACCAATTCACCGAGCTCGACAAACATGAGCTCAGTGTATAGCCTGTCAGCAGCACGAGCCTCCTGTGCACATTTCCTGTTCTTGTTTCGTCTTCTTTCTTGGACACTCATGCTGTCGTCGGAATAAAACATGGACAGCAGGACGCCCTCGACATCCTCTTCTCGCACAACACTGCTGTCTGTCGCATTTGCATGGACCTTTGTGAATAATTGGTCTTCGAATGTGTACATGCCCGTTTCAAGCATGGTTTCGTATTCCCGAAGCATGTTGCATGACTCGTCATTCTGAAAGAAAGCATACATGTCGTCAAGCATATTTGCTTTTGTTTATTTAATTTGATTTGATATTTTTTTTTTGGTGACGTGTTCTTTTTTTGACATATTTTCGAGTCACAAAAAAATCAAAGATGGATAACATCAAGCAACTCGAAGATGCTCGCAAGCGTGCACTGACATTGAGACAGATGGTAGCGACAGGAGAAAGCATGGAAGACGCCACGGAAGCGTTGGTGTATTCGAGGGATGTAATATCGCGTCAGATCCTCCAACCACACGCAAAATACTTCAGCAACACATCCAAGGCGCTGCTGCAGTGCCGCGTAAACTCTTGGACGCGTGCCCAGGCCTGCACTTTCTTCATCAACCTTCACAAGGCGATATGGTTAGATATGGAGGACGTACAGTACAACTTGGGTTGAATAGAATATAAGTGACGCATGCTGAACACAACATGAACGTCACACGCGCGTCTGGATTTCGTACGTCAACTCGAGCCTCAGGTTGATGCTGTGCTGTTGACGAGAAACTTGCTTGATGTAGGCGGTGATTTTCTCTGCGTCGTCTGTCGCCAGGATCTCTGGTGGAATAGTATTTAGTAGATCGTTACTGTTCAAAATTGAACTCCATTCCTTGTTATGCAGACGGTGTATCTGCACACTGAAGTTGTTCAGATCCCGAGTAGACACCCGGTTCAATATTTTACTACGCAGGGCGCTGCAACATGTGTTGAAGACCTGTCTGGTGATCTTGTACCACTCACCATCGATCAGCTGCTGCTTGTCGATGTCTGCGTTGAGCAAGTCCTTGTTTGACCGCAGAATCTCGACCACCGGGTGGTTTCGCGACATGAACAGGTAGTTCTGATGATTCAGCTCAAGCACACCCTCCTTCTCGAGGTTCGTCGCGTTGTACGTCGGATACATCTCGCGCCATTGCATCGCTTCGTTCGATCCGGCCTCTGCCTCAAACAGCGTGATGGGATACGGGTTGTGCGTCTTTGCAAACGCCGTGACGGCAAACTTGTTGCCGTGCCGCGTCGTCTCATCCGCCGGGATGCAAGACAGACTCACCCCAAGGTTAATCGGAAAATCGTTCTTGTGCTCAAGACACACAACCTTGTGCAGCACGGCGTTCTGCAGACACGCGGCAGTCAGGCCGACGTCTGGCACATTGTCAAAGACATCTGACACCCCGAGAATCTCACCTATTTTTGCATTGTTTGGCTGCCACAGGGCAGCATCTGGACCTGACTTCGCAAACTGCTGCAAGCTCCCAGTCACGTCCACACTCAGTCTGCGTTTTATCAGGTGACATTTGTTACTCAAAGCAGTCATGCATTGAAAATGATGCTCTTAAATAGTACAGGCAATTTTTTATATCAAAACCATCGTACATAATAAGCATTAGTCAACGTTCCAGGGTACATGCATGATTCTTATCGACACGTACAGGAGTCCTGGAAATGGTTATGAGATTCCGTCCTTTGTCAACTTCATCCTGAGAGAGAATGGCACGTACCTCAATAGCATCCTGTTTCCAGAGTCGACTGAGTCGGAGGCAAGCTCACACAATCCTATCTTTGCGTTTATTTTGCACACAGACTCGGACGACTCCTGGATCACAAAAGGAATGAACTATCAGGTGACCATATGCTACGACTTGAGGTTTTTGAACGTGCATGCAGATTCGAAACAGCACAACGACATGGTCTCGATCTTTGAAAACATCATGCAGTGCAAAGTCAACTTGATGTCATTCACAAGCTTCGAAAGAGCAATAGGAATCTACACGAAGCTGCTCAACATACTCATCCATCAGCCGAAGACGCAAAACACCGAATTCTGTGGCGCATTTCGTCGACACACAAGCAGTATGGTGGACATGCACCTGTATCTCATCTTGAATTGCTTCTTGGACAAAGAGAGACACGTGGAGGATTGCATGTGGCGGTGCGAGGGTGAGTCTGCATGGTGTGCCTTTTTCCAGGACGTCCATCGGCTCCACTGGTACCATGACTACGTCATGCACATCATAAATGCCGTCAAGAGAGACGGATACAGCATATGCAACGTTGAAGCCGCTGCACACGACATTCGGCAATCAAAAAAAACAAAGGAGGAACTAAGCATCGTGCGTGCTCAGCAATCCTTGCTCGACTTGTTGAAGAAGGCATACAAATACCGGTTCCAATGACATCTTTTTACAGTTTCCCGAGAACTTTCGGCAGTCGTTGGACAAACTATGTTTGAAATCATGACCATCAACTCGGAATGGGTCTCTATCCTGAAGACAAGCCACCCACCGGCCTTCAAAGAGTCAATGAGCACAGTCCCGGTGGCCTGGTTCGTAGACGGACAGATCAAGCTCATGAAGGCGGCATGGATCAAGACATGGGAAGTCTTCTTCCGGATGCAGTTCGTCAAGACCATCGATCGGGCATTTGACAATGGCGCTAAGATCGTGATCATGGGATTCGACGATTACACACACGTGCCGGAGTGCAAGGGTATGACACAGCGCAAACGCAACAAGACGGCGCAAGACTTCGCGTATGACTCCAGCAAGGGACTTCCGGAAGCCCCGCCAGAAGACTGGAACGCGGCCATGCGCAATCGCATTTTTAAGGTCGCAGTCATACAGTTCATCGTCAAAAACATCAAGTTGCATTACAAGAACTTCGACAAAACGGTTATCGTGGACTGGGTCGGCGTGCCGGTGGTGCTTGGCAGACCCCTGAGTGACGACGGCAGAACCCTTCCGGACTGTGTCTTGGACACGGAAAGTAAGAGGGGGGAGTGTGACATTAAGGCTTTTGCATGGACAGGCTGGGGACCGACGATGATCGAGTCGACCGACGGCGACTTCATCCCGCTCGCGTTGCTGCAGACAGAGAAAGACCCTTCGAAACGCATCTTCCTCGAGCGCATACACACCCGAATCTCCAAGAAACGCACGGCCGAGGGCACGACCAAGCGGAAAATGGAGTTTGTCGACATCGCGAGCCTCCATGCGCATGTGCGAACTCTGCTCCCGGACCACGCCATCGAAACTCTCGCCATGCTGATCGCGCTGACTGGCTGCGACTTCTGCAACTCCATGCCGGTGATCGGACCGGGCAAGCTCTGGGCCACGCGGCACTTGTTCCGGAGCATCCACGTGAGCTCCGAGGCAGGGGCGATGGCCGCGATCTCGCACGCATACACCAAGAACTTTGCGACGCGTGTAGTCACAACCAAGCCGTCGGAGATCACTGCGTCCGCGCTGTCACTAGAACGCGCCGCGCACGTGTATGACACGACGGCATCACACATACAACGCAACCTGAATATTTCATCGCAAATACGAGATCGCATATGGCCTGTGAAACACATGCGAAATCACGTGCGAAATGCGATGTGGACCGTCTTGGAGTACTGGTCTCGCCTGGAGCACTTTGCCGACCCCACCCTCGCGGATCACGGATACCTCAAAGACTCGCGTGGTGTGTGTCACTTCAAAATAGATTGATATGAGGGTATGAATGGTTTAGACCGATTTATATAAAAGACAGATACGACAGACGCATGAGGATGCACCGCCCAATTATTGTTACGGATAACCGCAAAACGTACTCAAATGCATTCGAAATGACACAAGGACACCAGCATCTTTACCACTGTGTGCAACCGTTGGAAGCCGGACAAGTGATGTTCAAATTCAATCCTGACGAAGCAGACCGGAATCGCAACAACTTTAATGTCTTTGGCCCGCGCAAATATTATGATCCAACCAAACCAGACGAAAACAAAGATCAAAAAGAAGACGAAAAAATTCCAATTTACAGTTGGTTTGTCGCCAGTTTTGTGATGGTCTTGACCATCACGGGTGGTTTTTTGTGGATACTATTTGATTACCAAAACCAGACTGCATTCAACGATGTCTACTTGACACAATTCGACCATACAGGCAATTCATATGAACTAGCATATGCCGGAAAAATTAATCCACTCTTCTACATCGTCATCGCCATTTGTTGTGCATTATCCTCAATTTTGATCGGATGGCAAAGTCAGTATATTTTTGGTAACATTTTGTCTGTTGTTCTTAATGTGCTTCTTTTGGTGTTTCAACTCGTTGGAATCATTTTACATTCCATGAAATTGTTTGACAATAACTCACAAGACAAGACCGTCATGTTGACCTTGCATTCAATTTATGGTCTTCATATGGCGTCAACTACAGTAAGCGTTTTGTTTGTTATTATATTTGCTTTTCTTGTCAAACAAGACGAAACATCAAAAGAACGCCAAACCTGGTTGACCTTCTGGCCAACCGTGGTGGAGGACCTAAACACGATCGTCTGTTACGTTTTCGTTGTGTGTGCATGCAACGCCCAAAGCGGTTTGCACGACGACAGTTCCTTGTTTTTTGATGTCGTGTGTGTCGTCATGATCGGCTTCTTGCAACACGTCGCAAACATCCTGATGATCTTCCACGGACACGTTCAGGTCGAAAATTCAGATCAAGTCAGTAACCCGGGTTCAGAACTACACAAGATAATCAACATCATCGCACGGACGAGACTGCTCATATTCTTCATGATTGGAATCCTGGTCGTATTCTTTTACCTGAGAATCACCCCCACGTACGAGGAGTTTTCATTGGCTATTCCGTACGAGATCCTGCGCGTTCTGGCCATCATAACCATGGTCTCCCTGAACACTTTGCATAGCATGTGGTACGAGCTGACCAACGCGTATGGTGATCAAAAACCCTGGGAGTCTTCCCCCAAATGGAAAATAGTGACGACCCTCTTCATAGCACTCATATTCTCCGCACTGGTGTGGAGAAATGTGGCACTGAGCGATGTTGAAAAAGACAAGAAGTACCTCAACGATTTCACAATTGCTTCATAAATTGAAGTTCTCCATGATCCCGACGATCTCATATTTCGGCATCTGGAACAGGTCCAGCACTTGCTCGTCTGACATGCCCTCGACATGGTGCGGCTGAAACGCGAGATTCATCCATTGGCTGAGGGTAAAATCAAAGTGCATCATGACATGGACATTCATGCCCTTGGCCCGCAGTTGGTCGTACGTGACCTTCATCTGCGACAGCAAATCCGAGGACCAGCGCATGCCCCACACCTCGGCCAGGTCCGCGTGGAGGTGCGTGAACGGATTTACCGGGAAGCACACCATATCCGGTAAATCTGCCAGCTGCAACGCGCCGCGGTTCACCCACTCCTGCGGCGACGGCTGGATGCGCATGAGCTCGGTTGGCGACAGCCCGATCTCCTGCCTCAGCCGCCGCCACGAGTAGCACTTCGCCGTAATGTCCTCCCAGACCAGCACCCGCCGCGGCTGGTCCCACAGCCCGTAGAATCGAATGGATTGGAGGGCAGAGATTTCCATGCTTCACATATCTTTCTCACTAATAGATTGCTTCGTGCAATTGAAAATCTGAGTTCTTTTATTCACATACTAAAAAAATAAATTTGATCAGTCATATGTGAACTTGTAGTACGCCTTCCCAAATGTACCACATTTCCCCTCAAGAATTCACGGAACTCGTGCGTCTCAGTGACAGCTGGAGCGACCTCGCGCGTCGATGCGGCAAACCGCTCAAGTTCGGGCGCTTCTGCACCAGCAGAAGCGTCGTCGCCCTGAAACAGAAGGTCCTCAGCATGCGCCTCGACACGCAGCACTTCATGTCGCGCAACACGCGGCCTGAGGTCTCAGACGACGTCTTCCGCGAGTGCGTGCGGCAGAGCACGAAGCTCTCCGAACTCATGCGCAAGTGCAACTACTGCTACAGCAGCAGACACGCACGGACGTACTGCCTGCAGCGCATAAAGGACCTGCGCCTCCCCATCACCCATTTCAGAATCCGCAAGTCGCCCGCCAGCATCAAGCCCCGCACCTCGACGAAGCTGCACGCGGTCGACGACGAGCGCTTCCGGACACTCGTGAGCACCAGCACCAGCTGGTTCGACCTCCTGCAAAAGTGCGGCTACAAGCACAACTTCCGGGACCAGAAGTCCAAGTGCATGCGCCGCGCCGAGCTCCTCCACCTCGACACGAGCCACTTCACCACATGCGGCGGGCTCAAGAAGACAGCCGACCAAGTCTTCGTCGAGAACCGCAGCTTCCACAACGTGTCGCTCAAGCACCGCCTGGTCCACGACTTGAAGTGGCCGTACGAGTGCAACAAGTGCAAAAACGTACACTTCACAACACAGGACGGGGTCATCATGTGGATGAACGAGCCCGTCACGCTCCAGCTCGAGCACAAGAACGGCAATCGCAAGGACAACCGCATCGAGAACCTCGAGCTGCTCTGTGCACTCTGTCACTCGCAGACCAGCACGTACGGGGGCAAGAATACGAGCCATGCCCGCGCCAAGCGTGCGTGGATTGAGGACGTCAGCACCACGACCACCGCATCATTTGACTAGCAGTCCTTTCAGGTCACTGTCGCTCGGCTCCATGAAGTCCGAGGCGGGCGCGTAATGCGGGTTCACGACCTGCATGCCGAGGCTTGGGGACACCACCTCCATCTCGTCCTCTGCAGCCTGTGCCTTGCCTTGCTGCTTCTGGTGTGTCACTAGCACCGTGTCGTGACCCTTCATCATGTCGAGGTGCATCGCATATTTGTGCGCGTCGACCTGCTTGAACTGCATGAACCGCCTCGTCGTGTAGTAGTTTACCAATAAATCCGCAAACATGCGCAAAAGCATAAAGTCGATCTGGCTCAGCGCCACAAACAAGTGAATCGTCCCCATGATGATCGCATACATCGAAAACGTCTGCACGATGCACACACACGTCCACTTTTGGTACGGGAGGTATGCATTCTTGTGGTCCTGTATCGTGTTCGTGATCCACGGACCCACGCTGTCCGACGTGAAATCCGCGATGCACGTGCTCACAAACGTGTACAGGGCCACGCACGACCATTTCGTCCACGTGTCCAGCTTGAATCCAAACAGCACCGTCTGTGGGTTCGGCCCGAAGCTCAAAAAGGGACTGGCGTCGTCTATCATGATACAAATAAAAATTATACAGATCGTGCACGTCCACGCGGCAATCAGCACGGCAAGTACTCTCTTGTCATCAAAAATGGCATCGAGACCCATGATGTCGTTTATTTCATCCTTAATAACAGCAACAAATGTCATCGAAATATAGAACCGTCCAATTCGAATGGAATGGCTCCGACTTCAAAAGTTAATTCCGAGAGCTTCTGTGAACGTGATTTGAAAAGAAAACAACAACACAAATATGGGGAGACATCACCAAGTTTACGTCCAATAAAGAAGGACATGTGTAATTGATTTCTCATTATTCCAACATACGTGTAACAATAATCTTTCAAAAGTATACGTAATGCTTCATTTCCTTCAGTGACTACAGTAATACCATTTCCAAATAAGCTCTTAATTCTTAAAATGTCTGCAGCAAAACTTTGTTTACAATATGCAATTAGTTGTTTAGATTTGTCATCGTAACTGTCCTCGTCGTAACCATTCTGGAGTACCTTTTCTAACTCTGTAATGAAATCTTCATTATTATCCGACCTCCAATTGCGCCAGCCAATGTCACCCCCAGTTTCTTCTGTCAAGTACATGAATCTGACTTCGGATTCTGCTGAGACTGGTCCTGCGATTGCTACCGACATGTGCTACTACACAACCTCTTTTATATGTATACAGTCTCGTCCCCACTTTCTTCAGATGACATCAGAACTCCTGTACACGTTCATGGCGAACGTGTCGTCCTCTTTCAGGTTGTGCCGCAAAAAGTTCGAAATACTGCAGCCGAGAACAATCGGGGATTCTTTGCATGACTCGAAGAAATACCGGGCTATGATCACTTCGAATATCTTTGGATCCTTTTGCCGAGCGATGTCCCGGATGATCGACTGCTCGCGTGCACTGAAAAGTGTGAAGTAGTAGTTGGGAATGTTGTAGTCCATACCAGCCAGTCTATCACAGACCCCGGTGATGATTCGACTGTCGATCTTCTTTGGGATTGTGTTGCTCAGCGTATTGAAGAACCAGTGTAGAATTTGAACTGGAGTTATGAAGGGCAGCGTCTGTCTTCTGTGCATGATCCAGTTGTGGCAGGCCGTGCATGCAAGGATGCGGCCGCCGACTTCGCTCGTTTCACACGTGGATTGCGCGTACGCCTGCTGGCATTGGTTCAGCATGTTCCGCATGGTGCAGTTGAAAACGTCACTCGAGAACAGCATGCTCTGTTCTGTGAGCATATCGCCGACATCCTCACACGTTACCTCCTTTCGACCGTACGTGCATATCTCCCCACAGAAAAAACAGGCCCGCACATGACCGGGGAGCACTATGAAGGCCCACGTGTTGGTGGTTGTGGACTTCATGTTGTTGTAATCACAGATATTATACAGCACCATGTTTGTGCACAGTTCGTTCACCACGTGTACGAGCAAATACTCAGTTTATTTTTTTCCGCTCTACAAAAAAATGCTTCTCTTTGATGGCGTGACAGTTTATCATCTTTGTGATTTTTGAAAATGCACAGCGCGTGATCGTGATGCTAGTATCGACCTTGACAGTCTTCAGACACAAACATTTGAAGAATCTAAATCTCAGGATGCAGTTGCTCCCATCGACCTTCCCTACCAGCATCTGTTTGTTATGCACTTTGAGCACTCGAATCGTGAAGTCAGAATCTAGCACCATACACAACACCTCACACGCGCTGCGACCGACGAAAATGCAAGAAAAAACTACTCCACGGTGCTGGTCTGCGTCTCGCGCAACGCCAGCTCGTCATTGTGCTGCTTGAGTTTGTCGCGAAGGACTTGCGTCTTGACTTCAAGGACACTCACTTTGTTCTTGAGATCGGCAATACGAGTTTCGAGGCTCGCCCCACTCACGCTCTTGTACGGACGGTTCTGTCGTGGCCTCGAACTCGCGGCCTTGCGCTTGTTGGGTCGTGTGACCTCCGAATTTTGCAGTTCCAAGGACGAAGTGGACTCCATTCTGCTATGCTTTATTTTCTTAGACCAATGCTAGAAATTTCAAAAAAATAACCACGTCATTTTTTTTCTTTTTTTTTAAATCATTTCCAGCATAAGTGCTGGAATTTTTACAAATCCTCCTAGGTAGACTTACTGCTTACTATTACTATTAGTAATCAGTGTATGTGACTAATCCTAAAGCAGTGTATGTGACTAATCATATTGTAGTATTGTAGTATAAACTGACAACATGCAACTCTGTCTTTTGTCTGTACATGATACTACGCATACCTAAAGCATAAAACATATATTGCTGACAATGTATGCAGGTCGTCCGACGAGTCTTCAAACAGGTACCCCAACCTTGACTTTGGAGTCCAATGGGTTCGAGTCCCATGAGGTTTTTGCAAACAGAAGATGGACAAGATGCCTCATGATGTCGGTCGGCATCGCAAACAGTTCTGAACCCATGCCAAGTCTCCTATGCTGGCTCATATACAGCGCTACAATATACGCCGGCAGCACGTGTCTGGGACACAAAAACCAGGCATGCCCGTGGATGTCCGTGCATCTGAAAAAGTTTCGGCGCATCACACACATCATCAGACCGTTTGGGCCCATCAAGACAGCATCTGTCACCACTCGATGTAGTTGACGCACGAGCTCGTCTTTGTCGGGCGCTTCAGTCGAGTGAATATAACCGCGATTCGCTTCGTTCAGAACCTTGCAAATCTCGCGGTGCACCACGCATGCGAAAATGGCACCTCTCTTCTTGGTGGCGAGGTGAATTTTTTCTACTGTCGATAAAATGACTTCGTCAAAACAAAAGATGCCGAGCATCAAACGGTCATACCCCGACCACCCCTTGCTTTTTCGCTCGTCCCAGACATCTCCCAGCACCTCTTCAATCTTTCTGTTGTATTCGTCCAGTACACTCACACAGAAATAGACAAGCTCTTGTAGGGACGCGTACCGTACACGTGGCGCCCCGACACAAGGCATGCAATCAACAGCCAGACCCTTATATGCAATGTTTTCGATAATAACAAAATATGTTTGCACGCGGTTTTTTTTAAAGGACAAACAAGATAGTTGCATGACTTCGAAAGACTCTCTCGGACATGCGATAGCAAACGTCATGCGTAGAACTATCCCTGAGCACACGATGTCAAATGTAACCGAGTCCGACAAAATTCTGATGCAGAATATCATCCATTTGGTGCAGGATTCTATACCAGAAGTGAATGTAACGCTCATGGAAATACAAAAAGTAAACGAAATCTACAACATCAGAATTCCCATATCGACGCGCACTTTCATCCTCGGCCTTGAACAGCTCCGTCAAATACAAGCGTACTCTCCGGCGAGAATTTCGGATGTCTGTGTTGGATTGAGCACTGAAACGCCACACGTAACAGTGCGAGTCACGACTGAGACACGACCCTTGATTTTCTCAGAAACAGACGTCATCCGTATTTTCAAGAGGTCCAGAACTTGAAGGAGAGTTTTCTGATTTCTTCTATCTACCAAATACCATTTCACGTAAACTTTTTTTACCTTTATTAGCTGCGTCCATGATGGCTTGTAATTGTTCTTCACTAGCCCTTTTGAATGTTATATTCTTCGCCCCCCAAACCACTGTCACTCTGTTCACTTCCGATTGATCTGTGACCATTTTAATTTTGTTGATAACAACATCATCAGAACACATGAATGTTACAGGGAAGACAGGTTTGTAATGATAATCTTGATTATCACATTGAAATTTTACTATCATATCAGGACCAGTGATAGGAAATTTAGATATTTTCAATTTTTCCGATGAATTTCTATTTTTGTTCTTGAATTCGGCAACGAATGTACCATTAGAATCATCAACAATTGTGCTTGTATTTCTATCCAATGTGTCATTAGATACAAATGTCCACTCCGATATTGTTTCTAAGTACAGGCGTACCAAATCATTTCCAATCGATGCTGCGTCTTTCTCGGTAAATCCTGTACCAAAATCAACATTCCATCCGATGGACTTTATAAATTTCGAGACTATATTTTTCATTCCCAATAAAAATTTAACCAAGACATTTGCATCTTCTTCGTCCTCTGAACTTTCGTCGTCTTGTAACGTGGATACTGTTTTGGATGCATCTCTGGCCAAGTACGCAAATGCAGTGACATCCGTCAATTTGTGCATGCATTGGTGGATGAGGATTTGGGTGCCCATGGGATAACTCGACAGCATACTCAAGTAAGTCTTGGATTCCGTTCTTTGCATCTCAAAAGCGAAATCAATAGCATTTTGGAGGCTGAAAATGCCCATGGTTCGAAAGAAGATGACTGGGCTAAACTTGTCCACTTCTTTCCATCGACACGATTCCTGTAAAAACATTTTCAAATCCTCATCGATGTCGTCGGTGCTGCCGGCTATCGACTCACAAATCTGATGAAACAAGGATTTATTATCAGAAAACATCTTCACTTTGATTTTGGTGTTGTTCAAGTCGAAGAATGTATCTTTCATGTCATCAAATACATCATCGAAGTTTTTGAATTTGTCATTCCAGTTGTATTGCAAGTATCCATTCACAACTTCAAACTGCTGTATAGTATAATACGCCAGTGGTAAAGCAATAAAAAAAAATCCATTGGTCTCATCAAACGAACACACTCTCTTCTCATCTAAACCAATATTTTGGACTTGAACTACATTTGTGACATCCATCATATTCTTGCGAAAGTTACATATGACTGGAAGATTATTACACTGGAAGAATGGAAGTAATGTTGATGTTTGCACCTGCGCTCGCGCCTTCTGTCTTCCATTTTTCACCCAGTTTACAAGATGTTGTACATGTAGTGGATATATTAAAAAAGGTCCTATTGGATTCTGCTGTATCATTTCCTTTGCCGTTCGTGGAACAGCAATGAACACGATTCGAACAAGGCCGATGTCAACCTTAGCTTTAAACATAATAACTTCTGTTTTCATTACATCTCTGATCGTGATAGATACCGCATTATAATTATTAAAATTTTTCAACTTGTCCATTCTGTCATCAAAAAAAATTGTTTCAAACGCCACATTATCTGATGTTAATCCCACGTTGATACCAACGACAAAATCGTACATCAAATCGCCCAAATCCAAAAGTTTATGCAGACACGTTTTCTTTTTGTCACTCGTCATGTTGTAATGCGCGATAACAGCAAATGCAAACATATGTGCCTTGAATAAATCATTCAGAAATGTTACAAAGTCTTCAGCAGCACGATCGATGGAAGCGATGATTACACAGGCGGACATATCAGGATTGTACGATTGCGACTGCGCAAAATATTGATATATTTTGTGACTGTTTCTACAGCCTTTGTCCAGTGTTTTATTAGCGTCTTTCGCATGTTTGTCACCTTCGTAAAATAAGACCATCTGTTGAGAACTCGTGCCCGTCTCAATTTCCATCTGAAACATCCCGTCTGGTCGATTCCTATGTCGAAATAAACCTTCTCCTCCATCGAGTTTGATGGACTGGAAATTGTAAAAATGATCTACTGATTTGTTATGTAACTCCAAGACGTTGGCTGTTGTGCTGCTCCACACGTCGCGTTTCGTGCTTATCAGCTTTGCTCCCTTGAAAGGATCATTTTGTATCACCCTGTTTATGGCCGCCCCCATCAGTTCAAATGTCATCCAGGCGTCTAGCCCCATGTTGTCGAAAAGACGTGCTGTCATTCGATTTTTGTCTGCGGTTTCGTACTTGCTCCTCACAAATTCTTTTATGTCTTGTGCTTCCTTCCAGTCCGTAGTCATGCAGACATGCTATGACATCCTAAATAAAATCACGCGCCACTTTGTGAAACAGTGTCGATGTACCCCATCACGGTGGACAGACACAAGCTGTACAGCACAGCAAGGTTGACCTGTAAATTGATCGTCATGATGTCATGCTGCATGCAACAGCACAACACGGCGATCTCGTGCAGGAAGGTGCAGTTGTATCCGTCTAGCGCGTCGCAACTCACGTCGCCGGAAGAAAAAGACGTCAAAATGAGTGGATGTGTCAGCGAAAATTGACACGACGTAGATTTCCCGCTTCGCAA
>Ga0114980_10000322_pt1 | contig 34007 bp, 38 predicted proteins | sample S_140806_EF_Meta_FD_87018 | JGI IMG/M metagenome (GOLD analysis project Ga0114980, IMG submission 87018) | Freshwater microbial communities from Lake Simoncouche, Canada to study carbon cycling - S_140806_EF_MetaG | ecosystem: Environmental > Aquatic > Freshwater > Lake | place: Lake...
GCCGGTTCCGTGGGTCATTCTTCTGCGCCGCAATCCTCGGAGCGCCTGCGCTTTGGGCACCCGCCCGCGAAGCGTTACGGGAGGGCAAGTTTGGCCTGGCCTGGGCCTATGGCCGCCGGGCGCTGAAGCGGGCCTTCTCCGGCCGATTGCGCTTTTCCCTGGATGGCCGCGCTGACTGCCGCGCCGAGGCGCTTGTTCTCCTCAGCCCGATGATTTCAAAGGCGGTTGACGAACATGCCGGACTGGAGGCCGCCGCCATGAATACTGCTGATGCGCTTGAGGTGTTCCGCCTCGCCGCCCACGCGGTCTTCGATGACTGGCGACAGGATCCGGCTGTGACCACCAAGTCGATCCAGCAGGCGACGGTCCGGTCGCGGTCGCGTATACCGTCTGTGATGGACGGCGAACCCGCCCTGCTGCGGCATGTGATCAAGGTACGTTTCATCCGGAGGGCATTTCGTGCCCTTGCCCCCACTCCCCCGACCGGGGCCGCAGGCGTCTAGTGGGGCGAATCCTCCAGTTTTCAGACATTCACTTCGGCTGCGAGCATACACATGCCTGCGCCGCCGCCCTCGACTACGCCCATGCCACCGCTCCCGACCTGATCCTGATTACCGGCGATATCACCCAGCAGGGGTTGCCAGGCGAGTTCGAGGCAGCGGGCCGCTGGATCGCCCGCATGCCGGACCCGCGGTTCGTCGTCGTCGGCAATCATGATGTCCCCTACTGGAGCCTGTTTGCGCGGGTGTTCAATCCCTGGAAGGCTTTTGAGCGTGCGACAGGCCATCCGGCTCATGACCATCAATTCCTAAGCCCGAATTTGATGGTGCGCGGCGTCGTCACCGCGCGCGGTTGGCAGGCGCGAGCGAACTGGTCCAAGGGCGTCATCGATCTTGATCAGACCCGCAAGGCAGCCGCGGCCTTGCGCGATGCCCCGCCGGGGGCGCTGCGCATCCTCGCCTGCCATCACCCTCTGGTCGAGATGATCGGTGCCCCGATGACCGGCGAGGTCAAGCGCGGTGAGGCGGCTGCCCGGATTTTCGCCGAGGCCGGCGTCGATCTGATCACGACCGGCCACGTCCATGTGCCGTTCGCCCTGCCGATCACACTCGGGGACCATTGTTCCTACGCCGTGGGCTGCGGCACCCTTTCGCACCGGGAGCGGGGGGCACCGCCGAGCTTCAACCAGATCGAATGGGATGCGGACCATATCACCGTCACTGCCATGGCGTGGTCCGGCCGGCACTTCGAGCCGGACCAAGCCTGGAAACTGCCCCGCCGACAGGACACGCGGCGGACGTCCACAGCGCCGGAACGGGAAGCTGCCAGCCGAACCAAAAAGGCCGCTGTCTGAGCGGCGGCGGCCTCTTTCAGTTCTTCCGGGCCCGATCCCGCCTCAGCGTCGCCGGCGACCCCCGTGGGATTTCTCGGTAAAGGCTGCCGCCACCATAGTGGCGAGCGCCGGGTTCCGCAGGAAGATCCAGCCGCCGGCGAGGGCCGCAACGGTGCCGAGGATCGGCCGTTGCCGGAACAGCATATAGGCACGTTGCCCAAGGCCCGAGACGTCTTCCGCATCCTCCTCGTCTTCCGTTTCGCTGTGCGCCAGGAAAATCAGCGCGACCGCCAGGGCAATAACCGTGAACAGGAGGAAGGTAATCGCGGCGGCGGCAAGCGCCGGGACGACCAGCTGCAAGGCGTAGAAAATCGTCGCGCCGAAGGCCAGGACAGCCACCAGGGCGGCCCCGGCCGCGACCGATGCCGCGACGGCCTTCTTGACGAGGCCTCTGGCCATGCCTTCACCCAGCATCAGCGTCGACGACCGGCGAGCAGCAGGCCCAGAACGACCCCCACGCCCAAGGCGATGGCGGTGGACTGCATCGGCCGCTCCTGCACGCGCTCGACCAGATAGCGTTGGGCTTCGTCAATACGTTCGCTGGCCTCGTCATAATACTCCTGACCCCGCACCCGGGCGGTGTCATAGTATCCGCGAGCCCGCTCGCGCAGCACGTCGGCTTCCTCCCGAAGGCGTGTTTCAGCTTCTGCAGCCTTGGCGCGCAGACGGGCTTCGGCCGCCGTCGCCTTTTCACGGAGCCGTGCCTTTTCTTCGGTGCCGAGCACTTTGAGATCGTCCTTCAACGTATTGATGTCGTTCTTCACGGCTGCCCGTGCTGTCTTGGTCGTGGCCATGCTGCGCGCTCCGATTTTCAAGCTTGACGGTAGATAGAGAACCCTGTGCCGGAACGCCACTCCCCGGCGGCGGTTCCGGCATTGCAATGAGGGTGATGGTAGCGAAGCGCCGCATCCAAGCATAGACAGGCAGAATGACTGACTGGCTCTTCCCTCCCGCACCCGCCGTTTTCCTGCCTGTTGTGGGGCTTTCCGCGCGGTTTCCTGTTCGTCGCATCCTGTGCGTCGGACAGAACTATGCCGCCCATGCGCGAGAGATGGGTCAAGCCAGGGCCGAACCCTTCTTCTTCACCAAGCCGGCCGACGCGGTTGTTGTTGACGGCATCGATCCCGTCTTTCCGATGGCGACGGCCGATCTGCACCATGAGGTCGAACTGGTGTGTGCGGTCGGGTCGGCCGGGACCATCGTCGGCTGGGCCGTCGGCTGCGACCTTACCCGCCGGGACCTCCAGGCTATGGCCAAGGAAAAGGGCCGGCCCTGGGATGCGGCAAAGGGGTTTGACCAGTCCGCGCCTTGCAGCGCCCTGACCCTCGATGCCGTGCTGGACCCCGCCGCGCCGATTGCCCTTTCCGTCAATGGAGCGTTGCGTCAGTCCGGCCGGCTGGACGACATGATCTGGAGCCCGGACGAGATCCTCGCCAAGGCGCGGGAGCTATGGGACGTTCGTCCCGGGGACCTGATCTTCACTGGCACCCCCGAAGGCGTTGGCCCGCTTCATCCCGGTGATCGGGTCGAGGCGACCATTGAGGGCCTGCAAACCCTGAACTTCACGGTGCTTTCGCGATGATCCTGCACGGCTACTGGCGTTCGGGCGCCGCCTACCGGACCCGCATCGCCCTCGCCCTGAAGCGCAAGGCCTATGAGCCCCAAGGCGTTGACCTGCGGACCGGTGCCCACAAGTCCGAGGTCTTCGTCGCCCTTAATCCGCAAGCCATGGTGCCTGCACTTGAGCTGGACAGTGCTGTCTTGACCCAAAGTCCGGCCATCCTGGAATGGCTGGAGGAGACCTGTCCCGCGCCCGCCCTGTTGCCTGCCGCGCCGGTAGATCGCGCCCATGTTCGCGCAATGGCTGCCCTGATTGGCTGCGACATCCACCCGCTCAACAATCTCCGGGTCGGCAAGGCATTGCGCGAGACTTTCGGTGCAGACCAGCCAGCCATAGATGCGTGGGCCGCTCGCTGGATTCTGCCCGGGTTCGAGGCGCTGGAGGCTCTGGTCGCCCGCCACGGCAACGGCTGGTGTTTCGGCGATGCTCCTACCCTCGCCGACTGCTATCTGATCCCGCAAATCTATTCGGCGCGCCGGTTCAATGTTCCGCTTGAGGCTTTTCCGCGCCTCCTGGCCATCGATACTCTCGCGTCCCAGCACCCTGCCTTCATCGCAGCCCACCCGGACGCCCAGCCGGACGCGGACTGAGGAAGCGCTGCCCTGCCGCCGTACTCGCCAGAGCCGGCGGTGCATGAGGTGGAAGCCTAGCCCTGGGCTGGCCTGAGGCCTTCGGCCGAGGCGCGCTGGACGACAGGGCGACGCTCACCGCCAGCGGCCCGGATACGATCAATACGGGCCTTTTCAGCCTTGAAGGCAGCCAGATCGGCACCCGCGAGGATCGTGCCTTCCGTCGTTCGAACACCGGCCGGATTGATCCGCTGGCCGCCGCGCCAGATTTCATAATGCAGGTGCGGGCCGGTCGATGCGCCGGTTGACCCGACATAGGCTACGGTCTGGCCCTGCCGCACACGCTGTCCTGCGCGAATCCCCGAGGCGTAACGCGAAAGGTGGCCGTAGCCGGACTCCAGGCCATTGGAATGCCTGATGCGAAGCCAGTTGCCATAGCCGCCCCAGCGCCGCGCCTCGACGACGACACCATCAGCCGGGGCCACGACCGGGGTCCCGCTGCCGGCTGCGAAGTCGATGCCCTGGTGCATCTTGCGATAGCCGGCGATTGGATGACGGCGGAAGCCGAACGAGGAAGAGACGCGGAAGCCCCGCTCGAGCGGGGTCCGCATGAAGGCCGAGCGCGTATTCTTGCCGGATGCGTCAAAATACTGGGCCTCGCGGGCCCCCGCGGGTCGGAACCGATAGAAGGCAACCCCCTTCAACTCGGCGTACAGCAAGCCATCGGTCCCGATGGTGCGACCGTTCTCGGTAACGGTGCGACCAAACACATAGGTGAATTCGTCGTTGGCCTTGATATCGCGGTCCAGGTCGAACCGGTGCGAGAACAGGCGTCCGGCGGCGCGGGCCACATCGGCGGGGGCACCTTCACGACGGGCCGTGCGTGTCAGTGAGCCTTCGACCTTGCCGGTCAGGACCACGATCTCATGGGAGACCTTTTCCTCGAGGGCCCGAAGGCGCAGAGCACCATCGAAACTGCGGGATACGGTCAACTGGGTCGCCGGACCCGTGCGCATGGTCAGACCGATCAGGCGAGCCTCGCCCCGGCCGCCGCGGGGTTGGGAGATTGCGGTCTCGAAACGCTGGCCGGCGCGCATCGAACTGACATCCATGGCGTTCGACAGGGTGGCGGCCACGGCCGAGGCTTCTTCGGGCGCGATACCCGTGCGGCGCACGGCCTGCTCAAAGGTTTCGCCTCGGCGAATCTGGACTGGGATGGCTTCCGGCGTCGTCAATCCAGCAGGCATGCCGGCGGCGGCAAAGGCCTGGTCAGCCAGAGCGGCGATCTGGGTCTGGGTGAGTGGCGGAACTTCTTCCGCTTTCGCGGGTTGATAAACGCGACCGGCAAGAAGCGCCACCGAGATCGCGGCCACCGCCGTGAGGGCGTGGGGCGCGATGCGCATCGGCTGGCGACGTGGATCGAACTGAGCCATCGGTCCCCGAAAAGCAGCGACGCCCGACGGCGCCAAACTCACTGGTAGCAAGGATCGCGCCGGGGTCAGGCCCCGCCGCAGAACAGGCCATATAGCCCCTTCGAACCAAGATGGGAAGGCGGTCCGTTACAGTGCGTTAACCGCAGCCGTAGTCGCTGGTAAATCCTTCTTGCCTGCTGAGATCATCCGGAGTTTTTGACAGTCTACTCACCCTGTTTGCCCGATGATTTCACTCACAGATGCGGCAACCTGTCCCAATCCGAACCGGCGGGCACTAGGAGTGGCTGATCCGCCACTGGACTGTGTTTTGGTTGACACGATCGTGCTGCTGAACGGGAGGATTCCTTTGCTCAACGGCCTTTCCATCGGCGTGTCCGTCCCGATATGACCGCCTGATGACCATTGCGCCCGCTCCTGCCTGCCCTCCTGCGCGGCCTGTACGCGGGCGTGGTCGCCGCTCCATCCTCTTTGCGGGCGCGGCTGTGGGTGTGCTGTCGGTCCTGATTGCATCGCTCTACCTGAACCGGCGGGAGGCGACGCGGCAGGTCCTGACCGGCTGGCTGGAGCACCAGGGGATCGAGGCCGACGCGCAGGTCGAGCGGCTGGAACTGGATGGTCTGGTGGCCAGCATCCGGATCGGTGACGCCGCCGACCCCGATGTGATCGTCGAACGGGTCGAGGTCGACTACGCGATCCGCGCGCCATGGTCGAAGGGAGGGCTCGCCCTGACGCCGACGCGCATCCGTCTGGTCCGCCCGGTGGTGCGCGCCAGCCTTCGTAACGGTAAGCTGACCCTCGGTTCACTGGACCCCTTGGTCGAGCGCTTCGCAGGTCGTCCGCCGCGTCCCGACAGTCCTGGTCCGCTGGTCCTCGTCGAGAGAGCCCGCGTCCGGCTCGACACCGACTATGGTGCCGCCAACATCTTCGGTGACGCCCGCATCGATGGCGGCAAGCTCGTGCGGCTGGCCGCCCGGATGCCCGCGACGGCCTTCAAGAGTGGTGACGCTGAGGCAGAGGGGCTGCAGGCCACGGTCGAACTGACCACCGAGGGCGATCGCGTGGCTGTCCGACTTGCGGCTGGGGCCGATCGGGCGCGCCTGCCTGGCTTGCAGGGTGATGGTGCCCGCCTGACCTTGATCGGCGACCTCCCCTATCCCGATCTCGAGGCCCAGCGGGGTAATGGCCCGGCAAGGTTCGAACTGCGCTTAGCCGCCGCCCGTCTTTTCGGCGGCGAGGTGTCGGCCCGGGATGTCGACGGGCAGATGACGTTTGCCGGCCAGACCAATGGTTGGATCGAGCGTTTTGGCATCGAGGGAGTCAGCACGGGCGAGCTCCGCGCGGTCAGTATCGACGGCCCTTCTGCCTCGGCGAAGACAGTGCGGCTGGGTGTGACTTCGGCCCGGGCCCGGTTGGCATATGATAACACCGGCCTGAGCTGGCGACTGGACGGGCGCACGGCGATCACGGCGACCCGTGCCGTCGGGGCCGGACTGGACCTGGCCGGACTGAACCTGACCTCAACCCGGCTGATCGCGGGCGGACGGGGATCAGTGGTCGAGGCGGAGGCTCCCATCCTTCTGTCTGCCGGACGTTTGATCCGGGGCGACCTGATCCTGACGGGCGTGCGAGGCGCAATCGATTTCGATCTGGCCTCCCATGATGGCCTGCGGGTCACAGCCCGGGGTGCGCTTCGGTCGGGGCGCGCCGCCTGGCCGCTTCTCGGTCAGCCATCCGGGGACGACGTGCCGGAACTCGCCGGCATGAAGGATGCGCTCTCGGCCTTCGCTGTCGATGTACCCGGCTTCGACCTGAGCGCGGAACGGTCCGGGACGCGCCTGACCCTGACCCGTCCGGCAACGCTGCGGCCATTGAACGGCGGCATACTCACCGTGAGCCAGGCAGGCACACCTGTCTTCCTTGCGATGCCCGGTCATGCCGGCGGCGGTGCCTTTTCGCTTACCGCGACGCGGGGGCGGGGCCTGCCGGAAGCGGCCTTTGTCATCCCGGCTTGGCGGCTGACGCCGGCGGGCTTCGCCGCCACGCTCGATGGCCGCGCCGCCCTGGATTTTGGCCTTGCCCGACGGATCGGGCTTCAGACCCGCGGCGAACTGAGGTCTTCCGGGAGTCGCCTCGCCTATTTCGCCGACGGCTGTATTCCCCTGACCATCGGACAGCTCGAGCTGGACGAAAGCGATGTCGTCGATTTTGCCGGCGACATCTGCCCTGTCGCCCGTCCGCTTGTCAGCGTCGCAGACGGACTCTGGCGGGCCGACGGCGCGCTACGGAGCCTGGGTGCCTCGGCCCCCTTTCTCTCCCTGCGCTTGAGCGAAACCGAGGGTGGCTTCACTGCCAACGGCGGTTCGGGAGGCCTGAGCATGGAGGCTCGCATCGCCCGGGCGACGGTCACCGACGCCACCTCACCCCTTCGCTTTAACCCTCTGTCTGCGACCGGCTCCGTGCGTCTGGCGGACGCAGGCTGGACCGGCGACTTCGGTCTGGTCCGTGGCGAGACTGTGCTGGGCCATCTGACCCTGGCCCATGATGGCTCTGAAGGTGCGGGGGGACTGGTGATCGAAGCTCCGTCAATCGCCTTCGTCGAAGTTGGTCTTCAGCCCGCCGATCTCAGCCCATTGGCAGGGTTCATCGGATCGCCGGCCACGGGGTCGGTCGCCTTCGATGGTCGCATCGACTGGCGGGTCGGGACGGAGACGACAAGTTCAGGTCGTCTGACCATCCCCGGCCTCGACTTCATCAGCCCCGCCGGTCCGGTGAAGGGCCTGCGCGGGACCGTCGACTTCATCAACCTGAGCCCGCTGACCGCTGCTCCGGGGCAACGGCTGTCCGCCGTCGTCCTGGAATCGGCGGTCCCCCTGACCGACATCGAACTGACGTTCGGCTTCGACAAGGCGGCGGTGACCATAGAGGGCGGAGATCTCACCGTGGCCGGGGGCCGCATAAGCGTCCAGCCCTTCGCCGTCCCCCTGGACCCGAACCAGCCGATAACCGGCGTCATCGTGCTCGAGAACGTCCAGCTGGGTGAGGTCATCACCGGCTCCGGCTTCGGCGACAAGGTCAATCTCGACGCCGTGGTTTCGGGCCGCCTGCCTTTCACCGCCGACCGGGTGAACGGTATCCGCATCGCCGGCGGCGCGCTGACGGCGGTCCGGCCCGGCCGCCTGTCCATCGCCCGCGAAGCCCTCAGTGGTCTGGAGGCCGGCGGTGGCGGAGAGTCGGTGCCACCCAATATGGTCCAGGACCTGGCCTACCAGGCCATGGAAAACCTCTCGTTCGACATCCTCTCGGCGGAGGTCAACAGCCTCGACGAGGGCCGTATCGGTGTGTTGTTCCGCATTCGTGGCCGTCATGATCCTCCGGTGCGGCAGGAACTGCGCATACCCCTTTCCGAGTTCATCAGCCGTGAGTTCCTGAACCGGATTCTGCCCTTGCCTTCCGACACCGGGATCGATCTGACCCTGGACACCACCCTCAACCTGAACCAGTTGATCGGTGACCTGCTGGAGATGAACCGGGCCCGCGGCGGACAACCTTCGGTCACGCCGTGATCAGCCAGTTTTCGTTGTTCAGAACCCATTCACGCTGCTGCGCGTTAAATCGCATCAGATTAAAGACCGGAGACCTCCGCCCATGATTCGGCCCAAGACCCGGACGCATGCCCATCTCGCCCTGCTCGGCCTCATCGCCGCCGTGGGGCTCGGGGCCTGCACGCCCACGGTCCGGCTGCAGGTCGATCCGATCACCATCTATGCGAAGCTCGACGCCGATGTTCGCGTACGCCTCGACAAGGCGTTGCAGGACCTCCTGATCGAAAACCCCAACCTGTTCTGACGCGAAAGTTGCCCCAGATGTCTTTCCGCAAATTCTTCGTCGTCGCTGCGGCCATTGCGGCTCTCGGCGTCGCCGCGGGCGCGGCCTTCGCCCAGACCGCCAACCAGAAATCGATGATCGACGCCGCCAAGGTTCAGGGCACGGTCGGTGAACAGGCTGACGGCTACCTGGGCTTTCGCCTGCCGTCGACCGACACAGCCCTGACCGAGGCTGTCCAGGTCACCAACGCAGCCCGCCGCCAGGCCTATGCCCGCAGCGCCCAGGCCGCCGGCGATGGCGCGACGACTGAAACCGCTGCCGCGCGGATGTTCCAGACGCAGCTTCTGTCCCGCATCAGCACCGGCCAGTGGTACCGCAACGCCGAAGGCCAGTGGGTCCAGCGTTGAATAGGACTCCTGTGATGCTGAAGCCTCTCGTGTTCATTTGCGTCGCGGTGATCGCGACGGTCGCCGTCAGCCTTGCCTGGACTGCGATTGGCGGTGGGCCACTGGGTCTGCATGGCCTGATCGCCCTCTCGCTCGGCGTACTGGGTACGGTGGGGCTGACCTGGGCCTTGATGGCGCTCGCTTTCAAGTCCAGCCGTGAAGGCTGGGACGACCGGCCCGACAATCCCGACAGGCCTTGAGCCGCCTCGCCGCCCGCGCGATAGGTCGGGAATGACTGAATCCGCCAAGCCATCCGACATAACCTACGCCGGCTATCTGGCTCTCGACGACCTGCTCGCCGCACAGCATCCGCTGTCGGATGAGCATGACGAGATGTTGTTCGTCATCATCCACCAGACCAAGGAGCTGTGGCTCAAACAGATCCTGCACGAGGTGACCCTGGCCCAGGCCCTGGTCCGACGTGGCGATCTGGTGCCAGCCTACAAATGCCTCGCCCGCGTCAGCCGCATACAGGCGGTGATGACGATGAGCTGGGATATCCTGGCCACGATGACGCCGGCTGACTACCTGCGCTTCCGCGGCGTGCTGGGCTCATCCTCCGGCTTTCAGAGCGACCAGTTCCGGCGGTTCGAGTTCATGCTGGGACTCAAGGACGACCGCTTCCTGCGCTTCCATGTTGAACGCCCCGACGCTCATGCGGCGCTGCAGGCGGCGCTGGCGGCGCCCAGCCTCTATGACGACGCCCTGGCCCAGCTCTCGGCCGCCGGCCTGCCGGTGCCGGCCGAGGCCCTGAGCCGTGATGTCAGCCGCCCCTATGAGCCGTCGGAGGGTGTCGAGAAGGCCTGGCTTGAGGTCTATCGCGACACCGCCCGCTGGTGGCCCCTCTACCAGCTGGCGGAAAAGCTGGTCGACCTGGACGACGCCCTGCTGACCTGGCGGCACAAACATGTCGTGACGGTCGAACGCATCATCGGCCGGCGGCGCGGGACGGGCGGGACCGAGGGGGTCGCCTATCTGACCGAGACCCTGCAGCGGCGCTGCTTCCCCGAGCTCTGGTCGCTGCGGACGAAGCTCTAGAGAACAAAGGCCCCGGTCGCAGGACCGGGGCCTTTGCAGTCTCAGCGAAAAGAAGCGGCTCAGGCTTCGGTTTCGTCGGCCTTCTGGGCGGAGCCGGTTTCCGGGACCACGACGCCCTTGACCGGGCGGATCGTCTGCTTTTCGGCGATCCGGGCCGATTTGCCGCGACGGTCACGCAGGTAATAGAGCTTGGCGCGCCGGACGACGCCGCGGCGCTTGACCTCGATGGAGTCGATGTTCGGCGACAGGATCGGGAAGACCCGCTCCACGCCTTCGCCGAAGGAGATCTTCCGGACGGTGAAATTCTCGTTCACGCCGCCACCGGCGCGGGCGATGCAGACGCCTTCGAACGCCTGGATGCGTTCGCGCTCGCCTTCCTTGATCTTGACCATGACCCGCAGGGTGTCGCCGGGCTGGAAGTCGGGGATGTCGCGCTTGGCGATCAGGCGGGCTTTTTCTTCGGCTTCGATCGTCTGAAGGATGTTCATTCTATTCTCCTCGAGCTTTTGCGCTCTTTAGCTGTGATTTGGCGGGCTCAGGTCCCGCATGGGCCGTCTTGTCCGGATAAGCCGCCCAGAGGTCTGGCCGGCGGTCCCGGGTCGTCTCTCGCCGCTGCTCCTCGCGCCATGCGGCGACCTTTTTATGGTCTCCGGACAGCAGAACTTCGGGTATCTCCAGCCCCTCGAACGTCCGCGGTCGCGTGTACTGCGGATGCTCCAGAAGGCCGTCCTCGAAGCTCTCCGAACTCAGGCTCATCGCCTGGCCCAGCACTCCGGGGATCAGTCGTACGCACGCCTCGATCACCACCATGGCCGCCGCCTCGCCACCGGCGAGCACCGCGTCCCCGACGGAGACCTCCTCGAACCCGCGCGCGTCGAGCACACGCTGGTCCACCCCCTCGAACCGGCCGCAGAGGACGGTAATCCCGTCCGCCTTGGCCCATTCCTTCACGCGCGCCTGGGTCAGGGGCCGACCCCGGGCACTCATGTACAAAAGCGGCCGCCCTGACCCGGATACGCTGTCGAGCGCCCTGGCCACCACGTCCGCTTTCAGCACGGCTCCCGGCCCGCCACCCGCGGGGGTGTCGTCCAGGAAGCCGCGCGTATCTGTGGAAAAGGCCCGAATGTCAACCGTATCAAGGCTCCAGAGCCCGCGCTCACGCCACGCCGTGCCGATCAGCGAGACGCCGAGCGGGCCGGGAAACGCCTCGGGGAACATGGTCAGGACGGTGGTGGTGAAGGGCATGAGGAGGAGTGATTAGTGGTTAGTGATTAGTGGTTGGGGGCGAGCGCGGCGGCGGCGACAGACCCTCTAGCCTCAACCGTGGCCACTAGCCACTAACCACTAATCACTCAGCACACCTGCCCCGCCGCCCAGCCCGACGACCAGGCCCACTGGAAATTGTAGCCGCCGAGCCAGCCGGTGATGTCGGCGGCCTCGCCGATGACGTAGAGGCCCGGCACCGAGGTCGCGGCCATGGTCTGCTGGTCCAGCTGGTCGGTGGCGATGCCGCCGAGCGTCACCTCGGCGGTGCGGTAGCCTTCGGAGCCGACGGGCTTGACGGTCCAGCCGTTCACGGCGGCGTCGAGGCGGCGCAGGGTCTTGTCGCCGACCTCGGCCAGCTTGCCCTTGACGCCTTCGCGCTCGCAGACGCTTTCGGCGAGGCGGCGGGGGATCAGGTGGCCCAGGGCCGTGTGGACCATCTGTTTGCCGTTCTCGTCCTTGGCGGCCTTGAGGCGGGTGTAGAGGTCCTCGCCCGGGGCCATGGCGACGGTGATGGCCTCGCCCTCGCGCCAGTAGCTGGAAATCTGGAGGATGGCGGGGCCGCTGAGGCCGCGATGCGTGAACAGCACGGCCTCGGCGAAGGCGGTCCCGCCGCCTTTCACCACGGCATCCACGGCGACCCCGGCCAGCGGCGTCGTCTGTTCCAGCAGGCCGGCCTCGAAGGTCAGGGGGACCAGGGCCGGGCGGGTGTCGGTGACGCGCAGGCCGAACTGGCGGGCGGTGTCATAGGCCCAGCCGGTGGCCCCCATCTTGGGGATCGACTTGCCGCCGGTGGCCAGGACCAGTGAGCGGCTGCGGACCACGGAGCCGTCCGACAGGGCGGCCTCATAGCCGTCGGCGACCCGGTCGACCCGCTCGACCGAGACGCCCAGCGACAGGACCGCGCCCGCCGCCCGCAGGTCGTCGGTGAGCATGCGGATGATCTGTCTGGCGCTGTCGTCACAGAACAGCTGGCCCAGGGTCTTTTCGTGCCAGGCGATGCCGGCGCGGTCGACGCGTTTGACGAAGTCGTGCTGGGTGAACCGCTTAAGGGCCGAGGTGGCGAACCGCGGATTCTCGCCGAGGAAGTTCGCGGGACTGGTCCCGGTATTGGTGAAATTGCAGCGCCCGCCGCCGGAGATGCGGATCTTCTCGCCCGGCGCCCGGGCGTGGTCGAGGATGCGCACCGAGCGCCCGCGCCGCCCGGCCTCACCGGCGCACATCATCCCGGCCGCGCCGGCGCCGACGATCAGGACATCCACAGTCTGGGGGGTCATGGCGAGGGCCTTAGCACGGGCGGCGCTCAAGCAGCGAGGCCCCGCGGGCAGAGCGTTAGCGCCCAGAACGAGGGGCGAGAGTACACGGTGAGGCGCGGAAAAAGTTGAGGCGGTTTCGGGCGTGCGTTCGGGCAGCGTCAATAGGCTGACAATCCGCTCCGGCCTGGGGCGGTCGGGCGGGGTTTGGGGGTGGCGATGTCAAAGACCGTTGAGGCGGGGCGGGCCTTTGGCCGCCTCGCACCGTATTATAGGCCGGTTTGGGGCAATGGTGGGTTGGCGGGGGTTTGTGGCGGCGGATTGGGGCCGGAACCGGGGTCGAAAGGGCAGCTTCTGGGGTCGGGAGGGGTGTGATTATTGGGGGCGAGATGACACTGTTTGCGCCCCCCTTTCCGCTATCGTCATTCCGGGCGAAGCGCAGCGGAGACCCGGAACCCGGCGGCGCCGAAGGCGAAATGCTGGACGCCGCCGCGCTCCCGACAGGGTCGCGCTATCGCGCGCCGCTGGGTCCCCCGGTCGCGGCGCTGAGGCGCCTTGCCGGAGGATGACGATAGCGGTGGGGGCCGCCCACACGAAAAGAACAAACCCCGAACATTCCGGTTGACTCCGTCCCGCCGGATCGGCTGGATCATCCCGGGTCGGCGGTTTCAGAAACGAAGGACACAGATCATGCCGGCCGAAGACCGTATCGCCGCCCGCCTGCTGGACGCCCTGGCGGGCCTCGACCTGACCAGCGCCGACGGCCGCGCCGGCATCCACACCCTGCTGTCCGAGATCGAACGCGCCTGCCCCGGCGTCCTGCTGCAACAGGCGGCGCGGATGGAACTGCGGGCGGTGGGGTGGGGGCGCCCGGGCGGCGAGCGATAAGACCCCCGCGCCCGGCCAGCCCCCCGGACGCTCGTCATCCCCGCGAACGCCGGTCACCCCCGCGAAAGCTTGTCATCCCCGCGAAAGCGGGGACGCGCCACGACCTGCCGCCGGATGGGCTGCCCGGGCCGGGTCACCTTCTGGGTGCGGCCGCATGGGGCGAGCGGGGATGTGGCGATGACTTGAGGGGCGGTGGCGGCATCTTGTCATGACAGCCCTGTTGGACGTCCGTCCTCGGCCCGGTGCGCCAAAATAACGCGATGGGGTAGAAGTTAGCGCTTGGCCGACCATCGACGCGTCAGAATAGGCAGGGCTATCAATAGGACCACGCTCCCAACCCAAGCAGAGAAGACTTGCCAAGGAAACGGCCACAGCCGCAGGAGGCCGCCCAGTGAATAGAGCCCAGCCGACACGAAAAACAGAAAGTAGGTCAAGGCAAGCGTGGCACCGATCTGGTCGCCCCACGTCGGATCTCGCCGGCGGGCCCAACGGCTGATTGTGGCACCAAGTGCGTCGATCCAGCCGCCAAGAAACTCTGCCCAGACCCGCAAAGGCGTGACGGCGATCAAGCTGCGCCGCGAAGCTTCGAGATAGATTGCAGCAATCACTACCAGTCCGGCCGCCAAGATATGCGGCATCTCAATCATGACCTCGATGCCTGATTGCATGATATTCGGTACGACCGGACAATCTGTGGCCGACCGACAAGCTTGCTCTTTGACTTGGACGGCCGCGAGCCAAAGCGCTGCTGAGGCCAGGCCGGTGGCGATCAGCAGCCCATGGATGCTCGTCCAGTGGCTGTGCAGGAAGCCCTTCTCGGCGATCGTCGCTTCGAGTGATTGCCGGGTATGAGTGAAATCGTAGCAAGCGATTTCATGAGTGACCTTAAAAGGCTCAGCCTCATCAGCGTTGCGCTCTACACGCGCCAGAAGCCCTTGGAAGGCTTCAGCGTAGGCCAAGACGCCCAACGCTGACTTGTGCCCTGACAGCTTGCCGCTGCGCCGCATTTCGAGAACTGCACGCGCAAGTGACCAGAGCGTTTCGCGCCGCCAGCTAACGTCGTCATCTCCCCTCAACGGAGTCAGGGGCAGTAGGTTATCCGAGGAGCGCCGGTGGTGATAATGCCGATGCGCAATGTCCTTGACGAAGTAATAGACTTGGCTCGCCAAGATCGCGTCGAACTCCTCCTGCTCAAGGTCCCCATCCGGCTCAACCGAAATGGTCTCGACTTGCTCGAGTCGGAACTCGCCTGTCCGATAGAGTTCGAACCGAAATTGCGCGAGCGTCAGGCCGCCCTGCCTTGCCGCGTCTTGCCAACTTGACAGCTCCTGCGCCAACGCGTCTTCGCCGCCTATCACCGCGCGAGGCGTGGCGTCTCCAATCGTGGCGATCCGTCCACGAAGCTTGCGAACGAACGAACGCTCGACGTTCGGCCGATCCTTGTGGTGCGGCAGGACGAGAATCTCGCCCGACAAAACTCCAATCTCGTCGTAACGCGGGACTGCCTTGCCCTCGAGGATCACAGGCCGAGTGGCTGGATGTGTGTCCCCAAGTAGGATGAACTCGGCCGCGATGGAGCGGAAGAAATACGGGATTGGCTGAAAAGTAAGTGGCAGGTCCTTCGTGACGCGGCGCTGGACGACCGCCACCCGCCGCCGAGGATGCCCGACTTCGCCGTCTTGGAATTCCACGTTTGCGGTGACGCAGTTAGGTGCAGCACCGCCCAGCCCGATTAGGCTGAACGATAGCTGGCCCGTGATGGTTGGCACCCATCCCGCATAGGCCGATTCATCGTTCGGTTTGAAAGGGCTGAACGAGCCCATGCGACCTCGGCGCGCTGGCGATCCAGAATCGCGAATCTACCAAGAGCTTAGTAGATCAACCGTGGTTTGCGATAGCCGACTTGGCACGGTAGCGCACCCGCCCACCAGAAACGGTCATGTGGAGGCCGTGCTGACGCGCGGAACTGGCCTTGCGTTGACCACCGTGCAGTTCGCCCATCAGCTTGGAACTCATGCCTCCGCCTTCTTCGCGTACCTCACGAACGCGATCCGCGCCCGTGATCAAACGATTCAATAGGACGCTGCACGCGACGACGGCGAGAAGACCGATGATGGCGACACCGGCGAATTGCAGTAGCTGAACCAAAACGTTCTCCACGGCAAAAAGGTAAGGCCTTTAAGCGAGCGGCCCCACTTAGGGTTCCATTACCAGTCCGTCAACGCGTACACACGACGGCGCACGATACGAGCAGACACTGCGATTACGCGACTTATTCGGTCGAACTGTAAAGATGTCGTCAACCCACGATGAACGCTAGCGCACGAAGCACGCTGCTAGATTCATGTGTGTAGTCGATCGCACCTTAGCATCAGGCGCTCATTTTTGGCCTACAGAGCGAGTATGCGTCCCAGGCTCCTGTCCCGCAGGCCGTGCGGTATTTATCGGCTCGCCAGCATCCCGCTGAATCGCGCCTGGGGCAGCTGCTGAAGCCGTCGGCGTCGGCCGGTAAGATAAAGCCTCGGCCATGAAGACGCCAAAAGCGATCACCCCCCCGGCCATCGCAACTAGGCTGCCGGCGGCGCAAACAATACCGATGACGCGGGCGATGCTGCCATTCCGCCAACCCTTCAAGCTGGCGTCCGTGTCGTGGACGAACGGATGTTCGAACTGGAGATGTCGGTTATCCAAGGCATCGCCGTACCATGCCGAAACGAAATAGGACGCAAATCCAGCTAGCACGGCGAGGATCAGGGCCGCGCCGATGGCACCGAGTGAAATCAAAAGGGGCTGAATATCTAATGCGGTTCCTCGCTCTGCCAACACTCCGAGGAAGGCGAGGATCGCGACCAGTGAGCCTCCTTCGATCGTAATCAGTGTGCGCAGGACCAGATCTGCGCTTTTCCATGATTGATCCCACTGAGACTGCATGCTCTGGCGGTGTTGTTCATGAGCGGCGTTGGCCGCGCGCTCATTCGACTCTGTGATGAATGTCTGAAGCCACTGAGGCAGCTGCTCCCAAGCCTCCGCCCGGAACCCGAAAACCCGGTCGTCAGGCTTCGGTTCGTCACTCTCGACCATTCTTCAACCTCCGGAGAAAAATACATGCCGGCTCCTCGGCCCCGTCGGGCAGGTCGAGCCTGGGTTCCTTTCGGGCTCCGCCGGGGCCATGCAAAGCCCAACCGCCCTCAATGCGCCTCATCCCAATTCCCCGCCGCCCGCGCCTCCACCACCAGCGGCACCGTCAGGGCCACGGCCGGTTCCGCCGCCCCCTCCATGGTGCGTTTGATCACCGCAATCGCGCGCTCGGCCTCCGCCTCCGGGGCCTCGAAGACCAGTTCGTCGTGGACCTGGAGCAGCATCCTTGTTGCCCCATCTTCCCTGACTAGCCCGGCGTCGGTCAGAGCCCCCGGCATCCGCATCATGGCGCGGCGGATGATGTCGGCGGCGGCGCCCTGGATGGGGGCGTTGATGGCGGCGCGTTCGCCGAACTGGCGCTCGGCGCCGGACTTGGAATGGATGGCGGGGATGTGGATGCGGCGGCCGAAGACGGTGCTGACCATGCCGGTCTCGCGCACCTGGGTCTTGGTCGCGTCCATATAGGTGCGGATGCCGGGGAAGCGTTCGAAATAGGTCTTGATATAGTCGCCGGCCTCGCCCTGGCCGATGTTCAGCTGGGCGGCCAGGCCGAAGGCGCTGATGCCGTAGACGATGCCGAAATTGATCGCCTTGGCTCGCCTACGGGTCTCGGGGTCCATCTGGTCGACGGGGACGCCGAACATCTCGCTGGCCGTGGCGGTGTGGATGTCGATGCCGGCGGCGAAGGCGCGCTTGAGCTCGGGGATGTCGCCGATATGGGCCAGCAGGCGCAGCTCGATCTGGCTGTAGTCGGCGCTGATCAGGACATGGCCGGGGGCGGCGATGAAGGCCTGGCGGATCTGGCGGCCGGTCTCGGTGCGGATCGGGATGTTCTGGAGATTGGGGTCGGAGGAGGCGAGGCGGCCGGTGGTGGCGGCGGCGAGCTGATAGCTGGTGTGGACGCGGTCGGTGGCGGGGTCGAGCGCCTCGATCAGGGCGTCGGTATAGGTGCCCTTGAGCTTGGCCAGCTGGCGCCAGTCCAGCAGGACGCGGGGCAGGTCGTGTGCCCCCTCGCCTGACATCTGGGCCAGGGTCTCGAGGGTGGCGGCGCCGGTTTCCCACTGGCCGGATGCGGTCTTCTTGCCGCCGGGCAGGTTGAGCTCGCCGAACAGGATGTCGCCGATCTGTTTGGGGCTGCCGATGTTGAAGGGGCGGCCGGCGATCTGATGGGCCTGGGCCTCCAGCTCGGCCATGCGCAGGCCGAACTCTGACGACAGCCGCTTGAGGCGGTCGGGGTCGACGCGGATGCCGGCCTGTTCCATGGCGGCGAGGACGGCGGGCATGCCGCGCTCCAGCGTCTCATAGACGGTGACCAGGTGGCCTTCGGCCAGGCGCGGCTTGAGGATGTGCCAGAGGCGCAGGGTGACGTCGGCGTCCTCGGCGGCATAGGCGGTGGCCGGCTTCAGGGCGACGTGTTTGAAGGATTTCTGGGCCTTGCCGGTGCCCGCCACGGTCTTGAACGGAATGGGGTCGTGGCCGAGGTGGAGGCGGGACAACTCGTCCATGCCGTGGCCGTGCAGCCCGCCTTCCAGCACGTAAGACAGCAGCATGGTGTCGTCGATCGGGGCCACGCGGATGCCGCGCCGGGCCATGACGGCGAGGTCGTATTTGCCGTTCTGGGTGACCTTGAGGACGGCGGGGTCCTCCAGCAGGGGCTTGAGCCGGGCGAGCGCCGTGGCCGTGTCGATCTGGATCAGGGGCTCGCGGGTGTCGGCCTCGCCGCCGAAATCGAGGCCGCCGGCGCCGGCCAGGGGCTCGGGCTCATGGGCCAGGGGGATGTAGCAGGCGTCATTGGGCCCGATAGCGAGGGAGATGCCGCACAGGCCCGCATGCGTCGCTGACAGGGCATCGGTCTCGGTGTCGAAGCCGATGACGCCGGCCGCCGTGGCGCGGGCGATGAAGGCGTCGAGGTCTTCCAGGGTCTGGATACAGCGGTAGGCGTCGGTGTCGAAGCCCGGATCGCCAATGGGCGCCACGGCCGGGCCCTCGACGACCTGGCCGTAGCGGGGGGTGGCGACGGGGGCTGAGGGGGCCTTGGGCCGGGCGACGAAGGCGGTGCCGTTGGTGGCCGGGGCCTTGCCGTCGCCGACCCGGGCCCGCAGGGAGCGGAACTCCATCCGGTCGAGGAAGTCGGCGAGCGCTTCGGGGTCGGGGTCTCGGACGGCGAAGTCGGAGATGGGCTCGGGCGCCGGGGCCTCGCAGTCGAGGGTGACGAGGCGGCGCGACAGGCGGATCTGGTCGGCGAACTCGATCAGGGTCTCGCGCCGTTTGGGCTGTTTGATCTCATGGGCGCGGGCCAGCAGGGTGTCGAGGTCGCCATATTCCTCGATCAGCTGGGCGGCGGTCTTGGGGCCGATGCCGGGGGCACCGGGGACGTTGTCGGTGCTGTCACCGATCAGGGCCTGGACCTCGACGACCTTGTCGGGGGTGACGCCGAATTTCTCGAACACGGCCTCTTCGGCGAGGCGGCGCTCCTTCATCGGGTCCCACATGACCACCGAGGGGCCGATCAGCTGCATCAGGTCCTTGTCGGAGGAGACGATGACCGCCTCGCCGCCGGCGTCGCGGGCGCGGCAGGCATAGGTGGCGATCAGGTCGTCGGCCTCCCAGCCGGCCAATTCGATGCCGTGGACCCCGAAGGCGGCGGTGGCCTCGCGGACCAGGGGGAACTGGGGGATCAGATCCTCGGGCGTGGCCGAGCGATTGGCCTTGTAGAGGTCGTACATCTCATTGCGGAAGGTCTTGTCCGAATGGTCGAAGACGGCGACCAGATGGGTCGGGCCGTCCTCGCCCTTCATGTCGCGGATCAGCTTCCACAGCATGTTGCAATAGCCCTGGACGGCACCGACAGGCAGGCCGTCGGACTTGCGCGTCAGGGGCGGCAGGGCGTGGTAGGCGCGGAAGATATAGGCCGAGGCGTCGATCATCCACAGCCGGACGGGGGCACCGTCGGGGGCAGCGGGTGTGGCGGAATCGGGGGCTGTCTCGGTCATCGGGCGAGCATAGGGGGGTGGGCCGCCGCCGTCACCGGCTGAGCGCTATCCGCTATCCGCGCAGGCCGGTGATCGTCCGGCCGGGGGCGATGTCCTCGGCGGAGGTGATCAGGTGGACGAGGGCGGGCCGGCCGGCGCTGCGGGCGGCCTTGAGGGCGGCGGGGAAGTCGGCGGTGGTCTCGCAGCGGATGCCGAAGGCCCCGAAGGCCTCGGCATATTTGACGAAGTCAGGATTGACCAGGTCGGTGGCCATGACCCGGTCGGGGCCCGGATAGTGGCCTTCCTGGTGCATGCGGATGGTGCCGTAGGTGCCGTTGTCGACGACCACGACCACGACATGGATGCCGTACTGGACGGCCGTGGCGATCTCCTGGCCGGTCATGAGGTAGTCGCCGTCGCCGGCGATGCAGATGACGTCGCGCTCGGGGTGGACCGACTTGGCGGCGATGGCGGCCGGATAGCCATAGCCCATGGCACCGGAGGTGGGGGCCAGCTGGGTGTGCCGGGCGCGGTGACGGTGGAAGCGGTGCAGCCAGGCGGCAAAATTGCCGGCCCCGTTGGTGATGATGGCGTCGGCGGGCAGGGCCTCGGCCAGATGGCGGATGACCTCGCTCATGTTCACGCTGCCGGTGACGCTGACCGGCTGGATGAAGGCCTGATAGTCGGCGTGGGCGGTGACCGCCTCGGCGGTCCAGTCGCGGCCCGGATCGATGCCGGCGAGCGCCATTGCGGCGAGAGAGTTGTCGGCGGCGGCGCCCATCAGGGTCGGCCAGACGCGACCCAGTTCCTCGGGCCCGGGGTGGATGTGGATCAGGACCTCGGCGGTCCGCGCCCGGGTCAGCAGGGTGTAGCCGAGGGTCGGATTCTCGCCCAGCCGGGCGCCGATGGTCAGGATCAGATCGGCGTCCTTGACCCGCTGGACCAGTTTCGGGTTCGGCCCGAGGCCGAGGTCGCCGGCATAGTTGGGGCGGTCGTTGGAGATAAGGTCCTTGCGGCGGAAGGACAGGGCGACCGGCAGGCCGATGCGCTCGGCCCAGTCGCCGATGGCGGTGGTGGCGGCCTCGGTCCAGCCGGAGCCGCCGAGCACCAGAAGCGGGCGTTCGGCCTTCGACAGGCGCGCGCGCACCTGTTCGACAAAGGCCGGATCCAGTGCGGCTTTCGCGGGGGTCACCGGCCGGATCGGGGCCGGGCCGCCGTCGGCGTGGAGGATGTCCTCGGGCAGGGCGATGACCACGGGCCCCATCCGGCCCTGAAGGGCGGTGGCGAAGGCGCGCTCGACCACCTCGACGGTGCGTTCGGGGCTCTCCAGCTCGGTGGCCCATTTGGCCAGGCCGCCGAAGACCTCGCGATAGTCGACCTCCTGGAAGGCGCCGCGGCCGCGGTCGGTCAGGGCGATCTGGCCGACGAACAGGATCATCGGGGTGGAGTCCTGATGCGCCGTATGCACGCCGATGGCGGCATGGGTCGCGCCGGGGCCGCGGGTGACCATGCAGACGCCGGGCCTGCCGGTCAGCTTGCCGTAGGCCTCCGCCATATTGGCGGCGCCGGCCTCGTGGCGGCAGGCGATGACCTGGATCCTGTCGCGCACATCGGCGAGGGCATCGAGGACGGCGAGATAGCTCTCGCCCGGGACGCAGAAGACGCGGTCGATGCCGTTCATGACGAGGGTGTCGACGATACGGCGGGCGGCGGTGTTGGCGGGCTGGCTCATGAGGCGGGGGTTAGCAGATCAGACCCCGGCTTGGCCATGCGGGGGCTGTCGTGCCCGCTTTTCGGCGACAGCTGGTTCATCACAAAGGACACGAAGGGGGCACGAAGAACACGAAGGGGGCCGGGGGAGCGGCAACCCTGTCGCCGCAAGCGTCCCGAGACGTGAGTGATCGAGGCCAGGGCCTCGATCGGGTTCCTGCGGAGAATGCCTGGGCGGAGGAAGCCAGGACCCAGGTCGAACTTGTCATCCCGGCCGAAGCGAAGCGGAGAGCCGGGACGGGACGGGCCAGCCCACTCCCCCCGCCTCCCGGACAGCCCGCAGGGCTGAGCCGGGAGCAGGGTGGCGGCCGGCGCGTCCTCCTGACCCTTGCCCCGGATAGCGGCTGGCGCCGCTTCCGGGGCGGTCAGGGGTGGGGCCGTGGTCCCGTCCCCGATCTCCGCTTCGCTCCGTCGGGGATGACAAGCACCGAGCCCGATATCGATTGAGCTAGTACCGCACGCCCGTCAGATAGAGCCCGGTGGAGGGTGCCACCGGCCCGCAGGCGTTGCGGTCGCGGGCGGCGAGGGCGGTGGCGACGTCGTCGATGGTCCAGCGGCCCAGTCCGACCTCGGCGAGGGTGCCGGTCATGGAGCGGACCTGGCGGTGCAGGAAGCTGCGAGCCTCGAACACCAGATGCACCTCCTCGCCGACGCGCCGGACAGAGGCGACGTCGAGGGTCTTCTCCGGCGATTTCGACTGGCAGTTCACATCGCGGAAGGTGGTGAAGTCGTGCAGGCCGACGAGGACCTGCGCCGCCGCATGCATGGCGTCGGCGTCCATGGATTTGCGCATGTGCCAGACCCGACCGGCGTCCAGCGCCGGTGGACCGGGGCGGTTGAGGATGCGGTAGAGGTAGCGGCGGCCGGTCGCCGAGAAGCGGGCGTGCCAGTCGTCCTCGACGCCCTCGCAGTCCAGCACCGAGATCGCCTCGCCGACCAGATGGGCATTGAGGGCGTTCATCACCGTCTGCGCCGGCCAGGCCTTTTCGAGATCGAGGCTGATGACCTGACCGGTGGCGTGGACGCCGGTGTCGGTGCGGCCGGCGGCGGCGAGGCGAACGGTCTCGCCGCAGAAGGCGGTGATGGCGGCCTCGACGGAGCCCTGCACCGTCGGCTGGTCGGTCTGGGCCTGAAAACCGTTGTAGGCCGAGCCGTCGTATTCGAGGGTGAGCCGATATCTAGGCATCAGCCCAGCACCGTCCCCGGCGGCAGCGGGAAGCCGCGCAGCATCTCATCGGCCGACTGGGCCGCCTTGCCGGCCCGCTGGACCCGGAGCAACCGCACCACGCCCTCGCCGGTTGCGATACGCAAGTCGCTGTCCAGGACCTCACCCGGCGAACCGTCACCCGCGCCGCGCAGCGATGGCCGCGACATCAGCACCTTGATCCGGACCGGCCCGTCCTCGCCGGGAACCTCGAACCAGGCACCCGGGAAGGGCGACAGGCCGCGGATGTGGGCGTCGATGTCCGCCGCCGGGCGGGACCAGTCGATCCGGGCCTCGGCGGGGGTGATCTTCCGCGCATAGGTCGGCTCGCCGGACTGTTCCGTACCCTCGACCCCGCCGCGCTCGATCGCGGCCAGGGCCCGGGGCCAGAGGGCGGCGCCGATGTGCGACATCCGCTCGCCGAGGCTGGCGGCGGTATCGTCGGGGCGGATGTCGAGGATCTCCGACAGCAGGATCGCCCCCTCGTCGAGGCCCTCGGACATGCGCATGATCTGGACGCCGGTCTGGCGGTCGCCGGCCATGATGGCGCGCTGGATCGGGGCGGCACCACGCCAGCGGGGCAGCAGCGAACCGTGCAGGTTGAAACAGCCGAGGCGGGGCGCGTCCAGCACCTCGGTTCTGAGGATCTGGCCGTAGGCGACGACACAGGCGGCATCGACCTCGAGGCCCTGGAAGATCTCGATGGCCTCGGCCGACTTCATCGAGGCGGGGGTGAAGACCGGCAGGCCCATGGTCTCGGCAAAGGCCTGGACCGGCGACGGCGTCAGCTTCTGGCCGCGGCCGCGCGGCTTCGGCGGCTGGGAATAGACGGCCACGATCTTATGGCCCGAAGCGATGAGCTCGGCCAGGGACGGCACGGCGAATTCGGGGGTACCCATGAAGGCGAGGCGCATGCGCGCGCTTTGCCCTATGCGCGGGGCGGGGACAAGGCGAGCCCTCGCGGTTGCTCGCCTCGAAAATCGCAGTCAGCCCGGGCTCCAGCGCATCGTCGCTTCCGTCCTTGGCTGGTCAGTACCCCGTATTCACAACCAGCCGCGAACAGGCGGAAACCTGGGCCAATGTCGATGACATTCTCACCGCAAGCTGCATTTGTTCTTCTGGAGACATCTGGGTCGGGGCCTCATCTCCTTGCGAAGGCATGTGTGGAGGCAGGCTTTCCACCGTGACGGATGAATCGCCCGTCGAAGCCTGGTAGTTGGCATAGACGACCCAGAGGCCATTCCGCACGCTGCTGATCGCATTGTTGTAGACCCTGTCTAGCTGCGGGACCTGTTGACGATCAGCCATCGTCGGAAATGCCAGTTCGTATTCAATCAGGGGCGGAAGCTGCGCGACGATGCATGCCGTTTGGTTGACAGCAGACAGCCACGGCGTCGGGCCCCTCGGCTGATCAATTGCAAGATACTGCCGCAACGCGGAACCCCCAAAGCCCGCTGCGATAGCGAGGTCAGTTCGCCAGTTCACTCCAATGGCGATGAGAGACCCGGTGCTGAGCACCAGCGCGCCCAGTTCCCCACTGCGCCTTTTCGACCTCGTGCGGGTGGCTTCGACCAGATAGTGTTCGATAAGCGCCGCGCTCATGCGCTCGGCGTCGGCCGCACTGTGAACCTCGCCGGATATTGCCGCGCTCGTCTCGACCAGAGCAGCCGCCACCTTCCTCGCGTCCTCGGCGCTCCGGGACGTTGCGCAGCCGGTCAGGGCAAGTGCAAGCGCGCCAACAATGTATAGAGGTATTTTTCTCATTCACCCGCTTTACATGCATGGTGCGTGGTGTACAACGGTGACGCTTACAACTTTCAGAGGATCGAATGATAGTCACTGCCCTTATGATTGCGGCGCTCACGCTGCAAGATCCAACTGAAATGCAGACCATTGATGAAGCGCCGCTTGACCCAGCGGGGGCCCTCCCGTTCGATGATCAAATCGCCTACCAAGTCGATCCGACTCCTCCGGAGCCCGATCCCGAGTTTACCGTTCGCCCGGGCACGCGATACACTTCTACCCCTACTGGAGGTGGCAATGTCAGGTTCACGCTGACGCACACTTCTCGCGTGACGATCAGATTTGTTGGCTTCGCCCAGTCCGGTATTCTGGGGCCGGGAACTTCGTTCGAGGGCCGTGATCGAAATGGAAACGGTATTCCCGACAGACTGGAAATGAGGGAAATTGACATCGGACCGCTATAACCAAGAGGAATGCCATGTTCAGGAACGTAATTCCTTCCCGTCTGAGAATCATCGGCGTCGCCTTGTGTCTGGCCGGTTCCGGCCTGCTACTCGGCGGATACCTCCTCTTTGACTGGTACGGGTTCCCGCTTGCACTGACAGGCTTGCTGGGTTGGCTCAATATCGTCGGCTACGCAGCGATCGGGTTTGCTGTGATCGGGGCAATCCTGTTGCTAGCGTCCTTCGCACCGCGACGACGCTAACGCCTCCCTGGCAGGGCGGGATCGCGGGCTCGAATTCCTCTTGGTGGTGCTATCTCTGCTGGCTGATAGGGCGGAGCTTGTTCAAGCTCCGCCCTATTCCGTTCCAAAGCCTGAAGAGCGGCGTCCGTGATGACAAGGCTCCGCAGGCCCAACTTGTCATCCCCGACGAAGCGAAGCGGAGATCGGGGACGGCGCGCCTCCCCCCCTGACCCCTCCCGGACAGCCCGAAGGGCTGAGCCGGGAGCCGGGAGCCGGGTGGCGGCGACGCGACTTCATGATATCTGGCAGGGGCGTTCAGCTTCTGTCCCGCCTGTCCGGGTGGCCGCAGGCTGTCGCCCGGCTCAGCCCTGCGTGCTGTCCGGGCGTGGCCAAAGAGGAGAACTCACTCCGTCCCCGATCTCCGCTTCGCTTCGTCGGGGATGACAAAAGAGCGATCTCCGCCTCGCTTCGTCGGGGATGACAAAAGGGCGATCTCCGCTTCGCTTCGTCCGGGATGACAAGGGCTCCGACAGGCGCGTCCCCTGTCAACCCGCCGCCGAGATGAAGCGTGTCCGCTGACGGGCTCCCGCCGGCTCTACTCCCAGCGGGTGTAGACCCCGCCGCCCTCGTCCCATTCGCCGCCGGCGTCGAGGACGTCGTCGAAATCCAGCATCCGGTCCAGGATCACGCCGGCGATGACGCCGACGGCGGCGACGCCCAGCAGGACGGCGATACTGCCGATGCCGACCTTTTCATTGCGGGTCAGGCGGCGACGGCCCTGGGGGTCGATGATCCGGTCACGTCCGCGCTTCAAGCGTGTTGCGGTTCTGGGCATCAGGCCGCCATCCTTGCATTCTTCTTCACCTTGGCCACGGCGCGTTCGCGCTTCAGCCGGGACAGGTGGTCGATGAACAGGACGCCCTCGAGGTGGTCCATCTCGTGCTGGATACAGACGCCATAGAGGCCCGCGGCCTCTTCCTCGACCGTCTCGCCGGCATAGTTCATGTAGCGCAGGCGGACCCGGGCGGGGCGTTCGACGCGGTCGAAATACTCCGGCACCGACAGGCAGCCTTCCTCATAGGTGAACCGTTCGTCGGAGGCCCAAACGATCTCCGGATTGACGTAGTAACGCGGATTGCGGCGCGCGCTCTCCCATTTGGCCCGATCCTCGTCCGACAGTTCGGCGGGGTCCTGATCGTCGGCGAGGCCGTCGCGGTCGTTCAGGTCCATGACGATGACCCGGCGGGTGTCGCCGATCTGGACGGCGGCCAGGCCGATGCCGGGGGCGTCGTACATGGTGTCGAGCATGTCATCCATCAGGCGGCGCAGCTCATCGGTCACCGGCCCTTCGACGGGGGTGGAGATCTGCTTCAGCACCGCCACGTCGGCGGCGTTGTCGATGGTGAGGATGCGACGGACGGCCATGCCCGCGAGGTAGGGGCGCGAAGGCCAAAGGTCAAGATTTCCCACTGTCGCGGTGGGTTATGCGGCGGCGTCCGGCAGGGGCCTCGGCTTGCGGTCGTCGTCGATGGCCACATAGGTGAAGATGCCCTCGGTGACCCGCACAGAGGCAGCCTGGGCGTGGTCGCGGGGGCGTTTCCAGGCCTCGACATGGACCCGGATCGAGGTGCGGCCGGTCTTGAGCACGCGGGCGTAGATCGAGACCTCGTCGCCGACCGCGACGGGCTGGTGGAAGACCATGCCGTCCAGCGCAATGGTCACGCAGCGGCCCCGGGCCAGTTCGAAGGCGGGGGTGGCGCCGGCGAGGTCCATATGGGCCAGCAGCCAGCCGCCGAAGATGTCGCCCTCGGGATTGGTGTCGGCCGGCATGGCGATGACGCGGCCGACGGGCTGGCCGGTTGGCACGGTCGGAAGGGCGTCGGTCACGCGCGGCTCCGGCAGGACAAGGGAAGATGGCGCACCCGACACGATTCGAACGTGTGACCTTTGCCTTCGGAGGGCAACGCTCTATCCAGCTGAGCTACGGGTGCGTCTGTCGGCGAAACGCCGGACGAAGGGCCTTACAGCAGGAGCGCGCCGCCCTCAATCCCGAATGCGCCCGCGGTCGTTCCAAGGTGCGGGCCGGACCGGTCGATTTGCAGGGTGCGGGACGCCGCGTCCCGGTCTAGCCTGTCACCGCTTCGATGAGGGAGGTCCCGATGCGCGCCGTTCTGTTCAGCCTGATGATGCTTGTGGGAGCCTGGGCCACGGTGCCGGACGAGGCGAAGGCCGGCCCGCGCGACGGCGCGCCCGACAGTCTCAACGCCATCGCCGAATCCTATGTGATGCTGATCCTCGATATCGGCGAGCTCGAGCCGGGCTATGTGGACGCCTATTACGGCCCGGCCGAATGGCAGGTGGCGGCCCGGGCGGAGACCGAGACCTCGGCCCAGCTGATCCAGCGCGCCGGGGCCCTGACCGACCGGCTGGCCGACCTCGATCGCAACGGCGGCATGGCGGGGGCGAGCCCGGCGGAGGTCCAGCGGCGCAAATATCTGGCCGCCCATGTCTCGGCGGCGGCGGCGCGGCTGCGGATGATCTCGGGCGAGGTGATGAGTTTCGCCGATGAGGCCGAGGCCCTGTTCGGGATCCGGCCGGAACTGCCGCCGCTGGAGAGTTTCGATCCGGTGCTGGCGGAGATCGACGCCCTGCTGCCCGGCGAGGGGTCGCTGACCGACCGGGTGATCGCCTTCCGGTCCGATTTCGTCATTCCGAAGGACCGGTTGCAGCCGGTGATGGACGCCGCCATCGCCGAGTGCCGCCGCCGCACCGCTGTCCATATCGCCCTGCCGGCCCATGAGCGGTTCACCCTGAGCTTTGTCGGCGACAAGGTCTGGTCGGGCTACAACTACTATCTCGGGGATGCGGCCAGCCGGATCGAGATCAATTCCGACCTGCCGATCTATACCGAGCGGGCCATCGATCTGGGCTGCCACGAGGGCTATCCCGGCCACCACGTCTACAACGCCCTGCTGGAACAGACCTTTGTGCGCGAGCGCGGCTGGGTGGAGATGAGCGTCTATCCGCTGTTCTCGCCCATGTCCTTCGTCGCCGAGGGCAGTGCCAACTACGGCATCGACCTGGCCTTTCCGGGCGATGAGGGCCTGGCCTATGAGCGGGATGTGCTGTTCCCGCTGGCGGGTCTCGACCCGTCCACGACCGAACGCAAGGCGCGGCTCGCGGGGCTGATGCGAAAGCTGGCGCGGGCGGAGTATACGATCGCCGACGCCTATCTGGCCGGGCGGATCGACCGGGCCGAGGCGATCCGGCTGGTGATGCACTACAGCCTGTTCAGCGAGGCGCGGGCGACCCAGCGGGTACGGTTCATCGACGTCAACCGCAGCTATGTCATCAACTACGGCCTCGGCCGCGACGTGGTCCAGGCCTGGGTCGAACGCCAGGGACCGGATCACTGGCAGGGGATGGAGACCCTGCTGGCGAGTCAGATCCTGCCGGTGGATTTGGTGGAGTGAGTGGGTGGCTGGTGGTTAGTGGTTAGTGGTTGGCTGGCGCCTGCGCGATGGCGCTGATCGCGCCGCCCTTCCGCCGTCAGGGACGCTGCAATCACTAACCACTAGCCACTAACCACTAGCCACTAGCCACTAGCCACTGGCGAAGCCACCTCACTGCGCCAGCATGCCGCCGTCGATCTTGAACTCGGCACCGGTGACGAATTTGGATTCGTCGGCGGCGAGGTAGAGGACGCACCAGGCCACGTCGTCCGGTTCGCCGATCCGCTTCATGGGGATGCCGCGGCTGAGACGTTCGTGGGCCTTGGCCTCGTCGCCGCCGGACAGGGCGATGAAGGGGTCGAGGATCGGGGTCTTGATGAAGACCGGATGGACCGAGTTGCAGCGCACGTTCCAGCCGCCCTTGGCGGCCTCGAGGGCGATGGTCTTGGTGTACATCCAGACCGCTGCCTTGGTGGCGTTATAGGCGCCCATGCCGGGGGCGGCGGCGAGGCCGGCCACCGAACTGATGTTGATGATCGAGGACCCTCCCGGTCCCTCGGCGGCGGAGGCCCGCAGGTGGGGCATGGCGTGTTTGCAGCCCAGCATGATGGACTCGATATTGACCGCCTGGACGCGACGCCAGTTCTCGAGCGTGTCGGTCTCGACGAATTTCAGGTCGCCGCCGATGCCGGCATTGTTGATCAGGATCGACAGCCCGCCCATGGCCGCTACGGCCTGGTCGATGACCGAGACCCATTCGGCCTCGTCGGTGACGTCGTGGGCGAAGGCGAAGGCCGAGCCCGGGACCTCGGTATTGATGGCTTCGGCCAGGGCCTGCGCGCCCGCCAGATTTACGTCGGTGACCGCGACCTTGGCGCCCTCGCGCGCCAGCATCCAGGCCATGGCCTCGCCGAGCCCGCCTGCTGCGCCGGTGATCAGGGCCTGTTTGCCCGCGACCCGTCCTGCCTTGACCGTCATCATTTCGCTCCCGTTGCCGCGGCCGCTTCATCGATGAAGCGGGCCATGCGGACATCTTTTTCTGTGACGCCACCGGCGTCGTGGGTGGTGAGAAGGACCTCGACCCGGTTGTAGACATTCGACCATTCCGGATGGTGGTCGACCTTGTCGGCCAGCAGGGCGACACGGGTCATGAAACCGAAGGCGGCGTTGAAATCCGTGAAGGTCAGGCTGCGGGCGATCGCGGGCCGGTCGCCCCCGTGCGCGCGCCAGAGCGGCAGGGCTTTCAGAGCTTCCGCAACGTCAATCCGGTCGGCCATGGCGTCCTCCTGTCCCCCTCGCCGTATCGCGCCGGACCCGGCTCCACAAGCGCCGATGGCGGGGTGGCGACAACCGCGACCACTCAGCCCGGTGACGGCGGCCCGGCGACGCGCTAGACCGCGCCCATGACCGACGCCTCCGCCTCGACCGGCAAGACCTCCTCCTTCGGCTTTCGCGATGTCGACGCGAAGGAGAAGGTGCAGCTGGTGCGCGGCGTGTTCGACAGTGTGGCCTCCAGCTATGACCTGATGAACGACCTGATGAGCGGGGGCGTGCACCGGCTTTGGAAGGATGCGGCGGCCGCGAAGCTGAACCCCCGTCCGGGCGAGACCATTCTCGATGTGGCCGGCGGCACCGGCGACATGGCGCGGCGCTATGCGAAGATGGCGCGGGCGGCACAGGAGCGGCGCGGCGGAGACGACGCCTCGGTCATCGTGCTGGACTATAATGCCGAGATGATCATGGCGGGCGTCCAGAAGGGCGGCGAGCCGGAGATGCAGTGGTCGGTCGGTGACGCCATGGCCCTGCCCCTGCCGGACGCCTCGGTCGACGCCTATTCGATCAGTTTCGGCATCCGCAACGTGGCCGACATTCCACAGGCCCTGCGCGAGGCGCGGCGGGTGCTGAAGCCCGGCGGCCGGTTCCTCTGCCTGGAGTTTTCGCGCCCGACCGCTTCGGCGGTGCGAAAGGCCTATGACGCCTGGTCCTTCCACGCCATTCCGCGCATCGGTGGCTGGGTCGCGGGCGACCGTGACAGCTATCAGTATCTGGTCGAGAGCATCCGCCGCTTCCCCGACCAGACGACCTTCAAGGGCATGATCGAGGACGCGGGTTTCAGCCGCGTGACCGTGACCAATCTGTCGGGCGGGGTCGCCGCCATCCATCACGGGTGGGCGATCTGACCCGTTCCGCCGACTACAGGACAGCCCCGCCGCCGCCGGTGGCCGAGCCGGTCCAGCATCCGGTCGAGGCGACCCTGCGCCTGCTCGGCTGGTGCTGGGTGCTGGTGCGCCACGACGCCCTGGCCCCGCGCGAGATCACACCGATGCTGCCGGTCTGGATCCGCTGGCTGGCTCATCTGCTGCACATCTTCGCTTCCCGTTCGGCGCGCGAGGGTCGTCCGGGCCAGCGGCTGGGCCGGGCGTTCGAACATCTGGGGCCGGTGGCGATCAAGCTGGGCCAGGTTCTGGCCACCCGGGCGGACATCTTCGGGATCGAGTTCGCGCGCGATCTGGGCCGTCTGAAGGATGCCCTTGCACCCTTTTCCGTCGAGGAGGCCCGGCGCGAGGTCGAGCGCTCGCTGGGGCGGCCGGTCGAGAGCCTGTTCACGGATTTCGGCCCGCCGGTCGCCGCCGCCTCTCTGGCGCAGGCCCATCCGGCCCGGCTGGCTGACGGCCGCAAGGTGGCGGTCAAGGTGCTGCGTCCCGGCGTCGAACGGCGGGTGGAGCGCGGGCTGGACTCGATGCGGCTGGCCGCGCAGCTGGCGGTCCGGTTTGTGCCGCTGGCCCGGCGGCTGGAGCCGCTGGCCTTCGTCGAGACCATCGCCCGGTCGATGCAGCTGGAGCTGGACATGCGGCTCGAAGCCGCCGCCGCCTCCGAGCTCAAGGACATTATGGACAAGGAGGTCGGCGTCGGCGGCCACATGACCGCGCCGGCCGTGATCTGGGACGGGGTCGGCAAACGGGTGCTGACGCTGGAGTGGGCACCGGGCATGGCCATGACCGATCCGGGCGCTGCCGACCAGCCGGGACTGGACAAGAATGCCCTGGCCGACAATGTCGTGCGCGCCTTCCTGACCCAGGCGTTGGACCACGGGACCTTTCACGCCGACCTGCATGAGGGCAATCTGTTCTGCCATGCCCCGGCCGAGCTGACGGCGATCGATTTCGGCATCGTCGGACGGATCGGGCCGGCCGAGCGGCGCTATCTGGCGGAGATTCTCTGGGGTTTCCTGAGCCGCGACTATGACCGCATCAGCCGGGTCCATTTCGAGGCCGGCTATGTCCCGCCCGAACATTCCGTCGAGGCCTTCGCCCAGGCCCTGCGGGCGGTCGGCGAGCCGGTGATCGGCAAGGCCGCGTCCCAGGTGTCGATGGGGCGGCTGCTGGGCCAGTTGTTCGAGATCACCGACCTGTTCGACATGCATCTGCGACCCGAGCTGATCCTGCTGCAGAAGACCATGGTCTCGGTCGAGGGGGTGGCGCGGCGGCTGAACCCCGACCACGATCTGTGGGCGGCGGCCGCGCCCGTCGTGGAGCGCTGGATCCGTCGGGAACTGGGGCCGCAGGCCCAGGTCCGCGACGCCGTCGAGGAGATTCGCGCCACCCTGAAGGCGCTGTCGCGGCTGGCCCTGAACCCGCCGCAGACGCAGACGGTGGTGATCCGCGAGGCCCATACGCCGGCCTGGCTGGTGGTCTGTGTGACCCTGGCCCTGACGGCTGCGGCCGCTGCCCTTGTTCTGTCGCTTTGGCCCGCCATGGTCTGATCTCCGAACCGGAGACGACCCCATGAAGCCGCTTTTGATCGCCGCTGCCCTGCTGTTGCTTCCGGCCGGGGCCCAGGCCCAGGTTGCGGCTGCTTCGATGCCCAACAGTTTCGACGGCCCTGCCCGGGTCGCCCAGACTGCTCCCCCGGCCGCTGTCCCGGCCGCCCCGGCGCCCGCCAATCCCCGGGCCGAGGCTGTGCTGCGCGACATCATCGCCGGCGCCCAGGCCGGCACGATCGACTATGCCCTGATGAGCGATGACCTCGCCGCGCGCGTGCGCGAGCAGGAGGCAACCATCCAGCCCCTGATCGCCGGCTTCGGCCCCGTCCAGGCCGTTGATTTCGTCGGCAGCCAGAATGGCGCGGACCTGTTCGCCGTGATCTTCGCCAATGCCGCGACCGAATGGGTCATCGGCTTCAATGAAGCCGGCAAGGTCGCCGCCCTGCTGTTCCGCCCGGCGGCGTAGGGGCGTCAGTCGTCGCTGCCCGGTCGTCCGCGGCCGCTCTTGATCGTGGACCGTTTCGCCTTGCCCTCCAGCCGCCGCTCCTTCGAGGCGCGGGTGGGCTTTGTCGGCACGCGATGGACCGGGGCGATCGAGGCCTTGTCGACCAGCCCCTGCAGCCGCTCGATCGCGTCGGCCCGGTTGCGCTCCTGGGTACGATAGCGGACGGCGGTGATCAGGATCACCCCGTCCAGCGTCAGCCGGCTGCCCGCCAGTTTCATGAGCCGCGCCCGCACCGGTTCGGTCAGGGACGGCGAGTTGCGGGCGTCGAACCGCATCTGGACCGCCGTCGAGACCTTGTTGACGTTCTGGCCGCCGGGTCCACCGGCGCGGAAGAAGCGGAACTCCAGCTCGCTCTCGGGGATGACCGTCACCGGACCGCCCGTTTGGCGCGGACCACGGCCTGATCCAGCGCCTGCAGGAAGGCCGAGCGATCCTTCGGTCCGAAGGGCGGCGGGCCCGAGGTGGCCACCCCCATGGAGCGCAGATGCTCGCCCACCATCCGCCCGGCGAGGGCCGAGCCGATGGAGTCCGGGGTAAAGGCCTGGCCGTTGGACTTCAACGCCTGGGCCCCGGCCTTGAGGCAGCGGTCGGCCAGGGGGATGTCGGCGGTGATGACGATGTCGCCCTTGCCGGCCCGTTCGGCGATCCAGTCGTCGGCAATGTCAGGCCCGGCGTCGACGACGACCTGTTCGATCCATTTTTCGCGCGGCGTGTTGATCCAGCTGTTCGAGACCACGAACACATGCAGGCCGTAACGCGCCGCCACGCGATAGACCTCGTCCTTCACCGGACAGGCGTCGGCGTCGATGAAGAGGCGGGGGGAGGGGGGCATGGGACGAGGGCTTAGGGCTTAGGGCTTAGGGATTAGGGATTAGGGATTAGGGATTAGGGAAGCAGGTGCTCATACCCCCGCAAGCCCAGCCCGTAAAACCTCGGCCCCCAAGCCCCAAGCCCCAAGCCCCAAGCCCCAAGCCCCAAGCCCTAAGCCCTAAGCCCTAAGCCCTTACCGCGCGTAAGCCGGCGGCAGCGCCCCTTCGCCACCCGAC
>Ga0114980_10000327_pt1 | contig 33942 bp, 55 predicted proteins | sample S_140806_EF_Meta_FD_87018 | JGI IMG/M metagenome (GOLD analysis project Ga0114980, IMG submission 87018) | Freshwater microbial communities from Lake Simoncouche, Canada to study carbon cycling - S_140806_EF_MetaG | ecosystem: Environmental > Aquatic > Freshwater > Lake | place: Lake...
AAATATGAATCATTCAACTATTCACCAGCAAGTCGGCAACGTAGTAGAAAAGAATGTACTTGTTAAAAACGCATTGACAAAGATTGAACCCAAAAAAGTACTTGAGATAGCATGTGCGCCCGGTATCCTTTTAGGAGATTTATCAGAAGAGTTCAAATGTACTGGTATTGAGATAGACGAAAGATACAAGAACGACATTCAAGGACTTGCCAAAGATTCAGACTTACACTTCGGTTTCTTTCCTGAGGTTACTGGCAATTGGGAAAGTGAACAATTCTCAAACATAATCGCTTTAGATGTCATTGAGCATATTGAAGATGGCAAAGGATTCTTAGAGGAATGTCACAGACTTTTGGTTAATGGTGGAAGATTAATTATTCAAGCTCCAATGATTTTAGAGGATGGCTTATATGAGGAGAGAATGTTTCACGAAATAGAACATATCTGGATTTACGACGTTAACCACATGAAGCAAATGTTAATTGAACAAGAATTTAAAATTGTATCAGTTGAAAGATTTGTATTAGGACATGAACAAATAGTAGCAGAGAAATGAAAATAGTTTATTGGGATGCTCACTATGATGAACTTGAAAGAGTTAATCACTATTTAAAATTAATTGGTTTAGAATGCGAAAGGCATTTAGATAATAAACCTCCTGATGAATTTGATTTATTATTTGTACATGAAGCACATTTTGCAGGAGCAATTCCACAACATAGGAGAAAAGACTGTATCATTGTTTTTTGCCTTCATCCAATTCATATAAATCAATACTATCAAATGGGATTCACAAGAGCTATCCTGAAAAACTCAGAACATAAAAAAAATTGGATAGGCGAAGGAGTAGTTTTACCTCCATTAGTTAATGTTTACGAACCAGCTCCAGTTAATGACAAGTTAGTTTCAATCATTCACTTTTATAGACAAAGAGATGAACAAGGCTATCATTCAGCTATGAACTTAGGAGCTTTAGTTTATGGACAAGGAAACGATTTAGGAGAGGCAAACGACCACGAATTGTTCAAGGAAGGAATGAAAGCTTTATTCCACGTCAAGAGGTGCGGTTATTTATGCAATGCAGTTATTAAGGCTATAAGTTACGGAGTTCCAATTATTATGGATAGAGGTACTTACGACTATGGATACCAAGATATTCTCATACCTAATTATAACATGGCGGTATTTGGCGAGGATTACAACTTAGACGAGATAAGAGAAAACCAACTTAAACATAGATTACTCCTGCACGAACAAACCAAACAATCAGAAATATTAACCTTACTATGAAAATACTTGTAATTATACCAAAACCAATAACTGGTGTTGAATATCACCGTTTATTAATGCCATTTGATAATTTAGGGGAAGGATACGAAGTAACCTCAGTTGAAGCAATAGACCATCAACCTGATTCTTTTATACAACAGTATGATTTAATCTATACAAGTTCAGTAATTAGTAAATTTGGGCATCAGGAAGTACTATGGGAACAATTAAAGAGGTTAGGTATTCCCGTTATTATTGACCGAGATGATGACTGGATGCTACCTCATGACCACTTAATGAAAAGGGATTGGGTTAAAAATAAAACTGCTGAACAAATAGTTTACAATTTTAAGATGGCAGCAGCAGTAACTGTACCTACTGAATACTTAGCTCAAAAAGTTAGACAATTTAACCATAATGTGTTTGTAATACCGAACGCTATTGACTTTAATCAAGCTCAGTTTAAACCTGATCAAAAGGTAAAGGACCTTAAAACCGATAAAGTTCACATTGGTTGGAGTGGTTCAGTTACGCATTTTCAAGATGTAATGATGCTGACTGATACTTTTATGCAACTTAACTCAAATCCTGACACAAGTAAAAAGTATAGAGTAGTTTTGAGCGGATTTACAGAAGGCCAGCAAGTTTGGGAAGAATACCAAAAGATTTTCACATCAGGTTACAAAATAGCAGAGGACCAGTATTGCAGAATTAACGGAATGGATGTCTACACTTACGCAAGTGCTTACGATTTAATGGATGTTGGATTGATACCTTTAAAGGACACCGAATTTAATCGTTGCAAGTCAGAACTTAAAATGATGGAAATGGGTGCAAAGAAGCTACCAGTAGTGGTTTCTAATCAATATCCCTATACCAACATAGCCAAACATGGAATTAACTGCCTAACTGCTAATAAAAAGGATTGGTTCAAAAACATAAAGAGGTTAATTGACAGCAAAGAGTTAAGAGAAGAGTTAGGCGAAGCCCTATATGAAGAAATATTTACCAATTTTAATATATTAAAAATAAACGAGTTAAGAAAGGAGGTGTTTAATTATGTCACAAGGAAGAAATAAAGCTATTGAAAGTCCTGAAAAAATGATGGAACTATTTAGCGCATACAAAAAGAAGGCTAAATCTAATCCAATTTTGAAACATACCTTTGTTGGTAAGGATGGAAAATCGGTTTATGAGGAAAGGGAAAGGGCCTTGACGATGGAGGGTTTTGAATTGTATTGTTTTGAACAAGGCATTATAAGCGATTTGAGCCAATATTTTTCAAATAAGGATGAAAGGTACAGCGATTTTGACGCTATCTGTCACACGATTAGAAAATCCATCAGAGAGGACCAAATCCAAGGAGGCTTAGCTGGAGTTTATAACCCAAGCATAACTCAACGACTAAACGGCTTGACCGAGCGAGTTCAAACTGAGCAGAATATAAACGTCAATAAATTGCCTGAATGGTTGACTAAGCCGATTGAGTAATGTTTAATCCTAACTTTGTTTTTTTAGAGAAGGCAGTAAAGGACAAAAGGATAATAGCTCTTCAAGGGGGTACTCGTTCAGGCAAGACCTACTCAGCTTTACAATGGCTTATCCGATTATGTTTGAAACATCAGGGCATGACCATTTCAATAGTTAGGAAAACTCTTCCTGCTTTGAAGTCGTCTGCAATGCGTGACTTCATAGAGATACTAAATTCAATCGGCTACTATAACGAGTCGGACCATAACAAGTCAGAAAATACCTACCTACTTAATAAAAACCTTATTGAATTCTTTTCAGTTGACGATGCGCAAAAGATACGAGGTAGAAAGAGAGACATCCTATTTGTAAATGAGGCCAATGAGATAGACCTTGAAGATTGGAGGCAGTTACTTTTAAGAACAACTGGTAAGGTTATAATTGACTATAACCCTTCAGATTTTGAGCATTGGATTTATGATCAGGTATTAACGAGGGAAGATTGCGGCCTAATCATTACGACATACAAAGACAATCCCCATTTACCCGATGCACTTAAAAAGGAGATTGAAAGTTTAGAGCAAGCAGACCCTGAATACTGGAAAATCTTTGGTTTAGGGGAAAGAGGCCAACTGATGGGCTTAGTCTTTAACAATTGGACGAATCAATTAGCGGTACCAGATAACGCCAATTTTGTAGGTTATGGTTTAGACTGGGGATTCTCAGCCGACCCTACTGCATTAGTTAGCGTTTGGAAGTATGAACAAGAGTTATACATAAGGGAGGAGTTATACGAAAGAAAGTTGACCAACCAAGACATAGCTGAAAGGTTAAAGGATATGGGCATAGCTCGGAAAGAAATATTTGCCGACTCAGCTGAACCTAAAAGTATTGAAGAAGTGTATAGATTAGGATTCAATATCAAACCAACTCAGAAGGGGAAAGACTCAATCATCAACTCAATAGACATTCTTAGACGCTACCGATTGAACCTGATAGGCAACAACCTACAAAAAGAGTTTAGAACCTACAAATGGAAAACGGACAAAGCAGGAAAGATAGTTAACGAACCAGTTGACTTTAACAACCACTTAATTGATGCTACACGCTATTTAGCTTTGATGAGATTGCAAGAACACAGACGTGGTCAATATGTTACAATTAGGGCCTAAAAAAATATATAGAATAGAATGAAAAGCATTTACTACAATTTAACCTTAAAGGACTTCATAGAACTAAACTCAGTGAAGGGAAGCGACTTGGAAGCGAAAAGGCAAAAGCTTTCAATCTTGTTTAAGGTGGAAAAGGAGTTTTTTGATGGTATGACCTCAGCGCAAGTAATTGAGTTATACTCAGACTTTGAGAAGTTAGAAGCCCAGCCGATTAAGACAGTTTATAAAAACAGAATTAAGATAGGCGGTAGATGGTTTTTTATTGATTACAGATTAAGTCAAATAAGCTCAGCTCAGTTTATTGACATTACTCACTTTGCGAAGTCTAATCCATTGGACAACATACACAGAATAGTGGCAAGTTGTATCAGGCCGATAAGTTGGAGATTCGGAAAAGCAGGAAAGTATAATGGAGATGAACATGACGAGATTAGCGAACTACTTTTGAATCAAATGAAAATCAAAGATGCTTACCCTATCATGCTTTTTTTTTGCACTCTATCAAGCAAATTATCGGACAATATCCTAAACTTTTTCCTGAGTCAAGCGGAAACGATAGAGAACCAGTTGAAAACTTTAACACTAAATGGGGATGGGTTGCAACGATAGATAACCTTGCTGGACATGACAAGACCAAATGGGATTACTTTTTTAACTTAGGACTAAAGGAATTTTTAAATATAGTTAGTTATCACATAGACCACACCGACGAGATAAAGCGACAGAATGCAAGAACAAGACTACACTAATTTACTGAGCGACTTAGGAACTGACTTGTCAGAGCCAGCCGAGTTCAACTCATTAATTGAGGAGGCTGTAATTCGTTTTGTTAATAGTTTGTCTGATGCGATGAAATCTAACCTAACCGAGAAGGATGCTTACTACGCTGACTCGGAACTGGTCCAATCAATAATCACTTTACCTATTGAATCAAACGGAACTACTTTTTCAATGGCTATTGATATGAACTATTATGGTGACTTTATCAATAAGGGTGTAAGCGGTACCAGAAACAAGTTCAATTCTCCTTATTCATTCAAAAAGGAATCAGTTAGTCCAGCCTTTAACAAGTCACTCAGAAAGTGGATCACCAAAAGAGGCATCCCGATTCAAAGTAGGTATTCACAAACTCGCAACTTGACTAAGTCGGCAAGAGCTAAAAAACAAATAGACGAAAAAACCAAAATGGCTTACGCTATGGGAATGGGTATTAAAAGGGAAGGTATAGAACCAACTTACTTTATAGACGATGCCCTGAGTGAAAAGAGCATTCAGACCTTTGCTCAAAGTTTAGCAGATGCCTTAGGAAGGTCCATTTCAGTAACGATAATAAATAAATTCAAATGATAACAATTAACGTATCACCTAATAATTGGCAAAATGTTTACAATGAGCTTTGGTTTAATTTAATAAGTACAAATGCTACTGCACAAGGATTTCAATTCTTGGTGGATATTAACGTCTCAGGACAGACAAACCCAGTAGCCCGCCTTACTTTTCCTAAACAACCGGGTGTTAACTTTGTAAATTTAGATGTTAGCGAAGTATTACGCAACTATGTGACTTATAACTTTCAAAGTTATAATAGTTCTGGGATCAAACATTGCACGAGTTCAAAGGTTGACTATTGGATAGAGTTTGGAGAGGTTTATAACAATGCCTCAGGGATTCCGACTATTTACCCTAATTTAGTAAGTTATAATACAAGTGGAGATAACGCTCACTCAACAAATGCGATTTTTGACTTTTTAGACTGGAGCAAAACGGCCTTTACAAGTTTAAACATTGGACCACCCGAAAACTCTTTAAAGACTTTGAACCAAACTACCTACCAAGAGAAGTTAAGATATGGAGAAGAAAGGTTTTTAACTGTCTTTGACCGAGAAGGATTGTTCAGCAATATCAATGTGCAAGTGCTTGATAAAAATTTTACAACTCTAATCCAATCCAATGCAAGTTTTACCACATATGGTTCAATCGTTTCAATCAATGTAGCTAACTCAGGGAACTCAACTGGATACTATAAGATTGTTTATGATGCTGCCTTTGATTATTCAGATGCGGTTTACTACCGAGTTAACGGGCAGAACACGAGCGGAAGTGGAGCGATAACTTATTTTAGTAGAACTTTTGTAATTGACAAGAGCTGTCAAAAGTATTCGCCTATCCGTTTACATTGGTTGAATAACTTAGGTGGTTTTGATGCGTTTACTTTTACAAAGGTTAGCAGAAACTTTACTGACATAGAAAGGAAAATGTTTAAGAAGTTTCAACCTTTAAACTATCCTAAAACCTTTAGAGCTAAGACAGACTACTACACTAAGTTTACCGATACGATTCAGATTAACTCAGATGGATTGACTGATGCTGAATGGGTTGGCCTAAAAGAGTTAGTCCTTAGTCCAGTTGTCATGATGGAATACGGAGCAACCTATATACCCGTAAACATAAAGGAAACCAACTACGAAGAAAAGCAATACGTCAATGACAGACAGTTGAGCAGTTTAAGTTTGACACTTGAGTACACCTTTGACAATTACAGACAATCACTATGAACCAAACAGAATTAAAAATAATAGCTTACAACTCATCAGGTATAGTGAGTAATACTTGGAATGTTGACCTTTATGATAGTGTTCCTATGCCTATTAATAAGTCAATAGTTGACATTAGAGAACCTGACAAAAGACAGAGCGACTATTCAAAAAGCTTAACCATACCCGGTACCGCAAACAATCATCAAATATTCTCGGCTATTTTTAATATTGACCGCTCAACAATAAATAGTTCAACCTTAAATTTTAACCCTGACTTTAATCCAAACTTAAAAGCTGATGCGATACTTTACAGAAAAGGAATAGCTCAGCTAATAGGTTACATACAATTGGTTAGTATTAAAAATGTTGATGGAGCAATTGAATACGAATGTGTAATAATAGGTAAGTTCGCTAACTTGTTTCAAGATTTAGGTGAATTAAATTTAGCTCAATTGGACTTGTCAGAGTTTGACCATGTATGGAATAAAACAAATGTTCAAAATTCATGGGCTACATCAATCATTAAGAACGGGACTACCTATGTAAACTTTAATGCAAGCGGACAACCTAACGGAGCTGGTTATGTTTACCCATTAATTGACAGAGGCAATTCAAATACTTCAGCTGAGAACGACTACAACTTTGGTACTATGTATCCTGCGGTATATGCTAAACAAGTAGTTGATTCTATTTTTGCTGGAGCAGGTTATAGGTATGAATCAAACTTTTTCAATTCGCAAAGATTTAAAAATTTAATTATCCCTTATTGCGGTGGGGATTTCAGAATGACAGAGGGAGAAGTTGAGAATAGAACTTTCTTAATGACTAATTCAACTGGCTTAAGTTTTACAAGTTCAGACCAATATAGGTCAAGCGTTTATAAAATAGCTTTTAACACTAACGGAAACGATACCAACCCTTCAGGAGTTAGCACAGTTAATCATGAATGGACTTGCCCAGCTGGATTAGGTGGTAAATATAGATTTGCAATTGAAGGCAATATTAATATAACTGGAACGGGTACTGGATTTTGTAAGTTTAATTTTGGGATAAGAGTAAATAGGGGAGGAAGTGTTTTATCACAAATTGCAACAGATTACAGAACAGCAGCGGTAGGGAATTCAGGAACAATAAAAATTGAATCAGGTTTATTTGACATACAAGCAGGCGATAAAGTTTACGCAGTAGCTTATTATGAAAGTTATGTAGGAGCTGATGCAAGATTATTTACTTTAAACTTTCAAACTGGATTTGATTTTTACTCAAACCCTCAAGCCAATTATCAAGAAGGCCAAACAATTGACATAGTATCAGCCTTACCCGAAAAGACAAAACAAACCGAGTTCCTTCAGTATTTAATTAAGATGTTTAATCTTTATGTTGAGGTAGACAAGATTGATTACAAGAAATTAATTATTGAGCCGAGAGATGAATTTTACTTAGACGAATACGAAGACTTAACAGATTATTTAGACGTATCGCAGGAGCTTGAAATTAAACCTATGGGTTTACTTGACTTCAGAGTTTTTGAGATGACTTATAAATCAGATTCAGACGAGTTTAATAAACGTTATGAAGACGTTTACCGAGAGCCATTTAGTAAAATTAATTTCACTATCAACAACGACTTTATTCGTGATTCTAAATTTATTGATTTAGGTTTTAGTGCGACTCCTTCAGCTGATGCAAAAACGAACGATAGGATAATTCCAAAAATAAGACCTCAAGACCCCTCAACTGATTCAAGCAATTTGCCAGTTTACAACATCAGAATTCTTCAATACGGAGGATTAGTTAATACAAGTCAAGGATGGAATTTGTACTATAACGCTACGGCAATCCAAAATTATACACAGTATCCTTATGCAGGAATGCTGGACAAGATTGTAGCACCTACTTTTAGCTTAGAGGTTACACTTGCAAAGGCTTATTTTTATGGTAGCAAACCTGACATCACTACGGCTAACCTTTACAATTCTTATTGGCTTAAAACAATTACTGAAATAACTGATAAAGATTCAAAATTAGTCAGCGGATATTTTCATTTATCGCCTAATCAATTGGCTAATTTGTCATTTAGAAAGTATTACAGAATAGACCAGCAGTATTACCGACTTCATCAAGTTGAATACGACTTAAATTCAAATGAGCCAGTACAAATAGAATTCCTAAAAATCAAAACAGCTCCTAATTTTATACCTCAAACCACAACAACAAACGGAGGCAGCGGAACTTTTACAACCGATATGCCTAATTTGCCAATTCAAGACTTGCCAACTTTAGACAAGTCAAGCAATACTGGGTTTTTAATTGACCGAGAAAAGACCTATACGGATATTATTTATACTAATGACTCATTTGTTTTTACTGATTACAGTCAAAAGATTTGGTTAGTAAATGGAGCATCAAGAGTTTATTTGCCTGATGCAACTATAATCAAACCAAAAACGGGTTATCCTATAATAGTAATTCATAATCAAGGTTCAGATGTATTTGCTTACCCAATAGCTGGACAAACTATTGAGGGTGATTCAAGTTTTAAAATAAAAGGTAGGCATACAATTTGGGTAGCTCCAGTTAATGGGAATTGGTCAATCATATTAAACAACAATACAAATGCTGGATAAATTTAAAGAGCTTATTGAAAAATGCGAGTTAACCGAGTTAGTTAAATTAATTGATTCGGCTGATTCAACTATATTAAGTATAATAATCAAAACAGAAAACGAGGTACTGAATGGCTAAAAATGAAGTAGTAATAGAAACCAAAGTTGTAACTGGTGACAGTGCGGCAAAGATTGAAGAAGTCAGTAAGTCAACGGATAAACTCAACGACAACTTAAAGGAAACCCAAAAGGAAGCCAAAGAAACTGAGAAGAAATTAGACAAAGCTACTGATGCGGTTGGGAAAATGCCCGGTCCTATTGGAGCTGCTGTGGATGGTTTTAAAGGTATGCTTAATTCTTTCAAAGCTATTATTGCTTCTCCAGTAGGAATGGTATTGGCTGCGGTTGCAGTTGTAGTTGGTTCATTAGTGGCTATATTTTCAAAATTCAGTCCGATAGTTGACTTTCTATCTGATAAGATTGCTTTATTGAGTGGGGCTTTTTCAGGTTTACAAAATCAAGTAGTAAGTTTTATTCAGGGAACTGGCTTTAGTACCGAAAAAATAAAGGAACAAGCTTTAGCAATGCAAGAAGCCGAAAGAGCCACAAGAGATTTTGAAGACTCTTTATCTGCTTTAAATCTAACTCAAGCTCAACAAGAAAGAGCTATTGATGTAAACTTAAAAAAGCTAAAGAATAAAAACATAACTGAGAAGGAATCAAATGCTATTATCAATGAAACTATAAAACTTCAAAAGCAGCAGATTGATGACCTACAAAAGAACCAAAAGAAAGAAACTGAAATATTAAAACTAAAGGTCAAAGGTTATGGCGGTACTAATAGACAAATACTTGAAATAGTTAGGGGACGTTCAGTTGCAGAGCTAAACACTGGGAATGAGGATTTAGACAAAGCTTTAATTGCACTTCAGGAGAATTACGGGAAAAGAGTAAGTACAGTAAGCACCTATGAGCAGAAATACGAAAGAATACAAAACGTAAAAGATGCTCAAGATGCTAAATACAAATCAGCTCAGGAGGCAAGACAAAAAAGAGTTGAAGAAGAACAAAAAAAGAGTTTAGAACGTCAACAAAAACAACTTGATGACTTTGATAAGGCACAAAAAGAAAGAGAAGATGCTGTTAAAACTGGATTTGATAAGACCTCAAAAATAACTGAGGACTATTACAAGCAGGAATCAACTAAACTTTTAAATCAGAATTTAACAACTGAGCAACTAAAAAAAGAGCAGGATGAATTAGATTTAAAACGACTAAATCAGCAACTTGAAAACGCCAAAATGTATGGGCAAAGTACAGTTGATTTAGAGTATCAATTAGCTCAGAAAAAAGTAGGTATTGCAAAAGAAGCAGCAGATGCTCAAAAGAAAATTGATGATGAAACCGCAGCAAACAGAGTTAAGGCTTTAGACTCAGCATCAAATACTTTAAAAACATTTGCAAGCGTATTAGGTGAAACGACAGCTGAAGGAAAAGCTTTAGCAATTGCAGCTACTACTATTGATACGTATAAGGCCGCTCAGAGTGCTTATGCAAGTTTAGCAGGAATTCCAGTAGTAGGACCAGCTTTAGGAGCAGCAGCCGCAGCCGCAGCAATAGCCTCAGGGTTAGCAACAGTTAATAAGATTTTAAGTGTTCAGGTACCGGGTAGTTCAGGTGGTGGTTCAATCCCATCAGCACCACCAATGACACGTCCTTCAAGTTCATTCACTCGTATAGATAATACTAATCCGATTGATGTAAACAATACTGGAGCAACTAAAGTCTATGTTACTGAAACCGACATCACCAATACACAAAAAAAGGTTGACGCTATTAAAGCTAAAGCAGTTATAGGTTAAAACTTATCTAAAATAAACTATCTAAATATATGGCTAAATTACCTTTATACGAACTACTTATAAACGAAGATGAAGAAACTGGAGTTGACTTTATTGCTTTAGTAGATTCGCCTGCAATTGAATACGACTGGGTAGCTTTTAAGAGTGAATTTGAAACTTACAACGACTATCCTAAAGCTGCAAGTGAAAACGCAAAAAGAGCATTAGAACTTAGGGACAAATACCAATTAAATTGTGGCACTCCAGTTGGATGGACAAGAGCTAATCAATTGGCTAATGTAGAAAATATCAGCAGAGAAACGATTGCAAGGATGTCAGGCTTTGAACGCCACAGAGAGAATTCTAAAGGCGACCCTAAAGAAGACTGCGGGGCTTTAATGTGGTTAGCGTGGGGTGGCGATGAAGGGATAGAGTGGGCAAGTAGAAAATTACAACAGATTGACTTAGCAACTCAAAAAATCTCTATTGACTATGATGATACTTTAAGTACTTCAAGAGGACAAGAGTTAGCGAGTAGATTATTATCTGAAGGAGTAGATTTATATGTCATCTCAGCTCGTAATGATAAAGAGGGGATGTTAGAACTTACTAATAAGTTAGGCATCCCTGAATCAAAAGTTTTTGCTACTGGTTCAAATAAGGCAAAAGTAGAGAAGGTTAACGAATTAGGAATCTCTAAGCATTACGACAACAACGCAGAAGTAGTTAAGGCACTTGGAACAATCGGGGAAAAGTTTATAGTTGAGCCAAAAGCAGGAGAAAGCCAAGACGAGTTTGTAAGTAGGTGCATAGGAGTTGAGGTTAATGGCGGAATGAGTCAAGAACAAGCAGCAGCGGTTTGCTATGCTAAGTGGGAAAAGAAAGGCTTTAGCTTTAAGACAACTGACAAGCAAATAATCTCAGGACCAGCAATGATTCCGAACCAATCTATCTATCGTAGAGGAAAAGATGGTGAAGAGTATAATGTAGTTTTCTCAAAAGAAACGATTCAAAAAATAGTAGAGAGATATTTCAAAAACCAATACAATAGCAACTTTAATCTGCAACATAAAAAGAATATGTTAGCGGAAGGGGTTTACTTAATTGAGTCTTTCATCATTGATTCAATGCGTGGAATTAAAGCACCAGAAGGCTTTGAAGATTTACCAGATGGTAGTTGGTTTATTTCGTGTAAGGTGGACAACGAGGAGATTTGGAATGACTACATTAAGAGTGGTAAGTTTAAAGGATTTTCTGTTGAAGGATTATTCACAGACAGAAAAGTTGAGATGGTTACTAATGTCCAAGAGGCAATCGCACTTGTTGATAAATTAAAATTGAATAAACAAAATATATATACAAATAATATGAGCGATGTAAAAGAGCTTTTAACTAAGTTGAAAGAAATCTTCTCAGAAGAAGTAGCTTCTTTTGAGGAGGCAAAATTAGCAGATGGAATTACCATCATTAAATGGGAAGGACCATTGGCAGAAGGTACGAGTGTAATGGTAGTTAGCGAGTCAGGTGAAGTCCCAGCTCCAGATGGCGAACACGAATTACAAGACGGCAGAAAAATCACTGTTGAAAATGGAAAAGTAACCACTTTGGTTATGCCTGAAACTCCAGCTGAAATGCCTGAAGCACCAGTTGAAATTGAAATTGAAGCTAAACAAAAAATGGCTGAAGACTATATGCCAATGGTTGAAGAAATGGGTGCTAAAATCATGAAGTGCGAAGAAATGATAATGGAACTTCAATCAAAAATGAAAGAAATGATGGGAGCTACTGAACAAAAAATGGATTCACAAAAAGAAGCTTTTTCTAAGTTAGTTGAAATCGTTGAGAAGTTAGCAGATGCGCCTTCAGAAGTGATTGACACAAAAGCTTTCAATGTTAATTTCAAAGCTGAAAAAGACAACCAATACAATAAATTAAACGAAATTTTAAACATATTAAATAAATAAAAAATGGCATTCTCGGTAGGTACTATCACTGGCTATGTAAAAGCCAACGAAAGAGAATTATTGACTAAGTCTTTATTCTCAGCAAAATCAATTTCTTTGGCTACAAAAATGCCAAACGTAAAATCAGCCGCACAAGTTAACGTGATGGATACAGACGCTGTGTTTCAATCAGGTACTTCATGCGGATTCTCTGCATCAGGAACAACAACTTTTACAAATAGAAGAATGACTGTTTCTCCTATTCGTGTTCACGAATCTTTATGTCCAAAAACTTTAGAAGATACTTACTTACAGTTAGTATTGCCTAATGGTTCAAATCCAAAATCTATTCCATTTGAACAACAATTTACAGACTTAAAAACTGGTTTGATTGCTCAAAATTTGGAGAGAGCTTTTTGGCAGGGTGACATCACTTCAGGTGATAATGCTTTAGCTCGTTTTGATGGTTTAATTAAAATCATTACTACGGTTTCAGGTTCTGCAATTGCTGCTAACAGTTCAGTATTTATGGCTGGAGCTCCTTACTCAGCTTCGGGAGGTATTACAGTATCAAACGTAAATGCAATCATGCAAGGTATTTTCAGAGCTATTCCTGCTGCTTTACTTGATAAGCCTGATACAGTTATCATGTGCGGTATTGATACTTTCAGAACTTACCAATTAGCATTAACTAACGCTAACTTGTTCCACTACAACACAGATGCTTCAAACACTAATTTTGAAATCGTCATTCCTGGAACTAACATCAAGGTTATCGGTGTAAATGGATTGAACAGTACTGGCAGAATCTATGCTTTGAGAACTTCAAACATGTTCTTCGGTTGCGACGTTTTAGGCGAAGAGTCTAAATTTGAATTGTTCTGGGCACAAGAGGCAATGGAAGTTCGTTATGTAGCGGAATTCAAAGCTGGTGTTCAAATAGCATTTCCAGCAGAAGTAGTTTACTACGTAGGTTCTTAATTAATTAACTAAGAGGGGGTGGGGTTTGAAAAGTCAAGCCTTACCCTCTTTTTATAAAAATAAAAGGAGAAAAAAATTATGCCATGTGCAGTAACAGCAGGATATACTCTTGATTGCAAAGACGCAGTAGGAGGTTTAAAAAATATCTACTTCGCAAACGGATTACCAAGCGCAGCTACTATAACAAGTACAACTGCTTCAGGTATTTCTAACGTAAGTGGAGTAAGTTTCTACAAGTATGAGTTGATGCCACAAGCAGCAGATTCATTCACTGAAGAAATCACATCAACACCAGCTAACGGAAATGTTTTCTATACTCAAACAGTAGTAGCAAATTTTGCTAAGATGAGCCAAGCTGACAGAAACAGATGGTACACTTTAGCTCAAGCAAGAGTTTTGACTATCATTGAGAAAAAGGATGGAACATTTTGGTTATTGGGTCAAGTAAACGGATTAGAAGTTAGTGCTGGTTCACATACAAGCGGAGCAGCAATGGGTGACTTTAACGGAACTCAAATCACCTTAACTGGTATGGAAGCTCAACCAGCGCAAATCTTAACTTCAACTTCAGCTTTCACTAAAATTTAAAAGTTTTAAGTAGAGTTTTTTCATAGGTAGATTAGGCAATCAGAAATGGTTGCCTTTTCTATTTTATAACTTTTTACGATTTTAATATATAGATATATGATTCATCTTAATTTTGGATTAAACGAAGTATTTGCAACTGCGAGTGAAAATATAACTATGCCAAATGCAGGCAATTGGGATAAATTCAATGAAGGTTATTTTGGTATTTATTCGCAAGTAACTAAACAGACAAAGTGGGTTTATGTTGTTAATTCAACTACTTACTATCCAAGAATAGATAATTTTACTATTGAATTGGTAGCAAATATTGGAGATGAAGACTTGCAAAATGGTAGAGTTTATTTGAAAGATACTGGAAATTACGAGTATTCAATTTATACAAGATTTGAAAGTAACCCTGAACCAAATACAAGCGAACAACTATTAGAAAGAGGGAAATTATTATACGGATTTAATGAGCTTACAGTAACTACCTACAACCCTAATATTGAAATAATAACTTATGACAGACAGTAAAAGCAAATTTGTTTTTTATAACGAACCAGTAAGCAGTTATCAAGTCCCAATATTTGAAAAGGACAAAAATAAAGAGTACGTAAACTATGGAGAAGATAATAACTATCCAGCTTATTTAGTTGATTTATTCAACCGCTCAGCTAAACATAACGCTATTTTAACTGCTAAACAGAAGTATACTTATGGTAGAGGATTAAAAATAAAAGAAGGATTAGTTATTGATCAGGCAATTAAAGCTCAGGCCTTTTTAGTTCGTCCTAATACCTTTGAAACTCTAAGTGATATATTCAATAAAACTATTTTAGATAAGCGTTTATACGGAGGATATGCACTTCAAATTGTATGGAGTAAGTTAAGTGGTAAGGTAGCACAAGTTTATCACATGGATTTTGCTAAAATCCGTTCTAATGTAGATAACACTTCTTTTTACTACTCGGATAATTGGGCAGATTACAGACCAAAAGTTGTAGAGTACGACGCTTTTAATCCTGAAAAAAGAGAGGGTGTACAGATTCTTTACTATCGTGAATACAGACCGAATTTAAATACTTATCCTTTGCCTGATTATATCGGAGCTATTCCGTATATTGAAAGTGACGTAGAAGTAGCAAACTTTCATAGAGCTAACCTTCAAAATAACTTTTTCTTTGGTGGTATTTTAAACTTTAATAATGGCATTCCGACTGACGAGGAACAAAGAGCATTAGTAAGAAGGATAAACAACAAACATGGCAGCACCGATAACGCTGGCAGATGGATTATTAACTTCTCAGATGGTTCAGATAAAGCTCCTAATGTAATTAGTCTTCAGCCAAGCGAATTAGACAAGCAGTTTGATATACTAAACGATACTATACAACAAGAAATATTCGTAGCTCATAGAGTAACTTCTCCTATTTTTATGGGTATTCGTATAGAAGGCCAATTAGGTGGTAGAAATGAAATGGTAGATGCGTTCAAATTATTTGAACAGAATGAAATCAAACCTGACCAACAACATTTTCAAGAATTATTTAATTACATAATAGGTTTTAACGGAATAAATCAACCTTACGAAGTTCAGCCTTTAGAACCTTTCAGCCCTGAGTTTACTGAGCAAACGTTGATTCAGATTGCGACTAAAAACGAGTTGCGAGAAATGGCAGGTTTACCAAAACTTGAAGAGCCAACACCAGTAACACCTCAAGCATTTTCAGAAGATTCAGAAATTGAAGTTTTCGCAGAATATGGAGTAGATGCTGAAGACTATTTAGAGTTTGAAAGTAGAAGATTAGAAGTATTTGAAGACCATTATAGCTTTGAATCTCATTTAGAATTTAATGAACAAGAATTAGTAGAGTTAGCCTTTGCGATTGAGTCTTTAACTGAAGAAGAAAAGAAGTTAATTAGTCAAGTTAAAAAAGACCCATTAATATCTAAAAAAGATTTAGCCGTGAACTTAGAAATCAGCGAAGGTAAATTAGACGAGTTAATCAAATCTTTAAAAGTAAAAAAAGTTTTGACTTTAACTGAAGGAGCTTGGAACGTAATTAATATTTTACCTACTCAATCAGCGATTGGAAAGATTGCAGACGAGTTGAAAAAGTATGAAGTTAGATACAAATATCAAGGACCTAACGATTCAAAGAACAGAGCTTTCTGTAAGGCTTTATTAAACTTGAATAAACTCTACACAAGAGATGAGATTAGTAAAATCTCTCAACGTGTAGGGAGAAATGTATGGACAAAAAGAGGAGGCTGGTACACTAAACCCGGTACCGATATTCACCTTCCTTATTGCAGGCATCAATGGGCATCAATTTTAGTTAAGAAAAAGTAATGGCAACAGTATTATTTATATCAGAGGAAACTCTCAAACAAGAAACAATAATTTCTGAAAATGTAGACCCGAAATTATTAGTCCCAACAATTAAAGAGGCGCAGAATATTTACTTACTTCCTATATTAGGGACTTCGCTTTACAATCAATTAGTTACTCAGGTATCAAGTAACACAGTAAGTGCTGCTAATGTCACCTTATTGGATACTTATATTACTCCGACTTTGGTTAAGTACTGTATTTATGAGTCAATTTTGCCGTTGAGTTTCAAGTTTCAGAACAAAAATATAGCTACTAAGAACTCTGAGTTTAGCAATCAGGCTTCAATGGATGACTTGAGATACTTGTTAGACTACACAAAGAACCGAGCTGAGTGGTATGCTGAACGATTAAGTAATTTCTTGTTAGCGCATACAAGCACTTATCCGCTATATTTGACCCAACAAAACGCAAACATTGATACTATTTACCCTAATTCAAATAACTATCAAAACGGAATGTATCTCGGACCAGACATTGATTGGGATTTAGTACCACCAAGCGTGAAGTATCAAGGAAACTTTAGAAGAAAAACTTAAACTATGAGAAAAAAAGGAAGTAAAAACAAAGCGAATTTAGAAAAATTAAGAATCTATTTAAATGCAAACCAGCCTAAACAAAGTAGTCAACCTATTACAGGAAATAGCAACAAGTAACGCCTTACTAAATGGGAACTTTACTTTTTGTGATGTCGCAGATTTGGGAGCGAGTGCGCCCTTATCTTATCCTTTGCTTTGGGGCGATGTAAGGCCTTCTAATTTTGGCAGTAAGGTATTCAGTTTAAACTTACAATTGACTGCAATAGACATCGTATTAAAGGACTTGAGTAACGAAAGGGACGTACTATCTGACACGCTACAAATTATCTCAGACGTTATTGCTAAAATTAAACAATCTACTTACTACGGAAGTTATTTTGAGATGCAGGAAAACATTTCTTGTACTCCTATAAAAGATTCTTATGGTGACGAAGTAGCTGGATGGGTTTGTAATTTTACTTTAAACATAGCTAATCCTTACGATAGTTGTTTAATTCCAACAAATTAAAATTTTAAAATAAATAAATATATATAGTTATGATATTAGAGCAAAGAATGTTAGGCGGTAACGGATGTAAATTCATTGATGCAGCCTCAACTGGAAATACTTTTTATGTATTGGTAGTAAATGCTGATTGCGTTTTGACTACTTTGTCAACAGTAGGCGGACAGAACCTATTGACTCAATACGGATTGAGCGGAAAGACCTTAAAACAAGGAATGTTAATCCCTGCTTTTAACGGTGATCCGATTGCAAACATAACTCCAAGTTCAGGTTCTGTTATTGGTTACGGCTATAACATATTAGGTTAATGATTAGCTTAGGTTTAGGAACAGTTGTAGGTGGTAATGGTAGTAGCTTTGGCGGATTTTCTGCCGAGTATCAAGCTATTTTAACTGCTGGTAGTGGATTTACAAGACCATCTGCATCTCAACAAATTTTGCAAAATCAATTAATTATTGATTTAAAAGCAGCTGGTGTATGGGATAAACTTGATTCGTTTATGATGTTTAGAAACGATGGTTCACGAGAATTTGGCACAATCAATTGGGTTAATCCTAACAACTTAGCTACAACTACTACTTATCCTACATTTTCAAGTGGTTATGGCTTTCAAGGAAATAACTCAAATATGTTTTTGAATTTAAATACAACTGGGCAAACTAAATTTACTTTGAATTCTGCTTCTTATGGAGTTTATATTAATGATTTAGGTAATCCAACAACAAATAACAGAGTTTTTATTGGAGCAAATAATAGTAACAACAGAATTCGTTATGCAACTTGTACAATAAATGGAATTCCAGTAGGTTCTATTCCATCAGCTTCTCCAATTAAGCATTGGATGATTAACAAAAACGGAACTGCTTGTACACTTTTTGGTAATGGTTCAAGTCAAGCAACTGCAACTGGTACTGGTACTGCTGAAACTCTAAGTTTTAATGTTTTTAAATATGCAGATTTTGATTCATTTGGTGGTGGTCAAATTTCAGCAGTTTACAAAGGTTCTGATTTGAGCGGACAAGCTGCAAGTTTAGATTTAATTATTCGTAACTACATAGCTTCACTTAATACATTTAGTTCAGATACTTTAGCTTATCAATCAAACATAATTGCAAATGGTGGCACAATTAATTTAGCTACTTTAGATGTGCTTGATACTTACTTCTTCAGACCAGCAGCAACAAACGGAAATATTTTAAATCAATTAGACAGATTAAATATATATGCTGGTTTAGGTAGTTTTCAAATTGCTGCAAGAACTAATTTAATTAAGTCTGCTCATTATGTTACACCAGTTAATTCACCAACATTTGATGCAAATGGTTATAAGTCTAATGGTTCAACATCTTATCTAAATTTAAACTATACTCCATCAAGTCAAGGTGTAGCATTTTTAAAAGATAAAAACATAGCTGGAGTAATTGTTAAGAATCCAGCATTTACAAGTAGCTTTTATTCATTAGGTTCAATCGCCAGTATTGGTGGGGTTGGAGATGTTGCTCATACAATTAACTATTGGAATGGTTCGTTAAGGTCTTATAATAACTCGGATGCAAACCCTTATCCACCATCACTTTCAAATACTAATACAGTTACAAGTGGTTATGTTTTTGGGGTAACAAAACGAACTACAAGTACTAATGCAGAATCAATAATCAATGCTAACTCTGTTGCATCAACTTTAAATTCACTTGCGATGCCAAATATTAGTCAATTTGAATTAGTTATTAATAACAACGGAGGTACTTCAGGGGTTGCATTTGATACTCAATATCATGCTTGTAGTTTTCATGGGTCAAGCGATTTAGATTACACAAATTTTAGAACCTATATTTTAAATGTTTTAACCGCACTTAATGTTTAATATGAATCATAAATTTTTAGAATTAAATATAGTTAGCTGGGCATTGGCTTTTATAGGTTTTATGACGCATTGGCTGCCGGTAGTTCAGTTTCTTTCGTTTACTTTATCGGTTATTATTTCTTTGTGGCAAATCTCTCAAATGCTAAAAAAATGGTTAAAAAAATAAAAGAAAATATCTCAATTTTAAATCATCCAATCACTACGATTTGCGGGTTTGTATGTTTCTTTTATTCACTATTCTTAATCGGATATCCTTTACTGTATGAGCCGAAAACAAAAATTGATATTTACTATCCTATTAGTATTGGAACTGTTGGTCTATGCTTATTGGTTATTCCCGATGATTTGAAAGGAGCTTTAAAAAAGTTAATCAAAAATAAGAGTGAATGATTTTATTACTCCTATATGTTTGGCTTGATGCAATTCGTGATTCAATAGCTCATCATGACGCTTACTATAAGTTAGGTAGATTCTTTTCAAGGGAACGCAGCGAGATGCTAAAGCCTTTGTTCTTTCAATACTTTCCAATGCTATGGGATGCTTGGCATTTAGCAAAGTTTATTCAGTATAACATAGTAGCTTTTTTAATTGTTAAGTCCTTAGCCTTTCCAATAGTAACTACCATAATGAGCTTGTTATTTATATCACTCTATATATGAAAAAACCAAACAATATTATCTACGAATATTTAAAAGACTACCCAAATACCCCAAATAATACTTTAGCTAAAAAGATCTATTCAGATAACCCAGCTCAATTTAAAAGTGTTGAATCAATCAGAAGATTAATTAGGTATTATAGAGGTTCAGATGGTGATGCTAACAGAGGTTTTGCAAAAGAACATATTGATTACTTAGCTAAACTAAAAGAGGAACTACCTAAAGGCGAAAGTGAAAAGGTAGAACCATACTATCTACCAAAAGACCGTCACAAAGTTTTAATTATTAGTGACATTCACTTACCTTACCATGATGATAAGGCTTTATTTGCTGCACTTGAATATGGATTAAAAGAAGAAGTAGATACTATCTATATCAATGGTGACCTTTTAGATTTCGCTTTAATTTCCAAGCACGAAAATACCACTACAAAACACTCGGTTAAATACGAGTTAGACTGTGCTAAAGTATTTTTAAAAGGCCTTAGAGAAATGTTCCCAAAAGCTCTGATTATTTATAAGTACGGAAATCATGATTTAAGGTTTGATAAGTGGATTAGACTTAAAGCTCCTGAGCTATTAGATATTGAGCACATAAATTTAGCAGAGATACTCGGACTTAGGGAACTTGAGATAATTCAATTAGATAGTTTACAATGGTGCTATATGTTTGACATCGCAGTTTTGCATGGTCACGAACTACCAATGAAAAGTGGAGGGATTAATCCAGCAAGAACAGCGAGGTTAAAGATAAATAGACCATTAATTATAGGTCATTTTCACAGACAAAGCAAAGATGCTGGAATGATTTTAGGAAAACCATATTATTATGCTTATTCAACTGGATGCTTGTGCGATTTATCCCCAGCTTACATGCCAATTAACGATTGGGTACATGGGTTTATTTTAATTAATCAAGGACAAGTCTATCAAAAGGAGGTTATAAATGGAACAGTTATCTGAGGAAACAGTAAATGAAGAAATCATCTACGAAGCATGCGAAACAAGGGGAGAAATTATACACATTTGCTCGGTAGCTTTAGGGGTTTCTGAGGCCTACGATTACTCTATGCAGAGCCGAGAAGACAAGGACCGAATAGATAATATTAGGCGAATGGCTTTAATACTTACAGAAGGATTTTTAACTGAGATATATTATGAAAACTATGAAGATTAGCGAACACATAAGTTACGATGAGGCTACCTTGTCACCAACAGCGATAAGAAACGGAATATCTAACCAGCCTAATGAACAAGAATTAACCAACATGAAATTGGTTGCTGAGCATTGTTTTGAACCATTAAGAAAAATGTGGGGAAAGCCAATTAAAATTAATTCTTTTTTCAGGTCGCAAAGTTTAAATCAGTTGGTAGGTGGAAGTCCATTAAGCCAACACACCAAAGGACAAGCAATAGATATCACTACTGGTAGTAAATCAGAAAACAAAAAGTTATTTGAACTTGCAAAAACTTTAGACTTTGACCAGCTTATTAATGAGTACGATTTTAGTTGGTTGCACATCTCTTTTAAGTCATCAGGAAACCGCAAACAAATTTTAGTTATAAAGTGAACCAACAGAAAAAAGAAGACATAATCATTTTAATTTTGTGCATCATTTGGGTAAGCTATTTACTATCTACACTACTATGAAATCATTATTGAAATACAAAGCTACTCCTGAACAGATAAAAGCCATTGCAGAACACGAATTAAAAAGAAAAAAGTTAATAGCTGAAGTAGAAAAAGAATGGGAATTAAAACAAAAGACTGGTAATTATTTAAAGAATGGGAAAAGGAAGTAATTCAGCAATTAGTTTATTTATCATTTTAGCTTTGTGTATTGGCTTGTTTTACACGAACTGGTATAAGTTTAAGCCAGCCCAACAAATAAGTGATACAACCATCCAAAATAGGTTAAACGATAACCTTAGAATTGATACTATTATAAAGAGATATGATTCTTTAATTTACAAAACCAAGATTAAAACAAATGAAAAAATTATTTATATCTATCTTATTCCTGATAGCGTTTTGCTTGACAGCATCAAGTCAGGACTGCAAGACTTTGACTCCATCGGAAATGCGAAAAATCCTAAGTATAATGGAACAGAATAAAAGCATTAGTATAATCTCGCATACACAAAAAGAAGTGATAGAAATTCTTGAACGCAAGGTGGGAAACTACCGAGATATAGCCGAGCAATACCAGTATCAAACCAAAAGTTTAGAAAAAGAAAACTTGGTCCTTGAATCTAAACTAAAATTCCATCAAAAACTTAGCCTAATTGCTACAACTTCAGCAATTATTTTAGGCCTGATCATTATTTTTTAAAAATTAATATCTCTGATTTATAGCACTTTACAAAAAGTGAGGGAATTATTTTGTCTAATTTGTTTGCAGGTGTTTGCAATTGTAAACCATTATACTATCTTCGTTCTACAATTAACCACTTAAAAATAACTAATTATGAAAATTCAAAATCTTATTAAAAAAGCAAATCAAAATAATTTTCAGGATTATTCAGATTGCCCACATCCTGACAGAGTAGAGTATCCAAATATTAATTGCTTAATTATGACTTGTAATAAAGGCGATTATGATGGAGAAGTTATTGATGTTTTATATAATTATACAACAGGAATAATAATTTCAGCATCTGTTTATTCGCAATTTTATGGCGTTCAATCTAAATTTAAATTAAATAATTAATCAACTCAGGGGTGCGACTGACCAACGCACATTTAACCACTTAAAAATAACTAATTATGAAAAACCAAATCACAATCGGCAAAGAAGTTTCAAACAAAATGTTAAACGGCAGAACTTGCAAACCAACCTCATTTGTAGGAGAAGATTCAGTAAGAGTTAAGTTCACTTACTGGTGTAAAAATTCAAGAACTGAAAAGTCATTCTTTAAAATTTATTCAATTGCAGAATTTGTTAAAGCTATCAACTAATATGAAAACAAATAAATGGATTTCTTTGGAAGGTGACATTGATTTTAACTTATCTGTTAGATGTATCAATTTACCATTAAACAAGAAGAATTACAAACTACTTGATAGGTATTGCAGAAAAAATAGTTATAGGAGTCGTTGTGTACACGAATGGGATTGTTGTGGATGCGTAAGTTCAGTAACTACTTGGCTAAAATATGTTAATACCAGTCATTATGGAATGCCACAAATAGCCATTTATCAAAAAATTAATTTCAATTACTAACATGAAAAAACTACTTTACATCATTTTAGCTCTTGCCTTATTCCAGTCAACTGCTTACCTACCTTACAAGTTCTTTTTACCTATGCTGGTAGCATCAATCTTAATTATCATTACACAAATCAACCTTTACATATATGACCGAAAAAAAACGACTGCAAAGCTTTAGACTAAGCGAAGAATTGATTAGACAGATTTCAATTCATCAGGACAAAATCAATCAAACCCGCTCAGCTTATGAGGGTATCTACACAAAGGACCAGCTCATTACTGATGCGATTAAACACTTTTTAAAATCTAAATAACATGGACAAAATTAAAATTACTTTTGAAGCTTACGGAATTAAGCATTCAGTAGAAATGGATGAAGGCTGCGATATTTTTGAACTGTGCAGAGTAGTTTCTAACTTAATTGAATCAATGACTTTTCAGCCTGAATCAATTATTAGAGGTTATGAAAACGAAATTAAAAGATTGGAGGGGCAACTATGACCTTAGAAGAATTCGCAGAAGATACCATCACTAATTGGTATGCAATGGGTCAAAAAGATTTCCCTACTTGTTTACAACTTGCCGAGAGTTTAGGCTTATGGAATTTCGCAGCTGAGCTTAAACAAATGGAGCAAGAGAACCAGCAGAATCAAAGAGATGCAATTAACGATTTTAAAGATTTAATTTATCAAATTTCAAACCCCTTTAATAATGGATACTAAATCACCAGTACAATGGTTGGCAAATGAGGTTCAAGAATACTCATTAATCAATCCAAATTTAATGCCTGCTTTTAAATTGTTAGTAGAACACGCATTAAAAAAAGAAGAGCTAAAAGCTAAAGAAGAATACCTAAAAGGATTTACTAATTCAACATCAAACAATTTAAACTCATTTGAACTATGACACTATTTATCAATCGTTTACAAAGGCTAATCAAACTTAGACAATTAGCAATTGAAGACTCAAACATTTGCAAAAAAATCCAAGCCGACCTACTTATCAGGCAAGTTTCGGAAAAAATTAACTACTTAACCCACTTTAGCTATGACCAAACCAATTAAATCTAAATACCCCGAAAAACTCGTAATTAGATTAAGGCAAATTGAAGCATCTGAAGAGCTGGTAGAGGCTTGGCAAACTTACAATCAGGCGAGACGATTTGTAGATAAGTACGAAACAGAAGAAAACTACTCACAGATGGCTCAGGCACTTGAAAACTGGCAAATAAAAAACAATAACTTAGAAAAAATCAATCAAGAAATTAACCAATTTACTAATTTAAAATTCTATGGAAAACCAAAACTTAACACATTGGAAAAAGCTGACTAATCCGAACTACATAGGAAGCGAAATCCTACAACCTGGTCAAGAATTAAAGCTTACAATTGAGAAGGTTCAAAAAGAACAAGTAAAGACTGCTGAAGGATCGCAAGAATGTATCGTAGCTTACTTTAAAGGAGGCCAAAAAGGAATGATAATAAACAAGACCAATGCTAAAATCATTACTAAAATTCTGGACACTCCTTACATTGAACACTGGGCAGGCAAATCAATCATTATCTATGCTGCGAAAGTTCGTGCATTTGGCGAAACAGTAGAAGCATTAAGGGTAAAAAATCAAAAAGCATAAATATGAAAAAAATAACTGCTATGCAATTGATGCTTGAAGAATTAATGATTCACGAATATACCATCCCACTTGAACTTATTGTACTTTGTAAAGAGTTAATTGAATTGGAACAAAATCAAATTATGGAATCTCATTTATCTGGATATCAAACTTATTACTTTTATAATTTAGATGGGACAATGATTTATGATTCACCTGAACATTATTATAATGAAATATATGGAGGTAACTATGTTTGATAACAATAGATTCGGTTTAATAACCGGCAGTAAATGCTCAGTACTATTCCCTAAAAGAAGTGCCGAGAAAGGCCAACGAACCTATGCTAAGCAATTAGCAAATCAAATGTTCTTTAAATTTTATGATGAAAAAGGAACTTGGCAAACAGAACATGGTCATTTAGCAGAAAGTTCAGCCTTTGAATACTACCAGCAACATTTTTGTAAGGATGCAGAATACCAGCCACCATTTGAAATGTACATGGAATTCGGAGGTTCAGCAGATTGCATCGCACCTGAATGGGGAGTAGACTTTAAATGTCCAACAAGTTTAGAAACTTGGTTAGATTATCTACACGAAGGAATAGACGAGCAACAGTATTATCAGGCTCAGATGTATATGTTCCTTTATGACCGCCCAGAATGGCATATTTGCGCCTACTTACTTGAGACAAACCGAATGAGCGACAATGGTTTGACTTATCCAGTAGACCATGACAAACGAATGATAATAACTAAGGTTAAAAAAGAAGAAGGCTGGAGCGATTTACTACTTGAACGAGGCGAACCAGTTATCCAAATGAGGAACGAATTTTATAACATCTTAATACAAAACTTTAAATGAAACAAACAGCAGTAGAATGGTTATTTAACCAAATTAAAAAGGACATAATTGGCATTGAATACGATTATGCAGATGAATTAAATCAAGCCAAAGAAATGGAGAAGGATCAGATGATTGATTTTGCTTCTTGGATAGCCAAATCTGAATGGATGAGTATTTGGGTAGTTGATAAGTGGATGTGGGAATCCCAAAAAGAAAATTCAAATACAAATTACAAAACGGATAAAGAACTATTTGATATTTACTACAACGAAACATACGGAGGTACAGATGAAATTTGATAACCCATTTTTAAGAACTTTAGCCAAAAAGTACAACTTTAATGTGCTTGAAGAATGGGCCATCTACATTCAGAATGCCAAAGACAAAGACAATTTAAACGAAATTGAAATGATGATTTACGAACTGGCAAAGATTAGCGGATACACATTTGAAGATATCAGAGGAACTTGCCGAAAACGTGAGCTTACAGAAGTAAAACACATTGGTAGATACATAGCTTGGAACAATAAGTTAGGTTCATTATCCGAAATTGGTCATGCATTTGGTCATAAGGACCATTCAACAATAATCCATTCAAGAGATTTCGTTGATTCTATGCTCCAAATTAATGAAAAATTATTTATGACAAATTTCAACAAATACAAACATCTTTTACATGGGGATAATCAGTCCCTATCAAATTAGCAAAACTTACAAAAAAAACAACTTTTGATATTATGAAACCAAAATCACAAAAGGCTGCAATATTCAGCCTATTAAACTCAGGGATTAAACTTGACCTGATGAAAGCTTTTAAACTTACTGGCACTATGAAATTAGCTGCAAGAGTTAGCGAATTTAGAAACATGGGTTGCAACATTGAAGGCGAGGTTAAGCACTTTAAAACTAAGTTCGGAACGGCAGGAAAGTACATGGAGTATTCAATGAAAGCGAATAAAGCCAGCAAACAACTTAGCAAATACTATGTTAATAACTAATTTTTTACTTAGTTTTAAAGCTAATTAAGTTTGTATTGGTTTCGCAGCCAAATGATGATATTTAAGAAAATAAAATATTGCCGATTGATTAAGGACTGGGTCGTCATCAACCCTTGCGAAGTTCTTAGTTGGTCGGCTTTCATATTTATGGCAGAGAATAAAAATTCATTCGTTCTGTATGCAGATATTATTCATACAGTATCAATTTTAGATGATTCTAAGGCAGGAAAATTGTTCAAACATATATTGGATTATGTCAATGATAAAAATCCAATTAGTGAAGATATGTTAGTTAATATTGCCTTTGAACCAATCAAGCAACAACTTAAAAGAGACCTACAAAAGTGGGATGAGATTAGAGATAAAAGAGCTTTAGCTGGTAGTATTGGTGGGCATTCTAAAGCAAAACGAAGCAAAACCAAGCAAATTGTAGCAAATGCTAAAAGTGCTAAGCAAAACGTAGCAAATGTAGCTGTAAATGGTAATGTAAATGTAAATGTAATAAATAATAGTATAGAGAATATCCAATCTATTTTTATTTCTAAAACTGATACAGAATGGACTAAACAATTTGCATTAAAAGAGGCTGAGAAATTCTTTAATTACTACTCATCAAATAATTGGATGGTTGGTAAAAACAAAATGAAATCAATTGAACACACAATAGCTAACTGGATACTTAGAGTTGAAAAACCAGTACTAAAAAATGCTCCTAAACCCTTTGATCCTTCAAAAGTAATTTGGTAACTATGGGAAAGATTATACAAGCTAACGACATACAAGAGCAACTCATGCACTTGCACAAATACGGACAAAATGCAGGGTTAAAAATCGGTTTTAATAACTTAGATAAACTCTACTCAATAAAACAAGGTAGATCAACAATCATCTACGGGCATCCAACCAGCGGGAAAAGTCAGTTCCTAATTCAAATACTTTGCGCTTTAGCAACTAAACACAATAAAAAGTGCTTGATTTATACTCCTGAAACTGGATCAGCGCACGAAATATTTGCAGAGATAATACACTGCCTAACTGGAAAGACCTTTGACAAACGATCTATAAACTATCAAATCAGCGAAAAGGAGCTTTATACAGTTTATCCATTTGTTCAGGACTATTTTAAGGTTATTGATGTGGACGAGAAAGGATTGGACTTTGACGAATGGTTAAATTTAACAGACGAGGCAATTCGTGACTATGGGATATTCAGTAGCTCAGTAGACAACTGGAACGATATAGAACACAAATATACTGGTACCATTAGTGAATACCTAAAACAACAGTTACCGAGAGTAAATAGACACGCAAGAAAAAACAATACTCACAATTTTATAGTATCTCACGCAAGAAACCCTGATATGCGAGGCGGTGATAAGTACCCACCAGCACCCCGACCAGATGAAATTGAAGGCGGTTCAGTTTGGTATGCTAAGGCTCTCAACTTAATTTGTGTTCATAGGGATTACGAAGAACATGGCGAAGGGTGGAGACAATCCAGCGAGGCTCAAATAATTATTCGCAAGATTAAAAAAAGGGCAGAAGGCGAAAAAGGAACGGCTAAACTTAACTTTGATGTGTTTAGGAATGCTTACTACGAAAACTTAGGCGAACGCCACTACTTAGAAACACCATTTAACGGATTAGAAATTAAAACACCATTTTAACTATGAATATTTTATCTTTATTTGATGGCATGAGTTGTGGTCAACAAGCACTCAACCGATGCGGTTTTACCATCACTAACTACTTTGCAAGTGAAATAGATAAACACGCAATTAAAGTAACTCAACACAACTATCCAAATACTATACAGCTCGGATCAGTTGTTAATGTAAATGGGTACGAATTACCTAAAATTGATTTATTGATAGGAGGTTCACCTTGCCAATCTTTCAGTTTTGCTGGTAAACGAAAAGGAATGAGTACAAAGGATGAGCAAGAGATACTTACCTTAGAACATTATTTACAATTGAAATCTGAAGGCTTTGAGTTTGAAGGACAGTCTTATCTGTTTTGGGAGTACATGAGGCTATTAAACGAGATTAGAACTAAAAATCCTAATATCTATTTTTTAATTGAGAATGTTGAAATGGGCGAAAAATGGGAACTTGTTTTAAGTAGGGCTATTGGTGTTAAAGGTATTCACATTAACTCTGCTTTAGTTTCTGCTCAGAATCGCAAAAGAATTTACTGGACAAACATAGGAATGAAACCAAGCGGATTATTTGGAGATTTAGAAAGCATTATTGAGCAACCAAAAGATAAAGGAATTTTACTCAAAGATATTTTAGAAATTGAAGTTGATGAAAAATATTTTTTAAGTGAAAAAATGATTAAAGGATTTTTAGCTCATAATAAAAGACATATTGAAGAAAAAAACCAAACTGGTTTTAATTGGAAACCAACTGAAGGTAATAAAAAAGGCGCATGTTTAAGAGCAAATGCAGCATTAGCACCTACTGACAATTCAATAATAATCCACAATACAATGCCAAGATCAAGTACAACTAATAAAGGTGGAACTGGCCCATTAAGCAGAAAAGATGTAAAGACTTATTGCTTAGATACTGGTAATACTAATGCAGTTGAAATAATGCCAATGGATTTTAGATTTGATGAAGGATTTAGGCCAAGAGAAAATGGTAAAAGCCCAACACTTTGTTTAGGCAGTGAAAATGGATTAAGTGGTAATGCCTTAGCTATGGTAAATTCACGAATCCGAAGACTTACTCCAATAGAATGTGAAAGACTACAAACAGTAGCAGACAACTATACAAGTTGTGTAAGTGACTCTCAAAGATACAAAATGCTTGGTAATGGATGGACTATTGATGTAATTTGCCACATATTAAATTACTTAAAACATGAATAACTTAGAACGCTATGAGTATTACAAAGCTCAACAAGACAGACAATTTAATTTTACTTTAACCAATCACGCAATGGCAGATATAGAACGAAGAATAGGCAGGCGACCACAAAGAATTCAAGCCGTAATTGACTTGGAAAACTTCCTAAATGATTCCGAAAACAAGATTTCCAAAATACCTAATGAGGCTTTAAGGAACGCCAAACTTGACCAGCTTAAGTTACTTTACAAAGTACATGATACAATTAGTCAGATGCTAACTGCCGAAATGTACGCACTTACTAAACTTGACGAGGCAAAACAAAAGATATTAGAACTGGAACAACAGAACTACGATTTATCTACACGAATAAATGTACTTGAATTGTGAAAAACTAAAGAATAACTTATACATGCAAACAGATATTATAAATTAAATTTGAATAACAATTAAAAACCACTTACAATGAGATTAAAAACTACTTTAATGGCAGCAAACATGGTACAACCTGACTGCTTTATTTACTTAGAAGATGAAAAAAGATTCTTTTATGTTGATGATACAGACCATGATGGAAATTATTGCATCTTTTATTTTGAAGAAGGAGTTAGTAAAAGAGGATTAGATGAATTTATTTTAACTTTTCATAGAAACAAAAAACTAATTATTTACGACCCATATGTTAATCAACATCAATCTTTGTCTTAGCGACATCCCTCAAGACAAAATCTTTACTTCAAAAAACGGAAAGAAGTACCTTTCAATTTGCGTAACTGACAGAAAAGAACCTGACCAGTTCGGTAATGACTTAACTGCCTACATTAACCAAAGCCAAGCCGAAAGGGAAGCAAAGCAGCCTCGTAAGTTTGTAGGTACTGCAAAGAACTTAAAGAAGACTGCTTTAACTGAGAAAAACGATTTGCCATTTTAATGAAGCTCAAGACTTGTAAAATCTGCAAGGTTAAGTTTGAACAATTTAAACCAATTCAACAAGTATGCTCCCCTGCTTGCGCTATCTTGTTAGCTGAGAAAAATAAAGCTAAAAACGAGAAAAGGGAAAAGACTAAGATTAAAAAAGAGCTAAGAGAATCAGCTAAGACAATTAGTAGCTACCGAAAGGAACTGCAAATAATCGTAAACAAGATAGTGCGAGAAATTGATGCAGGATTTAATTGTATTAGTTCTGGCCGACCTTACAAAACTAATGATCAAGCTGGGCATTATTACTCAGTAGGTGCTTATCCAAGTCTTAGATTTAATCTTCATAATATTTATTCGCAATCGGTAGCAGATAACTTATATAAGTCAGGTAACCAAATTGGTTACACTAAAGGTTTAATAGATACTTTTGGCGAAGAATGGATTAAGATAGTTACTCAATTGCCTGAAGAATACAGAGAAATCAAGTTAGACAAAGAAGATATTAAGCAGTCTATCCTAAACGCTAAGGACTTTCTTAAAATAGTGCAGGAGTATAAGAAAGAAAACGAGTTATTGATTAGTCATCGGATATACTTAAGGAACTTGGGAAATAAGACTATCGGGATTTATGCTGAGTAAAAATGAAATAATACTTCAGTTCTACAATAGCCCAAATCCGATGCAGATTTGCAAGAAAATATCGCATCAATATTACACCGACGACCTACTGCACGAATGTATTTTAACTTTATACGACTTAGACGAACAAAAGATATTAGATGCTTACAAAAACAACTACTTGACTTACTTATTTTACAAGATAGTGAGCAACTCTTATGTATCTTACACCAGTCCATTCGCCAAGAAATACAAACATTTTGAAAACAATACTAATAACTTTGAAAAAATTAAGACAGAAAGCGATTTTGAAAGCAGCGATTTTGAGATTGAGAATGAGAAATTTACTCAAGACATTGAAAACTCAATAGCCGAGCTTGAAGAATATGACCGAGAGCTGTTTAAACTTTATATCCAATTCGGAGACTTTAGAAAAATAAGCAATCTGGTAGACATCAAGTACGGAGCAGTCAGACACTCTATTTTACAAACAATAAACTATTTAAAAACAAAACACCATGAACAATTTAATAACTTGCATTTTGATTGGTTCGGCAGGGTATGTAATGAGCCAAACAATGATAGATTTCTGGAGGAAGAAATTTAATACTTACCCTAAAAAACCTTTGAGCTGTGGTTACTGCCTTTCGTTTTGGATTGGGTTAATTACTTTTCTAATTAAAGAACCTAATTTATATGCGTTTGGTTACGCTTGTTTTAGTGCAGTCATGTCTTCTATTATCTTTAAAAAAATAACTCAATGAATCAAGAAATTTACGATTTACTCCTTCCTTTAAAACCAAAGTGGGAAGTCTACAAAAATGAACATCATTCAATTTTCACTAATATTGATTTTAATTTGGTACAAGAGGCTTGGTCTAAAATGTTTGGCGCACCTCCGAGAAATTTAGGTTGTCAATCTTGCGTTCAGGAGTTACTGACAAGAGTATTTATTCAGTTTGATAATTTTGTTCCTCAGCCTAAAAGAAAAAGAAATGCTAAAGTTTAAACACAGCGGTAATACTGGCGATATTATTTACTCACTAAACGCAATTAGAAAGGCTTGTCAAGATAATGAGTCTTTAGGCGTACTTTATTTGCATTTGAATCAACCTTTAAGACACATTATGGCAGGACACCCACTCGGCAACGTGATGTTAAACGAGTATATGTTTAAAATGTTGAGGCCTTTATTGCTTAGTTGTGAATTTATAGCTGATGTAATGGTTTACAATGGACAAAAAATTGATTACGACTTAGATAAGTTTAGAAATATTGGTTTAAATTTAGGTGGTGGAGATATTAAGAAATGGTACTACTACGCTTACCCTGAATTAACCTTTGACATTGAAGGACCATTGTTTACTTCAGATAACCCTAAAGAGGACTTTTTGCTAATAAATCGCACAAATAGGTATCAAAATGGGCAAATTGACTATTCTTATTTAAATGATTACAACATTAAGCAAATGTTTGCAGGCACTAAGGATGAATTTGAGGTAATGAAAAAGAACTTGCCAAGAATTGAATACTTAAAAGTAAATGATTTTAACGAACTAAAAGACTATATCTCATCATCAAAAGTATTTATTGGCAATCAATCAATGTGTTTTGCAATAGCTGAGCAATTACAAACTGACAGAATTTTAGAAGTTTGCTTTGGTTGTCCTAATGTCATTCCTGCTGGTGGGGAGTTTTACGATGTCTTTAACCAAAACGGATTTAAATATGCATTAAACAATTTATTAAAATAATATGGCAGAAACAAAAAAAGCAAGAGAAAGAAGACTCAAAGAAGGCTTCTTTGAAAAGTACATTGATGGCAAAAAAGTAATTGACATCGGTGTAGGTAGATTTGATACTTGGGATGGAGCAGATGCAGTTAGTCCTGATTGTGAAGGATGGGACAAAGACAACGGAAATGCTGAATACATGGAAGGTGTAGCCGATGAAACTTATGACACAGTTTATAACAGTCATTTGCTTGAACATTTGCACCAACCTGAATTAGCTATCCACAATTGGATGAGAATTTTAAAACCTGAAGGGCATTTGATTATTGCCGTTCCTCATCGTGACCTTTACGAAAGGAAAACAAATTTGCCAAGTAAATGGAACGGAGATCATAAATTTTTTATTTTACCCGAAACAGAAGAACTTCCTGACACAAGAAGTCTTAGAAAGTTAATTGAAGAAGGTTGCAAAGAATACGAGTTTCAGATTATCTCAATTGATGTTCATGATAGTTGCACAAATAAGGATAGACCTGAAGAACATGGAAATGGAGAATACCAAATTCAAGCTATCATTAGAAAACTATGAAAGAGCATTATACACAATTAGAAAACGGAAGTTATAAAAGTAACCATTTTCAAAAACCTGAAGACATTTATTACAATGACTATTGGTCACCAAATATGAATCATTCAACTATTCACCAGCAAGTCGGCAACGTAGTAGAAAAGAATGTACTTGTTAAAAACGCATTGACAAAGATTGAACCCAAAAAAGTACTTGAGATAGCATGTGCGCCCGG
>Ga0114980_10000328_pt1 | contig 33838 bp, 31 predicted proteins | sample S_140806_EF_Meta_FD_87018 | JGI IMG/M metagenome (GOLD analysis project Ga0114980, IMG submission 87018) | Freshwater microbial communities from Lake Simoncouche, Canada to study carbon cycling - S_140806_EF_MetaG | ecosystem: Environmental > Aquatic > Freshwater > Lake | place: Lake...
AGTGAGCCGAGAAAAGCAATAACAATTAGTAGACTGTCAAAGCCAAGCAGAACCAAACGCCGGAGCAAGACCAAGGACCTGGAAGATTTAAGCAAACTAAATTCGGGAAAAGGTGATTTGGATTCAGATGAGATATTGGGCGACTCTAAAACTTCGACTGTTGGGGGAAGAAAGTTGAAGGACATGGAAGAAATTAATGCGATTACTTAATAGAGATTACAAAGGTTTGGTTAAGACAATATTCAAAGATTGGTATTGGCGACTAGAATAATTCATGAAAATATGAGAAGCCAATATGTTTATGAAAGTTGGATGGCTATGGAGCGGCCTTGAAGACAAATTCAATTCCTAAATATTTTAGCACGCTTCCTTTGCAGCTGAACCTGAAAAGGAAGCTGCTTGCTTTCGATCCAGCCATAATCCAAGTCCAAGTACCGCAAGCACGGCCGCAACCATGGTTGGCAAAGGCAGAGCGTAGAAAAGACCAAATGCTAACAAAGTGATCATGAGTAAATAAAGAAGGCTAACCCTGGCATGGGGCCAGCCAGCGCTATGAAGACGTTGGTAAAGATGCAAACGATGGGCCTGAAAGATTTGCTGGCCAGCGTGCCAACGCCTTAAGACACAAATAACCGCATCAGCCAAGAGGGGCGAGGCGACCAACAAAAGCAGTAGGGCTTCAAGGGGTTGGTGCCTCTGTAGCACAAGCCCTGCAAAAACTGCCCCTAAGTATGTGCTTCCCACATCGCCCATAAAAATTCGGGCTGGACTCCAATTCCATAACAAAAATCCTAAAAGTGCACCCGCAATAATCCACTGGCCCGATGCCAACATCAAGACAGCACCACAACTCGCTAGAAGGCCATCAAGGCCATCCATGAAATTGAAAAAATTAATTATAGCGGTGACAGTTAATAGTACCAAGGGCAAACTCCATAATGGCAAAGGCAAAGTGGCCATTGCTATTAGAGCGATCGCAGTCAAGATTTGAGCTAGATAGCGCCATAAAGCTGGTAAATTAAAACAGTCATCCAGAATCCCAACCAGGGCCAATGGAGTACAAACCACAGGAATCCAAGCAGTGACTCCTTGAGCAAAAAATGGGGTCATCAGAGTTGCCACAATAACAAAAGCCAAGCCACCACCTCGTGGAGTCGGGGAGCGATGCGAACTGCGGGCATTGGGGATGTCAGGGAGGCGCTTTCTCAGCGCCGGAACTAACCACCAAAGCAACAACCAGGAAAGGAATCCGGAAAGTAACAAAAGCAGCGCAGCGGGCAGAGTCACAGACAGGGACGATTCACAGGGATGGGATTCCAGCGGGTAGTTCGCCAGAGATGGGCGCGGATCTGGTCACGCAGGGTTCGCAGGGGGGTTTCGGGACGATTATCTCCCGTGGCAGCGGCGACCCCGGTAACCGACCACCCCAGGGAACCCAACACGATGCGGCCAATCGCCAGGGCACGCCCAAGATGGGCTTGACTGGTGACAATAGTCACATCACCATGGCCTGGTTGGTTACTCAACCAGATAGCGAGGCTAGTCAACTGACCAAAAGTGTCGCAACCTGCGGTGAGGATCACTGGAGGCTTCATCTCAGGCGGCCACTGCCCATAACGCACAAGTTGACTGTGGTTAATCTCTTGAAATCGTGGGGATCCTTGCATAACCAGAATCGAACCCGGTCGTCTTTGGTGCAGTTGGATGGCGCTGAAGGTACGCCAGGGATCTTCGACAAAAACGGTGATGATCTGGCGACCGCCTGCTGTTGTCGGCATGGGACTCCTGGGCCACATCCACCAGAGGAGCAATCCCAGCCCCAAGCCTGGTAATAGCCGACGCAGGAAGAACACACGCCTCAACGCTAAACGGGCAGCACTGGGAAAGGTCGCGGATCCTCACCAACCAGTCGATGGGAAGGGAGAAAACCTGCAAGATCAACCTGCATACGCATCACAGCTTCGAAGCCTTTAGGCGCCGCCAACAGCAGGGGAGCCGCCAAACCACGGAATAGCCAGCTTGGCATAGGGACTAATCGACAGCCCCGTGCTCGATCAGACGCTTCACATTGTTGTTGAAGACGTAGCAGTAGTTGGTGATAGGTAAGAGTGTCATCTCCACCTACCGCGATTATCTCACTCGTCGCAGCTACATCGGTTTGGCGAACCAAGCCCATGACGAGTGTTCGAACCACAGCTGCCAGCTGACTGGCATGGATGGGCTGGCGCAAGCCGGTGTCGGCTGGTAAGGGCAACAATGGAAATCTACGCATCCATCGCAGCAGCTGACTCAGGTTACGGTCGCCAAGGGCCCCGACCCGGCCGTAGATCAAGGTAGGTGCAACAATCGTGCAGGGCAATCCCAGATCTTTACAAGTACGGATCAAGCTATCCTGGGATGCGCTCAGACGCTGCACCAAATCCCGATCGAAGCGATTGAAGGCAAAACGTTTTGTGATCACCGAAGAGGAAGAACAGGCAACAACACCCCTGACTCCGGCGAGTTGTCCCGGGCGCTGCTCCGCCAACCTCGCCAGGAAAGGGGCCAGATCCCAAAGGGGGGCAAAACTCACCAGAATTCCTTCAAGGGGTTGTTCCAGGGAGTCGGCTGTCCGCAGATCACAAAGCTGGAAGGGCCCGTCAGCAAAGCATTGTGGCGGACGCCGGCCGGCGACTGTGACCGACAGGTATCCCGCTGCCTGAAGGAAAGCCAGACCCGAAGGGCTAGTTGCGCCGAAGAGCAGAACATCACTCATTGTTTTAATATGCTAGTTAAACGCTGGGCGTAGCGCAATCCGTAAGGCAGCCACCAAAGCCAACCAAATGCCCTGCCATAAGCAAGGCGTACCTCCTGAAAACGCCGTCGCGATTCGCGCCCGCTCACCCCTCCCGACTGCATATGCACTAGTTCAAGCTCGATGCATTCGACCTCAAGATCGGGCCAGCGTGAAAGCTGGAGAAAGTAATCAAGATCGGCGGCAAGCCGGAAGCCGGACGCATAGCGTGCAAGATGTTGACGAGCCCCAGGGCCGATGAGACTGGCTTGATGTGGTGGCGTGGAGCCGAGAAATAGGGAGCGGCGAAAGGAGTGACTCCAGCGAAAAACACTGCGACGCCCCAGGGTTGGCGGGGTTACAGCGGCAGCATCGGTGGGCTTGACATAGCGAGCCGTCGCCACCAACAGATCGGTATCGCCGCCCCGACTCCAGGCCGCCTGCAGTACATTGACTATCTTCTCAAAGACCTGGGGAGAGGCGGCCCAGTCATCGCTCCCCCAGAACAACAGCCAGTCCTCCGGATGGCTCGCCAGGGCGAAACCTCGATTCATGGCGCCGAAGATGCCAGGCTCGGTTGGATCCTGAGGCCGCCATTGAAAGCGGGGATCAAGGGCACAAAGATCCTCAATCCAGCGACGGTGAGCAGGCTGACTGGGACCATCAATGAACATAACTCTCCAATGGGGCCATGTTTGTTGCTGCAAAGAAGCAACCAGCCGAGGCAGCAATAGATAGGAATCAAGAGTGGGTACAACAACAACAATCGACGGAACAGGAAATCCGGCAGACGAAGCCATTAGCCGCGCCGGCGAATCAATACATCATCGAGAACGAGAAGATCCATTTTGGTGCGCAAAAAACAATCGAGAGCCTGGGAAGGGGTACAGACAATCGGTTCGTTTTCATTAAATGAAGTGTTCAGAACCATCGGCACTCCAGTGAGATCACGAAAGGCGCGAATCAAGCGGTAATACCGGCCGTTATCAGCCTCGGTCACAGTTTGCAAGCGCCCCGTACCATCGACATGGGTGACAGCGGGGATCAGAGGACGCTTGTCCTCCCGAATCGGATACACCTGCATCATAAATGGCACATCGCCATCAAGACTGAACCATTCAGAGACAGCTTCCCGAAGAACCGAGGGGGCAAAGGGGCGAAAGGATTCGCGTCGTTTGATCTTGAGATTGAGGATGTCCTTCATGTCGGCCCGGCGCGGATCCCCCAGGATCGAGCGGTGACCAAGGGCCCTAGGGCCCCATTCCATCCTGCCTTGGAACCAGCCGATCACGAGTCCCTCACTGATGGCGTCAGCCACTGCTGAGCAAATCTCCCCATCCGAGAGAGTCTGGATGGAACAACCCGCCGCCGCCAGGGCCGATTTTGAGGCGGGTTCCGCAAGCAGCGTCTCAATGGCCCCGGGGGTAGGGCGACTGCCCAGGTAGGCCGTGGCCATTGGGCGACTGCGGGAGGCTTGGCCCTGGCGATTCCATACTTCAAGAGCCGCCCCCAAGGCGCCGCCTGCGTCCCCGGCAGCCGCCTGCACGTAAACATGGCGAAAGGGGGTGGCCACGGTCACCTTGCCATTGGCCACCGAATTGGCCCCACAACCCCCGGCAATACAGAGGTTGTCGCTGGGATGGAGTTGATGCAGCGAACGCAGGAGGTGGAAAAACGCTTCTTCATACATCGCTTGCGCCGATCGGGCGATGTCCTTATGGCGTTGATCAAGGGGCTCGTCCGATCTACGGGCCGGTCCCAGCAGGTTCTCCAAAGCAGGACTCCAATGGCGGCCCACCTCGGGGATGCCGTGGCTCCATTGATGGGGCAAATTCTGGCCAGCATGCTGGAAGTAAGTTAGATCGAGGTTGTAAGTACCATCGTCCTGCAACCTCACCAACTTTCTCATCTGAGGAAGCCAACTGGGCTGGCCATAGGGGGCAAGACCCATGACCTTGTATTCATCACCATAGTTGGGAAAACCTAAAAACTGGGTGATTGCCGTATAGAAAGCGCCCAAAGAATGGGGAAAATAAATCTTACCGTCAATGGTTAACTCGGTTCCATTACCATAACCCCATGCCCCGCTGGCGAAATCTCCGAAACCATCTACAGACACAACCGCGGCCTCCTTAAAAGAGGAGGCGTAATAGGCAGAAGCCAGATGGGCACGGTGATGTTCGACAAAATGCAACTCGGCGCGCAGTGGCTGACCGGGAAATGCGGTGGCGAGTTGCTGGGCCAGACCCGACCGTTCCCGTTTATTGCGCCAGCGGCTCCAGATAAATCGAGGATCGGGACGGCTGGCCAACGTGTAAGCGATCTTGCGCCAACGATGGGCACCTGGGAAGGAATTGATGGCGATGTGATCTATATCTTCAAAGCGCAAGCCCCCATCCTCCAAACACCAACGGATGGCCTCACTGGGAAAGCCCGCCCAATGTTTGATACGACGAAAGCGCTCTTCCTCAGCAGCGCCAAGGATCTCTCCATCACGGATTAAAGCGGCGGCAGCGTCGGCGTGGAAAGCATTGATGCCGAGAATCAGGGTCATGACAAGGGCAGTTCGATCGCAAGGTGTTGGCGGAGCCACTGCTCGAGCACCATCAGGCTCCAGCGGCGGTACCAGGGCGCAAGGTCCAGGCCGGCCGGGGTAGCTGGCAGGCGCAGAGTAAGCCGGGATGATGGGTCATCGAGCCATAACTGAAACGGGAATCGGAAACCCTGTTTGGGCCGATGCCTGAACCACTCGGGCAATTCCGGCACCGCTTGCTGCAGGAGGCCCTTGCCGGGGGCTAGCCGCAGCGAGGCGGGAATGGGAGCCAGGGCAGTCTGAAGACGGGCATCGACAAAGGGAAGCCGCAGTTCCAGGGCTGCGGCCATAGCCATGACATCGCTGTCGGGAAGAAGCTGGTTGCGGAGGTAGCGAGTGCCCTCAAGCCATGCAACTTCATCACGATCGGAACCTGGTGGAGGCTCCTGCAGAGCAGTCCCCGCACCGGCACTCCCAGAATGGAAACCCCAATGACTCAATAACTGGTTGACTTCCCGCGTGGTGAAAAGGGACCGCACACAGCCATAGGCACGAGCCATAGACGCAGGTGACTCAAGCCAGTCCGCCAAGCGTTGACGCCGGTGTTGATGGCCGCCAGGCCCGTGACGCATCACAGCCGCCCCCACCGGGCCGGCTGGCCCGAGGCGACGGCGCCAACGCCGCAGGCGGGGAACCATACGAAAACTCGGATATCCCCCAAACAATTCATCGCCACCAAGGCCGGATAGGGCCACCTTCAAGCCCCGCTCTTGGGCGAGACGGGAAACACACCAAGTGTTGTAGCCATCGATAGAAGGTTGATCCTGGCTGGCCAAAAATTCGGGCAACCAATCCCTCGCCTGACTGGCAGAAAGCTTAAGAAGCGTGTGCTCACCGCCAAAGTGGGACGAGATTCGGGCCGCTGGCTCGGATTCATCGAAACCGGCAGCCCCCGCATCGTCGAATCCGATCGTGAAGGTATGCAGCCCGCGGGGAGCGAGGGCAAGTATGGCAGCTGAATCAAGACCCCCACTTAGAAAAAGCCCAACACGTACATCGCTGACCATGTGGGCAGCGACAGAATCCTCCAAGGCTGACCGGGCCAGCGCCCCAGCCCCAGCCTGGGTCCAGTCCCCACGGGGAGCCGGCAGGCTTTCTGGCAAAGGGCCGAAGGAATGAATCCGCAAGCAACCGGCTTCCCATTGGGCTACAGCACCTGCGGGCAGACGAAAAACACCCTCCACCAGGGTGGCAGGTTCCGCGACAGAACCAGCACCGAGGAACCCAGCAAGAGCCGCCTGATCCAGGCGGCAGGGCATCAAATCACTGGCCAGAAGAGCCCGCAGTTCTGAAGCAAAAACCAGTTCGCCCGCAGGCCCATGCCAGTAATAAAGCGGCTTGATGCCATGGGGATCCCGGGCCAGTAGGGCACGGCGCTCCAGGGTGTCGTAAAGACAAAAGGCATACATCCCCCTCAGATCGCGCAGACCCTCGATTCCATAGCGAATCATCCAGGCCAGCAGGACCTCCGTATCTCCATTGCCATGGAAACGCTCACCCACTTGGAGTAGTCGCTGGCGCAGCTCTTGATGGTTGTAGATCTCACCGTTAAAGACCAACCACCATCGGCCGCAGGCAGACGCCATGGGCTGGTGACCGGCCGCAGAGAGGTCGAGTATGGCTAGTCGGGTGTGGACTAAACAGGCGGATCCGTCACGCCAAAGTCCAGAGTCATCGGGACCTCGATGGTCGAGGTGGGGACGAACCCGCTGAGCGAATCCATCAGCAGAACGGCCTAACAATCCGGCGATGCCGCACATTTAGGCTGCCCCCGAGGCGGAGAAAAAACTGGGGTCCATGGCGGCTAACTGCTCGCGCACAATTTGACGCGCCGAATTAAAGCTGGCGTTGGTTTCAATCCAGGCAGCGGCAGCTGCACCACAGGCCTGGCGATGCGCGCGATCTATGCACATCGAGGAGATTGCCGCCGCCATGGACACCGGATCACTGTCCACAAGATCTCCATTGATTCCAGGCTGTACGTAATCCTCGGGGCCGCCGCAGCGAGTGCTGATCACGGGCACGCCACAGGCCATGGCCTCGAGGGCGGCGATGCAGAGACCCTCCTGATGGGAGGGAATGACAAACACATCAAACCCCTGGAGTACCGGCGCCAACTCCTGGCGACTAAGCGTAGGTAAACAACGGGTCACCTTGGTCAAGCCCCTCAGACGCAGATGATCTTGCAAGACGTTCGTATCCATCTCACCCACCAAATCCAGTTGGACGGGACGCCCAGCAGTCACCAATACCTGAACGGCATCAAGAAGGAGTTCGATGTTCTTGCGGGGATCCGCATAGCGGCCCGCGAAACCAATCTTCCAGGGCTGGAGGAGCTCTGGGACGGGGAAGAAGATTGAAGGATCGACTGGCATCAACAGCACTCCATCCATCGGACGGGAGGCAATGATTTCAAGAGCCTGGGAGGTATATGAACTCAGGGCCAGGATGCGGCCTCCGGGGGCCCTGAGGATCTGGCGTTCGAGGCGCCGTAAAACCGGGCCGTTAAGACCCCGATCCAGAAGGCGCCGCGGCAATGAAAACCCCAGAACCCTTTGGCTTCGATCCGCTTCCCAGGGAGTCGCCACCCATGCCAAGAAGGGCAGGCCCAGGCGGGCGTAGGGGGCTGCACAAAGAGGGTTGCCGGTGACGCTGAGGTGAAAACGGCAATCGGCGATCAAGGAGCGCCAATGGCTCCTCGGGAGGTAATGGGTAAATTCAAGCTCTGGCAACCAGGCACCCAATCCATGGCCTTGATGCCCTTCGTAAACCGAACGGCGGACCAAACCAGGCCGCCGTCCGCTAGGCAGGCCGTAGAGGGGAACAGAAAGAGCAGGCTGACGGCTCCAGGGTTCGTACCAGGCGAACACAGGTTCGATGCCGAGCTCCACGAGAATGCGGGCCATGCACAGGGTCATGGTTGGAACCCCGCCATCAATGGGCTCAATGGTAGTGATCAGGGCCTTGGGGCGATCATGGGTACGGCGTTCCTGCTCTCTAGGGCTGGGCTCCACGGCGAGTGACTCCTGAATGGGGATCACGGTTTCAGCCATGAAAACAGATCCCTGTTGTCACGCACCCAGCGAATCAGATCACGAACGCCGTCACTGACACCAATCTGGGGGCTCCAACCCAAATGGGCCTGGGCCTTGCGGATGTCACAAACGAATACCGGTTGATCACCTGGACGGGAAGCACCGGAAAGGGGGTTGATGCTTACATTGAGCTCGTCCTCCAAAAAGCTGAGCAAGTCACGTAGGCAGAGAGTGTTGGTGGGTCCTCCACCGATGTTGAAAGCCTGACCGCTGATCTCGGCTTGATTTTCCCAAGCAGCCTCATAAGCACGGGCCAAATCTTTGACGTTGAGGACGTCCCTTGTCTGCCAGCCATCTCCGTACAAGGTGATGGGACGATCAAGAAGGGAGGCGATACTGAACCAGGCCACCCAACCCTGATCCTCAATCCCAAACTGGCGTTGCCCGTAAATACATGACTGGCGAAATGCACAGGTTCGCAGGTCGTAAATACGAGCGTAATCAATGGTGTACTGATCCGCAACGCCCTTGGAACAGCCGTAGGGAGAATGGAAATCAAGCGGTTGGGTCTCTGGGACTCCTAAGGGCAAATCCCGGAAGGCATAGCCATGGTCTCCGAGCTGGACAGCCACAGATTCCATGCCTCCGTAAACCTTGTTTGTCGAGGCATACACAACAAAGCATTCTGGCGAATGGAGACGGATTGCCTCCATGACATTAAAGCTGCCGAGAGCATTAATCTCAAAATCCTCGCGCGGATCGCTATAGGAGGTAGTCACTGCAACCTGGGCAGCCAAATGCAGAAGCATGGAGGGTTGCATCTTCCTCACCGCACTGGCAATGGCCTCAGAATCGCGAATATCGACGCGTTGGAAGGAAATGGCTGGATGCTGGGTGAGAAGCCATTGAAGATTTTGGTCCGTGCCTCGGCGAGAAAGATTATCAAGAACGGTGACGTCCCAACCCAAGGCTGCGAAATGAAGGGCAGAGTTGACACCAATGAAGCCGGCGCCGCCGGTGATCAGGATCGAAGGCATCGATCAATTACAAAGGACAGGGAAAGTAGAACAGGAATGGGATCAGGATCGAAAGCCAGATCAGGTAATCAGGGAGAGCGTAAACGCTTGGGCTGATCAAAGACCTTTGGATCGGGATCTCGGCGTATGGCCCTGGTTTCTAACAGCATCAGCTTGAGCAGAATTTCGGCATAGCAACGCTGAAACGCATAGGTCCAGCCTTGCCAACCATCAAGAATGCCTCCATTAACCAAAAGACACAGCACCAAGGCGGCCAGAGGAGCGAGTGGCGTTTTCAGACGCAAACGGTCCGCGATGGACAGTTGGCTTAAGGGAGTGGTCTGAAGTTTTCGCGCTTCAATAGTGAGGTAACCCAATTGGGAAGTCAGCCACCTTTCTAGTGGCTTGCGGTCATCGTGAAGGATTGGGTTGAGTAAGCGCCCGACCTTGCCCGGAACATCAACCCGATGCCCATGTCCATCATTGCGATATCTGGCCCCAGCAGTTCGATACATACAAATCCGCGGCGGCAACAAAGTGCCACGCAATGGTTTGCCAGCAATACAATAGCGAAAGGGTACCGCAAAACCAGCAAACTGCATCTTCTCAGCTACGCGAAAGCAGGCACAGATCTCCTCTGCAAGGGCAGGAGTCACAACGTAATCAGCATCAAGACTGAGGACCCATTCAGTCATAATGAGATTAAGGCCAAAATTGCACTGTTCCGCAAAGCTGTCAAAAGGTCGGTGCCGTACAGTTACATTCGGGTCAGATGCCAGTATCTCTAGAGTGCGGTCGGTACTACCGCTATCGATGGCAAGAATAGTTGGAACCCAATTAAGAGCAGCCAATGTACGCTCAATATTGGGCTCTTCATTGTAAGTTAGCAACAAAACTGTAAGGGGAATAGCAGGTTTAACCCGGTTCAAACCTAAATAATCTATCAAGGTAACCCCCTAGCCAAAGTGGGATTTGACTTTTGTAGCTGCAAACGACCATAAACTATGACGGGAACAGCCAACATCGACCCAATTGAAAAACCCAACATGATAAGTATAAAGGGATCGCTGTATAACTGGGCCGCTGAGAAGAAGAAAACTATGTTGGCAAGACCAAAGGAGAGAGTGCCCGCAACCAAGGCAATCTCCTCAGAAGGCAAAAAACGAATTAGCCTAAAATTACGCCACAGCATTTGCAAAGAACCGAGCAAAATCCAGCCAATCATAAGAATTCCAGGGATGCCAAGCTCTACAATAAGTCGCCCTCCACCTCCTTCGGCAACGAAACCTAAACTACGTATGGCGGCACGGTTGACACCGGCATCGAAATTACCCAGGTTTGACCCTGCCCCCAATCCCAAACCAAGCCCGCCGCCCACTTGGAAACCTTTTGAAAAAGCAGTCAAACCCTGAGATTGAAGACGATCTCCAAGTTCGTTCGTTGAAGTGGATGAGCGACTAAGAAAAATTTCAAAATTTGAACCCAGTAAATCAAGTAAGAACATAGAAACAACAGCAAAAGATAATCCGACGCCTCCCAAGACTGACATGATAACTCTCTCACGAGAAGCAGGACTTGATAAACGGCTAAAAATCAATAAATAAATTCCAAGAAAAGCTACAATCAATACCTGAGATTTACGTCGACCAGTGGTAACAGAAAGCACCGAAAAAATAACAGCTATAGAAATATAAAGAATTTGCCACCCAACATCGCGATCCGAAAAAGTCAAGATGATACTGAAACACGCTGCGGCTGCCAAATGCCAAGAAGCAATTTCACTTGTTCGCCAAAAGCCAGAGGCACCGGATTTCGACCCACCTTCGAATGTGATCAAAATACCCGTACCCACTTCTTCAAATACTGGAATATCTACTCCACGAAAATCAAGTAAAACAGTAAAAGCAAAAATGGAACTCAAAATTATATAAAAAATAATAATACGGCGCAAGAGTGACAGATCACGGCCTACGTGAAAGCCAACCCAAAGGGCAATCGCTGGGGCAATGTAGAAAGACAAGCCAATCGCCACAAGAGATGGACTTCCAAAACGTAAGAACGAATTGACCGCTTGAGCTAATAATAAAATAATAAAATATGGAATTATATCTAATAGCTGGGGGAAAGTCCAAAAAATATATTTGAGGTCAAACTTACCTCGCTCTTGATATATGAAAAGACTACAAGATAAGAAGGCAATCAAGACTAAACCAACCATAAAGGTTGGCTGTCCTGGTGTCAACTTACGGATCGGATCCTGACAAAAACCAATGGCAATTGTCCAAAGAAATCCTGACTTCCAATCATCATTGAGTAGCGATACAGCCAGCCCCGCAAAGAGGATCAGTAGTAAAAGTGTCGTCATCAAACGGCAAGGGGGTGAAGCATTCGGCGGTAGCTGGTTTCCAGTTGATCCGCGACCGAACTCCAAGAAAAAGTCGTTTCTGCCAAGGATCTAGCTGCCATTCTCATGGCTGAACTGGGGCCCTGATAGTGCTTAAGTAAAATCGCACAGAGAGACGCAGGTTCGCTAGGACAGACTAAGCCGGCCCCGGCGCCAACTATCATATCTGCGACAGCAACCTGGGGGGATACGATCACAGGAGTGCCTGCCGCCATTGCCTCTACGACAGCGATACCGAAATTCTCTGCTGCAGATGGTAACAAAAACCAATCGGCCTGCTGCAATAAAGAAGTCTTAGCGTCACCTTGGACATGACCCAACCAACGACATCGGTGAGACAAATTAAGCTGTCCTGCCAATTTCTGAAGACTTGCTAAATACGCGGGCTCACCAGAGCCCGCGATATCTAGCTGCCAAATGCCTTGAGGGTGCTCAGTCTGAAGCAAGGCAAGGGCCTTCAAAACCACCTCCAGTTGCTTTTTGGGATGGAGACGTGATAAGAATAAAAGGCGAAGGCCGTCTTTTTTACACTTGACTTCCGGTAGAAGGGAGGGCAGGCGTACGCCAAGGGGAAGGACTAGAGAAGGGAAAGACTGGCCGAACGCAGTAAAACATTCATCACGCTCGCGAGGAGTAGTAAAATGCAAAAAGCTTGCAGAATCAAGATTACGTTTCTCCACCAGTTGAAGCATCAACTGTTTACGAAGTTTACTTTGAGCCAGGCTCCATGGGCTGAGTTGACCAATCGTCCTTAAAAGATAAGGGATACGAGCCCGACGTGCGTGCAACATCGCCACAGTGGAAGGGAAACAAAACAACGCATGAATATGAAGGAGATCAAAATTATGTATGTTATTAGGGAGCCATCGATTCAAACGAGAACTAAAGATGTAATCCTTTAAAGCCCCCATTGGCGGACTCCAACGCGGAAAAGCAAGGACGGGCACGCCTGCATAAGTAGTCCAATCTCCGATCGGCAAATCTGTCAACAGTGACTCACAATCGTCGTTGGTTGTCAAGATGGAGGCGTCAACTTGTCGCAATCTCAGGGCGCTCACCATCTCAATCGCCGCCTGGCTGGGTCCCCCCCGGCGGGGACTGATTGAGGGAATCACATGTAGAACTTTGAGGGGCCGGGACCCAAAGGATAACAAGGTCATCGGCGGCTTCGCAGCAGAAACAGTCCCTCACGAATGCCTTCTGCAGCCGCCTCCGTAGTGTATTTGGTAAGCACCAATTCACGGGCCTTTTCTCCCATGCGCGCAGCCCGTTCAGGGTTGGCCGCCATAGCGATCAGACTTTGGGCAAGAGCTTTCGGATCTGCACAAGGCACGACATCACCCGTGACTCCGGGATGAACAAGATCCTCGGCACACCCGACAAGATCACTGACAATGGCCGGAAGCCCACAGGCCATTGCCTCATTTACAACAAGCCCCCAACTCTCACCATGATCTGAAGGTAGCACAAGGCAATTACTGACGGCATAAGCACTGGGAATCTCGGATTGGTTTAGGAAACCCACGAAGGAAATCGGTAGTTTTAGAGCTGCGGCCTGGCTGCGACAACTAGCCTCCATCTCACCAGTGCCGACCATAAGGAGGTGCAAAGGACGATCCAGGATAATACCTTGCGCCTGCACCAAGGCAAAAGCATCCAGAAGGTCCTGCGGTCGCTTCTTGGGCTGAAACTTACCAGCGAAGAGGAAACAGAAAGCATCCAATGGTATCTGCCATTGAGTTCGTAATTCCTGGGTTTGGAGACGAAATGTGGTGGCCCTATCCAAAAAATAACTGTTATCCACAAAATGGGGACACGGCACCATCCGCGAAGGTGGAATGCCATTTAGGCGGCACCAGCGAGAATTAGCGGAGCCGACCGTAAGGACCCCATCAACACCGCTGAAGAGTACGCGATAAATCAAGTTTAGGATCCAGGATCGAGGACGAAAATCATTGGAATCCATCCTTAACAATACCGGAATTCGGCTCAATTTAGCCGCCACGTACAATTGGACCAGACCTAAAAAATGCCACCCGGTCAACAGCAATACAGAAGGACGGTCACCGTTGGCTCCCCAGCCCAGTTCTCTGCCAGGATGACGAAGCCAAACACCGCGATAACCACTGGTGATGCCCAAACCACGCCCACTGGTGGCCTGATGCCACCGATATCCGTCCAGCAGAGGGACGTCCCAAGTAAAGGCTTTGCCAAAACCCAACCCTTGAGTTTCGGCCGTAGGCAAGGTGAGATAAAGCACATCGGCATCGATAACGGGATCGTCACTGAGCTGGCGAAACAAGGGTGAGTGGTACTGGATCGGATGGCTGCTGGCAATCAAAAGACGGGTACGCTCTGAAGGCAGCAGGGCCGGGCCCCTGGAAAAAAGCTTTAGAGCCCAGAGAAGCCCACGAATCTCGGCTAAAAGAGTCAGGGGGATCCACCAAGGATGACTAAAATGGTATCGAGTCCGCACTGAGCGCCCAAAATCAGCCAATGAACCTGCCAAGGCCGGGCCGAAAGATTGGGTTCGAAACCGATAGTAATAACGACCAACGGCATGATCGGGTTTAATCGTTGAAAGATGTTCGCCATAACTGCGAGTTCCACCACGTTCTGTCTTGAGATGGCGAATCAGGGCTGAGGGCTCGTATCGAACCGGATAACCTGCTTGACGCCAACGGTATGAAAATTCAGCCTCATAACGGTAGGCAACACGCACAAAGTTATCGTCAAAACCGCCCAATGACAACGCCAACTTTCGTGGCAGAGAGAAGTTGCAACCTATAAAATCAAGGCACTCACGTGGCTGAAGTGTATTGAAAGTGAAGGGCTGTTTGTCTTCCGACTCCGGTCCATCCGTATGCCAAGGCTGAATTACTCTTCCAGCTAATAAAGCGTTGGGAGTAAGCTGACCCGCGTTGTAGTGAGCCTTAAGAAGAAAGGGATCAGGAATGATGTCATCATCAAGAAACAACACACGCTCTCCAATAGCCTGTTCAAGGGCAACATTCATAGCAATGGTGATGGAGGGTCTCTGGAGCCTTAACCACCGCAGCCGCCCCTGCCGCTGCCAGTTCCATAAAGCCGCTTCGGTAGGTGCATCGTGCCTCAGTGTCTGATCCACCAAAAGGAAATCAACCGTTGGTGGGTCGAGGGCCAAAAGGGCTTCAATCGTCTCCACCAGGATCTGATCGCGGCCGTAACTTGGAATGGCGACGGTAAGATTCATCGCAAACTGAAAAGCTTTAAACGAGCCTTCATGTGCAGTGGATTGAGATCGAGAGCCTGCCTAAGATATTTGGCGGCTAACTGGGGATGCTCTTTCTCAAGGCAAGCAGCTATAAAATAAGCGCCATTCGCCGCCCCTTGGCGCCGTCCTTTAGCGGGCGCATTCTTACAATTAACCGAAAGAGTCTCAGCCTTAGCCAACCACGATGATTCAGAGAAACCCTGGCGACGAGCATGGGTGATATTGACGATATAGGAATGAAACTGCTCTTGTTCTTTACGACGAGAACCACTGATCGAACCAGGGGCCACCGTGGCTTCATAAAGAATGTGGGGCACAATCCTATGGCGTCCGAACTCGACAAGCCTGGTCCATAGATCAATGTCTTGGGCATAATGGAAAGCAAGTCGATAGCCCCCTACTTGCTCGTAGACACTTCGCCGCATCATTACTGCACCGTGATGAGCAGGACCAGTCAAACCATCGGCCAAAGAGGCCTCGTCGGGCGCGTTGACTGTAAGTGTGGCACCTTCCGGCACCAGCAGACGCACAAAAGTGGAGCACAGTGACGCTTCGGGATCCGCCTTAAGGCAGGCGACCTGGGCAGCGAGGCGACCTGGTAGAGACCGGTCCCCAGAATCTTGGCGGGCCAGGTAGGTCCCCCGGGCCAGCTGACACCCTTCAATCAAGGAAGCGGTCAAACCACGCCCAGATCGCTGCAAAACCACAAATCGCGGATCTCGAGTGGACCAGTCAGCAAGCAGTTCGGCAGTGCTATCGGTGGAACCGTCATTGACGACGATGATTTCAAAGTCCACTCCCTGCTGGGTGGTCAAGGACTCCAGAGTATCAGCAAGCTCAGGCCCACCGTTGCGGACGCCCATGACCACAGAAACTAGGGGAGATTCAAGCATCAGCTGCCCCTCCGTGGCGTTAACAATCTATAACCGGATAGGACGAGTCGAGCCGCATTGGACCAACCCCAAAGATTCCCTAGAATGCCATAGATAAGATAATCGGGGCCAATTCGACGGGCAGGCGTCGATGCACGTCTGGCCAAAATAAAAAGATCCTTGGAGGCACTTTCTAATCCAGCCAGCCCACATTGGCGACTCAGCAGAAAAGCCGAACGGGCAAAATGGGCCATTTCGGGTTTGCTCGTGTCTATTCCAGCAGCAATCGCGGATTGAAAAATAGATTGGCGAGCTGAAGCACGATCAAGAAGTTTGCGGGGGTCCTCAGTACCTCCCGTACTCAGATGCTCTGAAGCCAAATGGATACGCCTAACGGAAACGTCTTCGTTAACCCAGCAAAGGGACGCCCCAGTTGCACCCGCACGGGCGTCATATTCCCAGTCCTCTTCGTTGAGCCAAGCCCGCCAAGGGCCAATGCGCTCTAGCAGACTACGGCGGTAGAGGGGACTACTCGTGGTCCACCAACGTTCAACCAGCAACAACGGGAATAAATGTCGATGGAAACGTCCGGTCTGGCGCATGGGACCTACGCGTCGTAGAGGTTGGTTAAGATAATTCTCCTCATAGCTGCGGCCGTAGCAGATTTGCGCATCTTGGTTCGCGAGAAGTGCAGCCACCTGGTAACTAAACTTTTCAGGCAGTAGCAAATCATCGCTATCAAGAAACTGTACGAATTCCCCCCTTGCCAGCTCAAGACCGTGCTGTCGAGCCTGTCCAGGACCAGCATTGGCCTGACGAACCACCTTCACCAGATCGGGCCAGCGACGAAACAAGTCAGCTATAATATTGGGCGTTTCGTCAGTAGAACCATCGTCTACAATAATTATTTCTATAGGTCTGTAAGTTTGGCTAATGACACTATCAACAGAATCCATCAAGAGACCGGCCCGGTTATACACGGGTATTATAGTGCTAACTAGCGGCCCGCCATGGCCGATCTTTCTAGTCAAAGTAAGGTCCCTCTTGACAAGTTAAGAGCTGCTATTCGATCCCCAGCAGAGCGTTGCATGATTTCTCTACATCGAAGAATGTTGGGATTTTCCAAGTCATCCTTAAGCGGTTGACTGCGGTGCCAAAGATGGACAATTGGCTCATACCCCCAAATCCAAGTGGGAAGCGTAAGGCAACGATCCCAAAACTCATTGTCTTCTCCGCCCCAACCAACAAAACCTTCGTCCATACCTCCAATAGCCTCAAAACCTGCGGCACTTATGGCCATACTACCACCAGCTTCCAGGTTCTGAACGATATAATCAGGAGGCAAAGTGTCATATCCTACGAGTCCCTTCAGGACGTTTTTACTGTGGCTCTCAGTGAGATAAAAGATATAACGTTTAGGATTGATCACTTCATACCCCCTCCCCCGGCGCTCAAGAATGTGCCGACAATAACCAGCTGGCACCAACATGTCATTGTCATGCAGCAACAAAGTCTTACCCAAGGCCTTGCGGGCACCAACATTGAAAGTCTGGGATCGGTTATAGGGTGCTGAAGCTTCGGCCAATGGGGCCATGACATGGCGAACCCAATTCGGTAAGTCATTGGCGATCTCGGAGACAGCCGCCTGCTCAATCACAAGACACTCAAGGTGGACATCCTGCTGGGCAGCCAGGCTGGCTAGAGTCGCCAACAGTAGCGGCAGTCTCTCGCGGCCGCGATGTCCGATCAAAACGCTGATTTCAGGGGAAGATGGGGAAGCTGGCCGGGTCGGAGCGCACCTAATCGGAGCGTCCTCAAGGCAGCGACGCAATAGCCTCTGACCAAGATTGGGTTGGAATTTAGGTGCATGCAACCTGGAGGTATAGGGCCAACGGCAGTAGAAACCTGTGCCATCAGGCGCTCTTTCCAGGCGCTCCATGCGATTAGCAACAGCTAGGTACTCAGGGGTTGGGCTACGCAGGGCCCTCTCGTAACGCCAGCGGTCCTTTAACCAAACGCCTAGTTGTTCACGCATGGCTTTCAAGCTGAGTAGCCTTGGAGAGCAGACGACCATTATCACCGGCTCCGCTCAGGGAGTGGGGCCATTCGCTCCCCGCTGAAAGATGGCGAAAGTTGAGACCAAGAAAACGGCGAAGGTACTCAGCATTTGTGACACCGAGCCAGATATCAAACCTTCCACTGGGTACAGTCGCAGCAAATCGTGCAAACTCGGGGTAGTCCAAAGGCAGGGGAGGAAGTTCCAAACTTAAACTAAGAACCTTTAGCCAAGCTGCCAGAGAAGCTGTATCCGAATATCGATGGTGCACCATTTCGAGGGCTGAGTTAGTCAAAGATGTTCGCAAGTTGGAATCGAGAAGTCTGGCAATGGCCGAGGCTGCCGCTTCGCAGTCACCTACAGAAAACAAAAGGGCTGTTTGCCCATCTTTAAGGGCCCCTTCAGCTCCGGAACCCACATAACGACTACTCACAACTACTAGACCAGCCGCCATAGCCTCCCAAGCCACAATCGGGCCCGTTTCCCAGCTAGAAGTTATCATCAGCACGTCACTTTGATCATAAACTTGATGCTGAAGCTGATGCTTATCCAGGCGACCCAGCCAACGTAAACGCTCCGAACGAATCCAGGGTTGAAGCTGTTCCTGTAGGCTTGTCGCTTCAGGGCCATCACCAGCCAAAGACAAACAGAATGGTAATGAAATGCGATCTAGCCGCTTAAGTATCGATACAAGATCGTAAACACGTTTTTGAGTTTGCTCAAAACGCCCCACCCAGGCGAGTCGCAAAAGATCACCGGACCTGGAAAGTGGCAACTTGGATGTTGACATTTTGACACCGTAAGGAGCGTAAAAAATCCTTTCATTCGATATCAATGACTCCTGAGCAACTAAAGCACTAGTGAGCTTATTCGTAACCACAACTGCATCAACAATAGCGCGAAACTGACACAGATCTTCGAGATAATCAGCCTCAATAGCATGAAGCGTAATAATCAATTTCCCAACCATAGCACCACGCAACCGTAGTCTAGCTACCGCAGGATAAAGGGCCGCTATATTGACACCGACGATCAAATCAGGCTGGATAAAAACAATGCAATTAACGATGCACTGAATTCTACCTTCCTGACTACCAGTTGGATTACGTAGACCAATGCAAGCCAACTCTGGAAATTTCTTTTTATAAGATTCAAAGCAATGAAACACTCCATCCGGTACAGCAACAGTGACATCATGACCCTCTCTCCTGATACCTGGTACCAGATCAGCCAGCCAGTCTTGAACTCCGCCGAGGAGGTAGGCTGAGGGGGCAAAGAACAGGATCTTCATGAAAACTGGCGATCTGGAAAAGACAAACCTTGTTGAATTTGAAGAGGTTTTAACGAGGACAAAGATACAGGAGAAATGGGCTGAACAGGTTTAACAAAACCATGAATCTGCTTAATATAAACACCTTCGCCATCAGAAGATCTGGCCCAGAGTCGATAAAAACATTCTTCATTGGCAGTAGTATATTTTCCCCAGGTACGGCCAGAAACATCGTCAAACGAAGTGTTCTTAGGTTGATGATTGCAGTGATGTAGATAAGGGCAAGGGATGTTGCTTATTGCAACTCCCACAAGACCCGAGCGGGCCGTGTAATCCATATCCTCAAAACCAATGCCCAAAAATGAAGGCTCAAAAATGCCAACTTTATCAACAACTTTAGAAGCAATAATAAAATGAGACCAAGTATCATTTAAAAGAGTAAGGCTTGCGTTATTCCAATTGAACTTTTCCGCCCAACGCCTGATCCAAGAATCTACACGAAGATCATCGTTAAGGATCCAGAGAGGTCTTTTCTCAGCTGCCTGAAGCATTTCATTCCATAGAGTTGTCAAGCCACACGGGCGATCATGAAGTACAAAAATGTGATGCGAAGGTGCCTGATCACATAATTCTGATTGAAACCGCGCAAGGTAATCAAGCTGCTTATGTGAATCAGGGAAACCATTAACTGTTACAACAATTGGGACATCCGGGAAAAGATAAGAAAGAGATTTATAAAGAGGTTTAAAAAATTCATCATAACGCTCGACGTAAGTGGTAATACCAATAACAAATTTTCCACTTAAATCAACCCTGTGAGGCATCAGCTTGATTGGCATCAGTCGCTTGGCAGCGTGAACTCTCGCCAGGCCAAAACGATACAAATAAAAATTAAAATTGGGCTTGGTCATGGTAGAAAAAAACAAAAGCAACTAGAAACGTTCAAGGTTGCTATAAGGAATCGATCGCTCTGCATAAGGCCGGGAATCGATCAGTAGGCATGATGTAGTCATGAAAGCAACGACTACAGTTCTCACGCATTTGGGTGAGGTTGGCACTAATATATGAGATGGCTTCCAGAAACTCTGTGTAATCAGAAACAACTACACCACACTCATACCTAGTTACGAAAGCAAAGCTATCCTGCCTACTACATATAACCGGAACTCCCATAGCAATAAACATACATAATCGGTTCGAGCTGATTCCCATTTTTTGGAATTGTGGCGCTTGGTTAGTATATATGGCCATACCAATGTCGAACCCAACAGCAGACCGCCATGCCTCATTCCAGCTAAGCCGATCACGTTGTAGGAAAACACGGTCTATAGAAGGGATATTCTCTAACAGAAAAAGTGCGAGTGGGTCAACTCCCAAAGGTTGAATGACTGCATAAAGTTCAGGCCGATCTTGAAGTGCTTTGATAAGCCAATCCGCACCTGCCGTCAAATTAAAGCCCCCTGATGATGCCACTACAAGTGCATGATCGGGAATCTGCCAATCCTGACGAAGTTCTTTTCGATAATCGACTGACGGATCTGGAGGTTGATGGAAACAGCCTGGATAGACAATGATATGGGCTTGAGAGGACAATGGCACGTATTCACGAAGCAGCGAAACTCGCGATTGATCATTGACGATATTAAATTTTGCATGCTTCATGGCCCAGCGACATAAGCTTTTCCATCGCTCCGAACTATTTCCCCTATAGCTACCTGCCTTAATTTCGTCGGCCAATGTAAATGATTTCTTTTTGAGTATAAATGCCAAAAGACCTACGACAGCCAAAGGCTCTTCACTCGTTCCCGAAATGCAACTGACACTCCACCAAAAAGGATGAAGAATGACTTTCGCAACCCAACGAAATGAATAACTTGCTGTATGGGTAATTACCTTTGGGCCATACTCCGTCGATGAAGATGCTAAATTAGGAGAAAACACATGAACTTCATAACCGCTAGAAAGTAATGCTTCTATTATGGCTCGATTGGGAGGCGAATAAAGTAGTTCGGGAATCAAAAGAAAGTGGGCAGCACGCTTAGTTGACATAGCCATTTAGTAAATCAGATCGGTAAAGAAGAAATCAGAAAACATACAGTGCTCAAAGGGCCTTTGGAAGGCGACGTATATTCAAGTCAATAGGCAAGTCTAATCTATTTTGCTGATAATCAGACAAAAATCGGCTAGTATAGTCATAAATAAAGTCAGCTGGAAAATCTTTTCTACTCTCAACAGTGGCAACTGAGGCATGGGTCCTTGTGGATATCCGATCATACCAATTATGATAGTGGGTAATTATGCCGTCAATGCTATAAAAATTTCCTAGACCATAGCGCAAGTACATCAATTCATCGGACCAAACTGTTGGAGGTTTAGAAGGCTTGAACAGGGGTTCACTAACAACATTAGAAGTTAAGACATTCATGGCAAACCATCGGAACCCGTGTCTTGACAAAATGCCAGGTATATTATGGGTTACATGATGTCCATTAAAATCAAATTCATAGCGAGGGAAATAACTGTTGCGAGTCGGGAACATGAGCAGGTGACGACATTTTTTGATCAGTTTTGTATTAAAAAACATAAACGAACTTTCAGGCATATTGAGCCCAAAAGGACGAGTCATGGGACCACAGCCAATATCCTCGGGAGATACCAGCACAACTGACTCATTGATCTTATCTATACAAAGTGACGGCCAACGTGGGTCGATAAGTATGACATCAGAATGAATTAACAAGGTATAATCAGCCCGCGAGCGATTAATGAGAAAGCTAAGTGCTTGTGGCTGGGTACATGCCATCATAATCACTTCAACACCAAATGATTGTGCAATGGCAACCGAATCATCTGTTGAATTATTATCCAGAACGCAAATGGAAATATCTAGACCTTGAGTAGTCTCTGTGAGAGACCGAAGACAATGAGGAAGGAATAGCTGGCTATTCCAACTTGTTATCCCAACAAAAATTGACTTACTCAAATAATTCATAATCATCTATCTATGAGAGACGGGGAAAAGATAAAGTCGCTTGAGCAACCGGACAGGGAGACTTGATTCAATTGCCCAAAGTTGAGCTTCTAGCTCTAAATTTCTATCTGAAAGAGAAGCTACTAACTCCCTGAGTTCATCAACAAGACCGTACTTTGCATATACATAAGCAAGTTCTTGATTGGTCTTGCTTCTAAACTTAACGGTCTTTGCATCTGGATAATAACGCATAACGCCCAACTTCTGGTCTAATGCGGAGGGCTGACAACTGGATGAAAATTTAAACCAAAGATCATAATCCATCAAGAGCCCTAGGCTTTCGTCTACCCCACCTACTTTATGCCACAATGATGATCTCCAAAAACAGGATTGTTGCATAATCCAGCGATCATTCTTCCAGTCAATCAACGCCTGCTGATTTAAAATACGTTCAGGAATAAAGCGTAAAAATTCATGCTCCATAGAAACAACCTCACCAGCCCCAACTAGAAATTCAACGCTTGGATCAGAGAAGGCTTCGGCTACTTTTGAAAGTGCTCCTGGTAGATAAAAATCATCAGAATTAAGCCAAGCAAAAATATCACCAGTTGCCCGCTGGAATCCCCTATTAATTGCCTGTGACTGACCATTGTCAGGTGCTGAGGTGACATGAGCTAAATAGGGTCTATATCGATTTATAACATCAAGAGTGGTATCAATACTTCCACCATCCATGATTATAATTTCATAATTGGGATAATCTTGGTTGATGATCGAAAAAATTGTATCTTCAATCGTATTACCTTGATTCAAGGTTGGTATTACTATTGAGATTTTCAGGCTAGAATTGGGATCGCCATGAGCTTTGCTATGCGGAAGCGCTGGCTCTTGCAGAGATAGTGAAGAAGGCCAGCCATAGATAGGCTCTCTTGATAATTTTTTATGATTTAATGTCATGATGGATTCTATAAGTTATGACGCCGCAGATTTTGCTTCCAATAAATCATAGTTAGCAGAAAAGCAAGAGTACGAGTCCTGTCATTGCCTGATTTGTGGCTGCTAAGAATTGATGCAACCAGGACTGGATCAATTAAATCATCTATAGATTGGCGGTTGGAATAAATAAAATCTTGTAGAATAGGATCGCGGTACCATTCAGAACTTAAGTCATAGCTAATATAGGGAGTTCTTCTCATTGCAGATGTCCAATATAAAGGTGGCGCTTTCTTAAGCATTCTGCTGGAAACGAAACCATTCTCTTCAGGAAAGTCTAGTAATTTAGACATATTCATACTAATGGCATATCTGTGCCAATTAGATCCTAACTTCCATGATGCTGGCAGATTCCAGATTTGGTCAATCCATCGACGACTATGAAAGGGAGATCGCCATCGACTAGAGTCCATATACATTCTAATGCCATTAGCATAAAAATTAGGAACCCTTTGTTCAAAATAATAACGAGTCAACCCAGGCAAAAATTTCTGTTTACAATAACTAGTAAGTCTGTGCGCCCGGGAATGAATGCCTTGGGTAGATAGTTGCTCGGCGAATTGACTATGGAGTGCAGATAACTCATTGGGCAGGAATGTCGGATGACGATTGAGTTTCATGTTCCAGAATCTTTGTAGAGCCAAATTAGGATTCAAAGCTGCAATTTGCCCTAGTTGACCTTTGTCAAAATAATATGAACGAGCAAATTCTCCTAATGTACCAACAAAGAAGCTACTGTCAGCTGGAATCTGGGCCTTCAAAGGATAGAGATAAGTATGCCAGTGCCAAGCGGTCTTAGTACCATTAGTTATAAATGAAATCCTGGCAGCATGCTCAAAAAAATCATTAATAGTAATTCTAACCAAGTCATGGGTTAAACTGTATTCGGATGCAATTGCTTTGGCCGTCCTTACGTCAGAGCACTGATCATTACCCATTGTAATCAAATGGGGCTGAATTCCCTGCTGTAACATTGATCCCAAAATGACCCTGGAATCAAACCCCCCAGACAGCGAAAGATAGGGATTATCTCCCGACCAAGTCGACACTTCTAGATTCATCGCTTTAACAGCAGCGCTTGGATCTGGACGAAGCAAGGGAATTGAATCTATGTAACATTTGATATCTAGATTGAGCTGACTATTTCTATAGTAAAGGCTGCTCCCTGGCGGGACTCGTCTAATTGATGAATGCAAAGTTTGATTATTTGTAAGATTTTCAAGTTGACATAAATCACCTAAGGAAGACCAATTCCATTGCCAAGGCAAAGCTGCTTGATTGAGAATATCAATAATCTTAGTTCCATGGTAAAACCGATTGCCGTCATAATAGTAATAATAGTGCATGGCTCCTACAGGAGAAGTAATAATCGCGCATTCGTTGTCACCCTCCAAGATTAAAACATATTCACCACTTATATCTCTGAGCGCCTGAACTCCTTGGTTTAGAAATAATTCAAGTAATTGCTGGTCGGAACACTCAGTGTAGCCAATTTGCCTTAAACTTTTAATTGTCGTATCACTCATCATGACTTTAATAAATTTTGTGAGAGAGAAATGTCAGGCAAGTTTTTAACTTTAGAATAAAACGTGGATCCTGGCTAGGCTTCAAAACCTGAAATCGAACTTAACAGCTTTCAGGTTGAAGCATTAACTACTCAATTTCGTCCTGAGCGCAAATCCTACTGACTATACCACGAATGTTTTCAGCCTGTTGGAGAGAAGGCCTTCAGGCAGCCTGAAGAATTCCAGCATAATGGTGAGACACAGGGCTGGATGCCCACTAGAATAAAATAACTTCAATTGCTGGTGTCGGCAAGGATAATCAATATGTTTTTCTCTAGCAAAAAAACTCCATAATGTTTACATTCAATAAGTTTCAAAATGCCTTGAGGCATAGTGTGTGGTTCCTTTTGACGGGCTTCCTATTCATCAATTCAGACTTAGGACATAATCTTAAGCCCATGATATCTGAATCAATGCCGGCAAGTGGTATTGATTCCAAAAACTTGGCTGTGGTTATCAATGATCAGGATCCTTATAGTGTGGAGATTGGCACCTTTTATGTCAAAGAGAGATTGATTCCGAGCAGTCAGGTCATTCATATATCCTTACCTACTGGTGTAAGTGAATTACCAGTATCTCAATTCCGTTGGATTTTGCGAGATGTAAACAAGCGAGTCCCCCAGCATATTCAAGCGTTTGCATTGGCTTGGACGAAACCCTATCGCGTTGGCTGCCAATCGATCACTAGCGCCTTCGCCTACGGAATAGAACCTGGCCTTTGCCAACGCTCATGTAAAACAACGCGTTTAAATCCCTATTACGCAAGGGGTGATATCTATAGACCGTGGGAAGAATTAAAGCTTCGTCCAACAATGTTACTGGCTGCCAGTAACATTAATCAGGGTAAGACTTTGATTCGCAAAGGCTTATCCTCTGATAGCAGTGCGCCGGGTGGAACAGGCTATTTAATGAGTACCAGTGATCCCGCCAGAAACAGTAGAGCCTCACTATTCAAGGAAACTAAACAAAGTGTTGGCAATAAGTTTAAGCTTAAAATAGTTCACTCTGATACTCTAAGCAACGCCCAGGATGTTATGGTTTATTTCACCGGACTAAAATGGGTAGAAAAGATTAATACAAACCATTTTTTGCCCGGTGCTGTCGCCGATCACCTTACATCTTTTGGAGGCAATCTGACAGAAACTAGTCAAATGAGCGCGTTAAGGTGGCTTGATGCTGGCGCTACTGGAAGCTATGGCACCGTTGTAGAGCCATGTAATTATACTGCCAAATTTCCGCATCCTGGTTTATTTTTAACCTACTATCTTAGGGGAGATACTCTAATTGAGGCCTATTGGCGTAGTGTCGCAATGCCAGGACAAGGACTCTTTATCGGCGAACCACTCGCCCGTCCTTGGGCTCGTGAAACCTCAAAAAAATCACAGATCAGAGGTGGCGTTTCTGGTGCCAAGCCCAAGCGTGGGCCAAAATTGTCTCAAGGTCAGGATAGCGGGGCCGCCAGCCAAGCTCATGATGAGCCTTAACTGAACTGGCGACAAGTTGGGCCGGATCACCAGCCCTTCTCTTAGCCACATGGGCGAGTAATCCGCGTCCAGTGACTTTCTTGGCTGTTTCAATAACTTGCTGCACTGAATAACCCGTGCCATTGCCAAGATTATAGATGAGTGGCTGGGAAATGACCTCTTGCTTTTCTTGTAAACGCCATATCCTTTCCAGTCCGAGTACATGAGCATCAGCTAAATCCGAAACGTGAATATAGTCTCTTATGCAGGTTCCATCGGGAGTTGGATAATCATCTCCAAAGATTTGAAGGTAAGGCTCTCGGCCACTCATGGCATCAAGAACCCTTGGGATTAAGTGTGTTTCCGGGTCATGATCTTCACCAATTTCAGCCGAAGGATCCGCACCAGCTGCATTAAAATAACGGAAAATCACGCTAGGCAATTTATAAGCACTTGCAAAATCAATTAACAGTTTTTCTACCATCAACTTGCTTTGACCATAGGGATTAATGGGATTCTGTTTATGATCTTCTGTCATGGGAATCTGTTGCGGCGGTCCGTAGGTTGCACATGTTGAAGAGAAAACTATGGGTATGGGCAATTTTTCTTGTTCTTTCGCCATAGCAAGCATAACTTCAAGAAGTGTGAGAGTATCACCCAGATTATTTCGATAGTATTTTGCAGGATCACTGACAGATTCACCAACGTATGCATAGGCTGCAAAGTGAATCACTGCCTCAATGGGCTTGGCTTCCATGCTGGTGCCTTGAACACAAGGGTGATACCCCCGCAACAGAGCTTCAAGCATGGGCCTATCCCCGAGCTGACCACACGCAAGAGGAACCTTCAGGACTTTCTCGACAATCTCACGATGTCCATAGACAAGGTTGTCCAAAACAACCGGTTCGTGGCCGGCTTGGGTAAGGGCACGAACGGCATGGCTGCCGATGTAACCGGCTCCACCAGTAACCAGGATTCTCACAGGCGTAATTCCTCACCACGATTAAGACTAGCAACGTAATCCATCACGGTTTGCTTAAGGCCGGTGTCCAAGGGGATTGAAGCTTTCCAGCCGAGGGAAGCCAGCCGTGAAACATCAAGCAATTTGCGTGGGGTGCCATCTGGCTTGCTGGAGTCCCAAGTGATGCATCCGGTAAAACCAACCGCCGCAGCCACGCTTTCAGCCAATTCCTTGATCGACACATCCGTGCCTGTACCCACATTCATAAACTGAATCTCATGGGGATCAGGCTGCCAATGCTCAAGACAGAATAGGACAGCGTCGGCAAGATCGTCCACATGTAAAAATTCTCGGCGAGGCGTCCCACTTCCCCAGCACTCCACTGTGGGGACGGCTAACTTATGAGCCTCTTGAAAACGCCTAATCAAAGCTGGCAGAACATGACTATTTGTAGAATGATAATTATCCCCCGGTCCATAAAGATTGGTAGGCATTAAACTTATAGCATCAAATCCATACTGAATACGCAAAGCGCGACACAGCTGAATTCCAGTTATTTTAGCTATGGCATACCATTCATTAGTGGGCTCTAACGAACCCGTTAATAGCGACTCCTCGCGAATAGGTTGATCCGCAAACTTAGGGTAAATACAACTACTTCCTAAAAACAATAACCTACGGGAGCCAGATCGCCAAGCAGATTCAATGACATTGTTTTGTATTTTTAGGTTTTCAAGCAAGAAATCAGCCGGGTAGGTGTTATTGGCCTGGATACCACCGACTTTTGCGGCTGCAAGAACAACGACATCAGGGCGGTTAGCAATAAACCATTTAGAAACAGCGTCTGCATCTACAAGATCAACGTCTTGGCGGGAAACTGTGAGGATATTCCCGTAGCCCCTCTTCAGGAGACAGCGAGCGATGGACGAACCAGCCATCCCCCTATGACCAGCGACAAAAATTCTGTCTTCGGGACGAAGGATCGCTGTCATGGGTTGAACATCTGCCGTTGGCTGGCGATAAGATCGGAGCAATTATACGATCTGATTCCAGCATTCCGAGCAAAAATCAGCAGTCTCTCCGGATCCAGTCGCTTCCCCAATGGCCGTGATTGAATCAGAATCTTATCTTTCATGGTGCGCTTAATAAAACCATAAGCAGATCGGTCATGAACCATGGTTCGTTCATTCCAGTTTGTGCTCCTTAGGCCCGATCCCCTGTTCTGACCAATCCATCTCTTTTGGCGAACCAGCCCATGGGGCCTGCATCGGCCGATATCTCGCCACTCTCGGCTGAATCGTTCCTGGTGGCACTAGATCCACAACCATTTCAGCCAAGCACTTTACGGCCCCAGGCTTTCCCCGTAGGGAGCGAAGGTCATCGCGCATGAGCGCTAGCTTTTGCGGGTGTTTCAGCAACTGTGCAGCTTCGCCAGCGATGCCAGCAGGGGTGATGCAGCCCACATGCTCTGGAACCACGCTGCGACCTGCTGAGATGTTGGGCCAGGCTAGAAAACCCCGATGCCTCAGACGCCAAGCTGTCAAGGCCACACCAACAAGTCGCCGCAACAATGGCAGCCGTGCTAGCAGCCCCATCCAACCATCCCAAGCCTGCATGACCTCCAGGTGCTGGGTGGGTAGAAGGACCAGCATGGGCAACCCCAGAGCCCCGAGTTCCGCGGTGTTTGCCCCCACCGTGGTCAGGGCAAGCGAGCACTGACTCAAGATTGCATGGGCTGGGTGCTCCTGCACCAAAACGATGGCCTGGCCCCCGGCAGTGCGAAGGACATCACGACCACTGGGATCTTCACTGCGCTCCAAAGTTGGTTGGCCGCCTCCAAAGTGAGTCGTGATCGAATTAGATGGTCCGGCAAATGCCATTAGCTCAGCCACGGAGGTGGTTGGGGCCACCGGCAGCAAAAAGCGACATCCTGGCCGCAACCTTGCCAGGCAATCGGCGGTCTGCAGCAAAAACGGCATCCCCACTTGAAGCTTGGCCCGTTTCGAACCAGGCAAAAGGGCGATCCATTCCCCCTCAGCCAAGGCGGAATCTTCAGTCTGGCCTTTGTCAAGATCCGCCATCAAGTCACCGACCACCTGGGCTCGATTGCGCCAGCGGGGGGCCAACCGCGACGAGGCCGCAGAGCCCATCAGGGCCAAGCGATCATTCCAGCGGGGCCAGCGGGCCACCCATTCGGCGTAGGTGAGATGGCGGTAGCCGAGGCGGGCCGCAAGCAAGACCGTCCAGAATTGGTCACCGCCTAAAAAAACTACTACACCGTTACGCGGCCAAGGGCCGTGGCGACCGGGCCTCAAAAGCAACCACCAAAAGCGTACGGCGGGCAACACCCGATCGAAAAGCTCCCAACGCCTGGCGACCGAAGCTTCCTGGCCTGTGCCATTGGGACAGGGAACAAGCACAAGGTGCAGGGCGCAAATGGCATGGGGGTAGCAAGGGCGCAGGGCCCACTGCTCATGCAACCTCAGCGCCAAAGGTCTGACCCAGGTGCTCAGCTCACCGGGCCCATTACTCACCAAGACAATGGCGGCCTCTGCCTGAGAAGACACAAAAATGTCTCGCCGTGGGAGGGTCTGATCAAAAAATTATGCGGATGGCGAGACTTGAACTCGCAAGGCCGAAGCCACACGCCCCTCAAACGTGCGTGTCTACCGATTCCACCACATCCGCATAGATAGCACGGGCACCAGAGTATCTGATGAACGAGCTTTTCAAAGCTTGGGCTAGGCCACAAGCTCTCGCAATATACCCTTCCACCGGACCCATCCTCTAGCCACTGGCCACGGCAAGCCCAAGCCTGGGCAGGGTAGGCGCTGATACAGTCTCCCATGGCCTGCCACGCCGGACGCGAAAGGGATGCCCATCGGCAAACTGCTGATCGCCAACCGTGGCGAAATTGCCTTGAGGATCCTGCGCACCTGCCGAGAGATGGGCATTGCGACGGTGGCCGTGCATAGCACCGTGGATCGCAACGCCCTGCATGTTCAGCTGGCCGATGAAGCCGTGTGCGTGGGGGAAGCCCCCAGCAGTCGGAGCTATTTGAATATCCCCAACATCCTTGCGGCCGCAACATCCCGGGGAGCAGATGCCATACACCCCGGCTACGGTTTTTTAGCGGAAAACGCCAATTTCGCTGAAATTTGCCAAGCCCACTCCATCACATTTGTCGGGCCCTCGCCGGAATCGATCCGAGCCATGGGAGACAAATCAACGGCTAAGCACACGATGCAGCGGGTAGGTGTGCCCACCATCCCAGGCAGTGAGGGTCTGCTGGACACGCCTCAAGCCGCAGCCCGACTGGCCGAAGCGATGGGATATCCGGTGATGATCAAGGCCACAGCTGGTGGCGGTGGACGGGGCATGCGCCTTGTCCCCTCGGCCGAGCAGCTTGAATCCCTGTTCCGCGCTGCTCAAGGCGAGGCCGAGGCCGCCTTCGGTAACCCCGGGCTATACATGGAAAAATTTATCGACCGGCCTCGCCATGTCGAAGTGCAGATATTGGCCGATCGCCATGGAAATGTGGTGCACCTCGGTGAGCGGGATTGCTCTGTGCAGCGGCGCCACCAGAAACTGCTGGAAGAAGCTCCCAGCCCGGGACTCTCGACCGATCTGCGTCAGCGGATGGGCAATGCGGCGGTGTCAGCGGCCCGCAGCATCGGCTACGAGGGGGCCGGCACGGTGGAATTTCTTCTGGACCGCAGTGGACATTTCTACTTCATGGAGATGAACACCCGCATTCAGGTGGAGCATCCTGTCACCGAAATGGTTACGGGTATTGATCTCATCGCCGAACAGCTGCGGATTGCGGGCGGCGAACCAATAAGTGTGCTCCAAGAAGAGATCCAGATCCATGGCCATGCAATTGAATGTCGTATTAATGCTGAAGACCCAAGTCACAATTTTCGGCCCGCCCCTGGTCGTATCACTGGTTGGTTGCCTCCTGGCGGTCCTGGGGTGAGGGTAGACAGTCATGTGTATACAGGTTATGAAATCCCACCTTTCTACGATTCTTTGATCGGCAAATTGATCGTCTGGGGAGTTGATCGCGATGCGGCCCTGCGCCGCCTGCGGCGGGCCCTATCGGAATGTGCCATCACAGGCATCCCAACCACTATCGATTTCCACCTCGCCCTGCTCGATCGGCCGGAATTCCAGCGTGGTGACATCCATACCAAGTTCGTCGAGCAAGAAATGCTCTCCCCCTGAGAAGGCAGCGAGTGGCCACTCAGGCAATGTTCTCGCTGACTTGTCTCAACAACTGGGTGACGAGGCCCTGCTGGCCCACCAGCAGCTCCCGCACGAGGCTGGTGAGGCCCACCCAAATCACGGGGGCCACATCCACGCCGCCGATCGGTTGGATCCAACGGCGAGTCGGGGCTAACAACGGCTCCGTCGGCACCCGAATCCAACGCAGGAAGCCCCGTTCAAGGTCGAGCTGGGGATACCAGGTGAGAACGATGCGGAACAAGAACAACAGGGTCCAGATCCCGAGCACGGCGCCGAGACCGAATTGGAGCGATTGCAGCGCCGCAGGAGTGGCCGTCACAAAGCTCTAAGCGAACAGGAGCTGATCGTAGGAAGTGAGCGGGCACTGCCTAGGATCGCCTGCGTTAACAGCGGCCTCACTGCCATGACCCCTTCCCTGGGCAATTTCCTCAACAGCCTCGTCTTGGGCGCCATGATCGTGGTCATCCCCATTTCCATCGCCCTCTTCTTCATCAGCCAGAACGACCGCGTGGATCGGCGCCTCTGAGCCCGAAGCAGCGGGAAATTCGTCCTGACCTTGACTAGAGTGGTGAGAACCTGGAGTCTTGTGAGATCCGACCTTGGTCAACGCCAGCCTTAATTGGGCCAGTATCGTCGGCATCGTGCTGGCGGTAGGTGGAGCTTTCCTTTATTTCATGAGGAACTTCAAGCCTGCCCTCGCCAGGGATTACGACGTTTTTTTTGCGGCCATAGGCCTGCTATGTGGCGGAATTTTGTTCTTCCAAGGCTGGCGACTCGACCCGATTCTGCAGTTCGGCCAATTCCTTCTAGCTGGAACCACTGTTTTCTTCGCTTACGAAAGCGTCAGGTTGCGGGGTATCACTACCGAGCAGGCACGCCGCTCATCATTTTTTGATGACGAAGAGCCCCAGCCTCTGCGCAGTCGTGGTGGGGGCGAGTTCGGGCGGGACTGGGATCGCGAACGGGACGTCGACCGTTTCGAGGATCAAGACTCCAGCCGACGTCGGATACCCACCCGGCAAGAAGAAGATGACTTTTACAGGCCTCGGCGCTCCAGCCGGGCCGCCATCCCTGAACAAGCCGCCAGCCGCTTGGGTGCACGCTCGGATGACTGGGATCAAGAACCCAGGCGTGGTGCCGTTGTGGATCCCCAGGACGCCAGCCGCTACCGCCCTGCCCCAAGCTCCCGTAGCGGCAGCAGCAGCCAAGAATTCGGGGAGCGCCGTCGAAATCGTGACGGACTACAGGACACCAGGCGTGGTAGCCGTCCAGCGCCTGGAACCGATCCAGCTTCCCGATCCAGCCGCAGGCCCGATCCAGCCAGTTCACCAGCTTCCTCTGGTCTTTCGCCAAGTGGCGTTCCTGAGGGGACGCCCCTGCGTGGCAAACCCATGGCGACCAACGACGTGAGTGATGCTGATTACTCACCCATTGCAGGGCCGCCTACCCCCCGCAGCCGCCCTGACAGCCCGAGCGCACCTCCTACTACCGCATCCCGCGATCCCAGACCCTCCCGCGGCCCCAGCAGCAGGGACAACAGCTCCCGCTTTGACGATTGAGAGTCTGGGTGAAGCCCCTGATTCTGGTGGCGATCAACCTTTTAGTTGTGGGCTGCGGCGATCTTGGCTTGTATCGGCGACGGGCAGGTCCTGCCGGTCTTGCCTTTGGTGGCCAAGACCGAGAACAACCTGCCCTCAGCGGCCAAGGTGAATGGCTGGTCAGTGTTGTCGAGCGCCACGGTCGTCAGTCCCTGATGATGCAGGCCCAGCCCTCAGGCCAAGAGGTGCCGCTGCCGTCGCTGCGACGCTTTGAACCCCATGATTCCCCCTCCTTGAGCTGGAATGGCCGCTACCTGGCTCTGCTGGGCAAGCAGGGTGGCAGGAGTCGAGTGCTGATTTTGGATCGGGCCAGCGGCCGGTTGCTGCCGTTACAACTTCCAGGAGATCTCCAACCCGAACAACTGAGCCTGGCCCCTGATGGACGCCGTTTGGCTCTTGCAGGGATTACCAGGGGCCGCCGTCTGGTCCAGGTATTTGACTTGGCCAAAATGATTGAACCGGATTTGCCTAGGGGGCTGGCCATCGGCACCATGGTCAACCCCAAGGTCCCATGATCAAAGGGGGGTGGAGCCGCAAAGGTCTGCGACTGGGTTTGTTCGCTGGGGGTATGGGGGCACTGGCAAACCTGACTGGCTGCATGGGGACCGTACCCCAACCTGTCTTCCCCCTGGATCGGCGCCTGGAGAAGCTGGGTCCCAGCCGAGACCCGAGCCTGGCGGGGCCTTGGCTGGCCCTGATCTCCAACCGAGGCGGCCGAGACCAGGTGGTGCTGCTGAATGTGGAAGATCAGCGGCCGGTGCCCCTACCCG
>Ga0114980_10000332_pt1 | contig 33683 bp, 29 predicted proteins | sample S_140806_EF_Meta_FD_87018 | JGI IMG/M metagenome (GOLD analysis project Ga0114980, IMG submission 87018) | Freshwater microbial communities from Lake Simoncouche, Canada to study carbon cycling - S_140806_EF_MetaG | ecosystem: Environmental > Aquatic > Freshwater > Lake | place: Lake...
CACCGGTTTTCGAACCGCCAAGGAAATTACCTCCATGTGCAAGTATAATCAACGGGCGATTCGTAACGGTATCCGCCTTTGGCATCCAAACATCTAATTTCAATGTGCTGGCTGCATTGCTCATCGTTACGTTGGTTCCGTAAGTGATGTTAGAAATCGTGGTATCATCAAATACAATGTCGCGATAGCGAAGTCCATTGCAAGTAACTTGCGCCGTTAGAGCGTTACTCAGGACAGTTAGTGTAAGTGCGGTGAGTGTAAATAGTTTTTTCATGGTAGGTGTATTACGTCGGGAATTTAAAACTGATAAGTAAGTCCGAATCCAGGAGCAACTAATCTGGATTTATAGGTTCCTGAAAATTGGGTTTCAATGTTGGTGTCCGTGCGCTTCATTCCTTCCACGAATAATAACGAAAGGTCAACGGAAAGGTTTTTACCAAGAATAACAGTTGTTCCAGCAGTGAAGCCCAAACGATCTGCATCGGGTGTTTCAGGAGTGAGATATCCCGCGCTGACCGGAGACTTGTCGAAGTAACAGCCTGCGCGAAATGTAAATCGTCCTGTTGCTTGATACTGCACTCCAACACGTGCAATCCAGGAATCTTTGTACTCGCGTGCTGATGCAATGTCGTTGAGCTTGTCTGTGTTGTCGGCAAAATCTATCCGCAAGGAATCATAGCTGTGCCATCCAACCCAATTAAAATCTGCAGCAACCTTCCATCTCCCGGTGCTGTAACCTAATCCCGCGTTCATTACTTGCGGTAATTTGATTGATGTTGTGAATGTTGTTGATGGAAAATATTCAGCCAATGAAGACGGCACTGTGAAATCCGCACTTCCGTTCTCAACACTTACATTCACTGCCGAGCGATAGCTAATCCCTGCACTCCAAACATCGTTGAAGCGAAGATAGATTCCTGCATTAAATCCTATTCCTGATGCTGATCCATCCAACGATCCTTCACCGTAATCGCCTGCTTGGTTTTGGGTGGGCACTCCTTTACGCAGTTTAAATCCGCCAGTAGCATAAATGAATCCTGCTCCGATTCCAACATGGTCGTTCACTCGAAAAGTAACAGTTGGTTGAACGAAAATTGTTTTCAAATCGATCTCGCGTATCATGAACTGTCCTTTCCAATCGTCTTCCCATTGCGCCCGACTACCAAACGGAGTATATACTCCAACGCTTGCGGCCCATCTTCCGAAACGCCACGCAGCATATAATTCAAAAGGTGTTCCGGTGTTGTGAACCATTTCTGCCTTGTAAATACCAGGCGCTGGTTCAAGGTAAACAACGCGTGGTTTCAACAAGGACATTCCTGCATTGACGGTCAGTCGACGATCAAGAAAGATTCCGGCTCCTGGATTGAAAAAAACAAAACTTCCGTCGAGTAGAAGGCCTGTACCGGTGTGACCCATTCCAATCTGCTTCTGTCCTTGCAAGTTGATTTGAAAACCACCGGCAAAACTCTCGAGTGAAAGAATTAGAAATGAAGTAATCAGGACAAGACGGGTCATTCTCAAATGTAAAGAAATAGTTGCGGATTGCCACCGAACTCGCAAGATTATTGACTATTTCTGTTCTGTCCTAGTTGGAGTACCTGTATGAATCACAATGTAGTTTCGTAACTTCGCAACCCGTTTAGGATTTGGTTTCGTAGTTCAATGGATAGAATAGAAGTTTCCTAAACTTTTGATACAGGTTCGATTCCTGTCGAGACCACTTTTCCTTTTGCGGGGAGTTTATCCTGCTTCCTTATTCAACGTTCTTGTACATCCACACAATTCCGCTTCGGATAATGAGTTGCTCGATGACTCCTTTTTCAAGAAGGTCTACCAAGATATTCTCTCCTTCTTCTAGCGAAATACTACTCAGGAAAGCAAACTCTTTCGATGTCATGTTGTTGTACCTCTGAAATAGTCCGATGGGACTGAGGCGTTCAAACTTTTTTTGCACATCTGGAATTAACAGACGAATAATTTCTTCAAATTGTATGTAGGATTGAGACCCGGACAGTGAAAACTTAGATTCACCATCTAGTGTAAATATGAATGTTGGGAATGCTGTAACGTTCTTTTGCGCTGTGAGAATCAAGTCTTGTTCGAAGAGTTCTCGGGCTTTTCCAGAAATGTCATTAAGTAAAAGTGCTGAATCCAAACAGCAATGGAGCGCTGCTTTTTCAATAAACTCCCACTTGGCAATGTTTTGCTTTTCAATAAATAACATTTCTTTTAGTCGCCTAAAGAACATAACAGATTTGTTGTGATTTTGTAGTTGTGCAGCCTTAAATGCGATCGATGGCGGGAAAGAAGATTGTAGAGGATCCTCTTTCCAAATCTCTCCATTTATGGGTGTATCATGATTCTTACTCTCTTCATCCCAATGTTCTGCAAGGTCAGAAGGGGTTTTTAATCCCCCTCTGTTAAAATCTACCCATGAAGGGAGTAAACCTCCCATATGGTAATTAATTTGGATATATTCTTCATAGTCCAATATCAATTTTCGAAGAACAGGTTGCATGATCCAACATGTTGAGCAAACAGGGTCAGTGAAATATGATATTTTTAACTGCTTATCTACTTTTGGTTTCTGTGTTTTATCCTGATCAGAAATCAAGGGAAGAATAAATCCTCGCTCACTATGCAGTTCTGGGTTCAAAAATATTTTTTTCAGTTCACGACCTTCTTCTAATTGCGCAGCTAAATTTCCGGAACGTTCTTTGTAATAATTGCTAAAAATAGATTCCAAATTAACATCCTGATCAAAATGTTCCGAAATGCACTTCGCATCGAGAATTGCATTCGTTGTCCCTGAACTCGTAAAAGGCAAAGCCAAATGAGCCGCATCACCAATTATTGCTATGTTATTCTTGTGAAAGGTGGGTAGAATATCAAAGTCGCGCGTATTCCAAACATAAGAATTCGTGAAGTCGTTGTGACGTAGTATCTCTTTCACTTCCTGTGGAAAATCCTTCAGCAGTTCGAAACAAAATGATTTCAGGTTTTCAGCACTCTTATGTTCTTCTCCATTGGAAAACTTGGAATCATATTGCATGAACCATACAACCTCTTCTGTTGATACAGGAATATTGCCGAAGGCGATTCCCTTATCTTTACTTTGAAATTTTTGAAATTTGGCAATTCCGTCGGTAATAGCCGAGGATTTTTTGGCAATGCTTACAACTTCCTTTACTTCGACTGGTGTAAATTCAACAGCACCGAATAACGCGTCACGAACTTTAGAGTTACTTCCGTCGGCACCAATAAAAACGTCTCCATATTCAATTTCGCCATTTTCAAAAATTGCTGCTGTGGCCTTTCCATCTTTGTAAGCGAAATGCGAGAAACTGTATCCTCTGCGCATTATTGTTTCATCTACTGAAGAGTTCAGAGTAGCCATCAAACTTTTGCGCTTCATGCATTGCCAACTGTCAAGCTTGATCTTAATCAATTCGTCCCCGTTCGGCCTTTTTAAACTAAACTGCTGGACTTTACTAAACAACAGCGGCTCGGTTGATCCAACAAACAGTTCTTTCAGAATATTCAAACCGTCTGAACTCATCAAGAAGGCGTGACCCTTGTGTTGAATCCCAACTGTCTTCTCACAAATAACTACTTCTAGTTTTTTGCGGAGCAGAAGAATGCCTAATGTTAAACCGGCAATCCCTCCTCCTATAATCACAACTTTCACTTTACGACACTTTTGATTCGACCTAACGCCTCTCTCAAAATATTCTCTGAGGTTGCAAAACTCATCCTAATATATCCTTCCGCTCCTTCACCAAACCATTTTTTCAAACCTGGGACAACTGCGACCTTGGCTTCACGCAATAGAAATTCTTGCATCTCCTGACTTGATTTGCCGCTTTCTTTCACGTTGATAAATGCTACATAACACCCTTCCGGAGCAATACAGTGATAGCCCGGAACCGTGTTCAATTCATTAACAAGCATGGTGCGCATGTCGGAGAGGTGATTACGAAAATCGTCCAACCAGTATTCACATTTGGTCAATGCCGTTGTTGCCGCAACTTGCGATAAAACATTCGCTCCATGTATGGTGCTGTTGTGCAATGATGCTTCCATCAGCATGGCAAAATGACTTTCGGTGTGTGCCATAACTGCACCTATTCGCAATCCGGCTAATCCGTACGATTTACTGAAACCTGTAATGGTGACTGTCCTGTTGCGCACTTCTTGGTCAACAGAGGCTACACTCGTGAATGAATATGGGGTGAATATAATATCACTCCATATTTCATCAGAGAGAATGATCAGGTTGTGTTTGCAAGCTATTTTTCCTAATTCCACCAATTCGTCTCTGGTGAAAACCTTGCCTGTTGGATTAAGTGGATTACACAAGCAGATGAGTCGCGTTCTTTTTGTGATCAAACGCTCCATCTGTGAGAAGTCAACAGTAGATGTGCCCGCAGGTATTTGGAAAGGTACTGCTACTCCTCCAACAGATTCCACCGAATAGCGAAACAAGAAATCGACAGGATCAAAAATAATTGCTTCTTCACCTTTCGCTAGAAACGCTTTACATGTTAAATAGATTCCAAAAGCTGCACTGTCAACCGGAAATGTATATGCAGGCGCAACCGGAACATTCCTTTTCCTTTGGTAAAAGTCGGCCATGCTTTCTTTAAACTCTGGCATCCCTTCGGGAGATCCATAGCAGAAGTATCTGTCTTTACTGAACGCACTGATGGCTTCTGCAATTTCAGGCGCACTCGGAAAGTCTGGATCGGCCGCGGTCAGAGGAATTACACCTTGTGGGAATGTCGCCCACCGCAAATTGTGGGCACGCCGCCTGAGCAGTGCCAGGTTGATCTGTTCATCTTCAAACATAAAAAAGGCAACTAGAACGTGATGTCTTTAAAAAAGACAGTACAATAATTTTCGGCCCATTTATTCATGGGGGAATGAATAAGTCAAATTGTTTCAGAGATCACAAATTGAAAACGGTGAGTCTGAAACGCTCTGCTGCGTGCAAAGAACTGAAACTATCTTCTGTATTCCTACAGAATTCAACTGTACTTTCGTGTAATGACATCCATTCGTGATTTCGCATTTACAATAGTACTTTCTTTAGCAGCAATGGTTAACCTCGTTGCGCAAAACGAAATCAAGATTCGGGTTGTAGACAGCACAACTGCGGAGCCGGTCCCCAGCGCAATTGTTGGTATAAAAAACACCTCAATTGGAATGTCAAGTGACGAAGACGGGCGCGCTACATTTTCTAATATTCCAGACGGACAACACATTTTTGTTGTCAATAGCATTGGATTTATTTCGAAAGAAGTTGTTGTGAATTTTCCGCGAACAGACACCGCAGCTTTAACTATTAAAATAGTGGCTTCGACCAATGAAATGGAAGAAGTTATTGTTTCATCAACACGAACGAACTCCCGAATAGAAGATTTACCGGTAAAAGTTGAAGTGCTGGGCCAAGAGGATATGGACGAAGAAAGCACGATTGTTCCTGGTGGTGTTGGAAGTATTCTTGGAGATCTTTCTATAATTACAATTCAGCGCACCAATCCTGTAAATGGGAACGATGCCGTGCGAATGCAAGGTCTCGATTCAAAGTATACGCAGATGCTACGTGATGGCTTGCCACTGTATGATGGCTTCTCTGGTAGTATTGGAGTATTATCTATTCCACCACTTGATCTGAAACAAGTGGAGATTATCAAAGGGTCCGCATCAACGTTATACGGTGGTGGTGCGATCGGCGGATTGATCAATTTCCTTTCTAAGGAGCCGAGCGATTCTGCTACAGCTATTTTAACCATGAACTACACAACTTTACAAGAGACGAACTTCAATTCATTTTTATCAGGTAAAAGAAGAATGGTTGGCGGAACCCTTTTCGCAGGTGCTAACTTGAAAACAGCACAGGACATCAACAGCGATGGATTTGCTGAAGTTCCGGAGCAGCGCAATATTATTTTACATCCACGATTGTTTTTTTACCCTTCGAAAAGGCTGACGGGAAATTTGGGATTCACATTCGCTCATGATGAACGAACTGGAGGAGATACACACGCTTTGAAGTTTGGCACCGACTCCGTTCACACGTTTGTGTTTGGCGAGACTATTCAACGAGGCACATTGGATACGCGTTGGAATCTTACTGCAGGGAAAAACACGATCATGTTGAAAAGCGCTATGAGTAGATTCAATCGAAGTCTAACGTATTCTGGATTTTTATTCGATGGAAGACAAACTTCATCTTATTCCGAATTGAGTAATGTGTTTAAGTCGGGGAAGCATACTTGGGTGAGTGGGGCAAATTTGAATACAGACGCTTTCGAGCGAATTTCAGGCGACACTTTGCTCTTCGGAAACTACAATTATTCAACAATGGGACTGTTTACGCAAGATGATTGGCAAATCAAAAAGCAAATTACAATTGAGGGCGGACTTCGTCTCGATTATAGTTCCCGCTATGAATGGTTTATTCTACCTCAAGTGGGACTGTTTTTTAAACCATCAGGGCAACTCTCATTCCGATTGCATTATGGTACAGGGTACAAAACACCTAATATTTTCTCATTGGCACAACCGCAGCACTTCGCGCAAATGGTCGACATCACGAATAATATTCTTCCCGAAAAGTCTGTTGGATACAACCTCGATGTGAATTATGAAACGATTGTTTTTGAGATGATCGTGATTCAATTGAATCAGGCGCTGTATTACACCCAGATCACTAATCCTACTGTCCTCAATGTGAACGCAAGTGGAAATTTGTTTGTTTCGAATGCCGACTTCCAAGTGAATAGCATTGGCACAGATACGTATGTCAGACTTTCGCTTGATAGTTGGGAATGTTATCTTGGATATAATCACACATTGTCCACACAGAATGGTAACGCCAATACTTTCAACACGCCATTTAATCCACAAGACAAGTTTGCTGCAACAATTGCATATGAAATTGAAGGAAAGTGGCGAATGGGATTGGAAGCTGCGAGAAACGGTAATCAGTTTGTCTATAACAATGTGCGCGTTCCAGACTATTGGTTTTTCGCGGGAATGATTGAGCGTAAATTCAAGCATGGAAGCGTTGTGTTGAATTGCGAAAACATTAGCGACTATCGACAATCCAAGAAAGAACAAATTGTTTTCGGCACAGCGCAAAATCCTCAATTCGCCGAATTCTGGGGCCCCGTTGAAGGTCGTGTGTTAAATCTTTCTTTGAAATTAGCGTTGTAAGTAAGCCAGATCATCGAACAACATCGGTTGATCGTTGCCCGATTTAATTCCTCTATCGTTAAACAAATCCAGTTTCGCTGTCTTTCCGTATCTTATCGGAAATATAGCGCCATCACTAAAACTGAAAAACCGGGTAATTCAAGTAACTTTGTAAGGGATCTGAGCAGAGGGCAAAGACAGCATTGATATCACGTTCATGTACATCGCAATATTCTTCATCGCACATTGGTTTTTATCGCTTTTCAGTCAAACATTTTTCCTGCATCGTTATGCTTCTCATAAAATGTTTACGCTGACTCCTTTCTGGGAGAAATTTTTCTACTTGTTTACGTTCATCACGCAAGGTTCTTCATTCCTCAACCCCAGGGCATACGCAATCATGCACCGAATGCATCATTCCTATAGCGACACAGAGAAAGATCCTCATTCTCCGCACTTTTTCAAGGATGTGTGGCACATGACCATTCGTACAAAAGACATTTACCTCGACTATGCTAAGCATGGTAAACAGCCAGACAAAGCTTTTCAAGGGGACTATCCCGAATGGCCGTGGCTCGATCGCATATCAGACATGTGGGCAGTTCGTGTAGGTTTTGGTGTACTCTACACACTATTCTATATCAAGTTCGCTCCATTCTGGTGGTGTTATCTGTTACTTCCTATTCACTTCTTCATGGGTCCTGTACAAGGTGCTATTGTCAATTGGTGCGGTCACAAATATGGTTACTCATCATTCGATAATCATGACCATAGCAAGAACACAGTGCCGCTGGATTTTTTTCTAATGGGCGAGTTGATGCAAAACAATCACCACAAAAGTCCGAATAGTCCAAACTTTGGGAAGAAATGGTTCGAGTTTGATCCGACTTACCCAATCATAGTGGTGTTGAACAAGCTGGGGATAATCAAATTGCGCAAACAGATCTAATAGGCACTCAAACGTTCACCATGAGCCAATATCTCCTTCTCCCATTAATTTCATTCGGCGCTGTATCATTCATCATGATTGCAATTTTCCTTTGGGCAAAGGCGATAAAAAACAATGGGATCGTTGATATTTTCTGGGCCTACAATTTCTTGGTGATTACTGCAATCATATGGTTCTTCGCAGAGGGAAATCAAGAAAGAAAAATGTTGGTATGCGGACTGGGAGCATTGTGGAGCCTTCGACTAGGAATTTATCTATCATTTCGTGTAGGCGGCCACATCAAAGAGGAAGAAGGACGCTACAAAGCACTGCGTGAGGAATGGAGCAACACAGTTTTTTTCTTCTTCTTCCAAGCGCAAGCATTTTCAAACGTCATGCTTGCAATACCGTTTTTCATCATTGCTCTGAATACTGACCCATTAATTTCAATTGCAGAATATTGTGGCGCGGCTTTGTGGCTAGTAGCAATCATCGGCGAAGGACTTTCTGATTGGCAACTTCAGAACTTCAAAAAAAATCCAACAAACAAAGGGCAAGTTTGTCAGGACGGTTTATGGAATTACTCGCGCCATCCAAATTACTTTTTCCAACTCATGATTTGGATTTCGGTTTTCATTATGGCGCTGTCTTCTCCTTATGGTTACATCGCTGCAATTTGCCCAATTTCCATTGGATATTTAATTTTTAAAGTAACTGGAATTCCAATGACCGAGGAACAATCTGTGCGTAGTCGTGGTGATTTATATCGCGAATACCAACGCACAACTAGTGTTTTTGTTCCTTGGTTTAAGAAAAAGTAAGTGTTGACATATTTCACGCTCACTCGGTAATTGACATTTTCTCTCTTCACCTGTATGTGGTACGATTCATTGCTTGAAAAAGATTTAGTTCCGAATTTTCTGATTCGGGCGGGAATACGAAAGTTACTACGTCAGCGATTGGCGGATGAGAACAAAGGTGGCGCTGCTGCTCAAAAGGAACATCTCCTGAAGTTAATTCAAGAGTTGAAAAATTCTCCTATTGCAATCAATACGCAAGACGCGAATGAACAGCACTATGAAGTGCCTACTACATTCTATCAGTATTGTCTAGGAAAACACCTCAAGTACAGCAGTGGATTTTGGAAGGACGGTGTAACGGATATTAATACATCGGAGCAAGACATGTTGGAATTAACATGTCAGCGCGCTGAGCTTGTCGATGGACAACAGGTAATGGAGCTGGGTTGCGGTTGGGGCTCACTGTCGTTGTTCATGGCAGCAAAATATCCGAACAGTACTTTCACTGTTGTATCTAATTCCCGCACGCAGAAAACTTATATCGATGAGCAAGCGCGCGTTCGCGGAATTAAAAATCTTCAAGTAATCACGTGCGACATCAATAATTTCTCTATCGACCAGAAATTTGATCGTGTGGTTTCGGTTGAGATGTTTGAACATATGCGCAATTATCAGAAACTGATGAAGCTCGTTGCTGATGCACTGAAGCCGGAAGGAAAACTGTTCGTTCATATTTTTACACACAAAGAGTATGCGTACAAGTTCGAAGTGATTGACGAAACCGACTGGATGAGTAAGTATTTCTTCACCGGTGGCATCATGCCAAGTGATGATCTATTATTCTATTTCGATGACGACTTGGTTAAGGAGCAACATTGGCAAGTGAGCGGATTGCATTACCACAAAACTTCGGAAGCGTGGTTGAGTAATATGGACAAGAACAAGGCGCTCATCATGCCTTTATTTGAAAATACTTACGGGAAAGAGCAGGCGGTGAAGTGGTGGGTGTATTGGAGAATTTTTTACATGGCCTGCGCTGAACTGTGGGGATACAATAATGGTGATGAGTGGATCGTGAGCCATTATTTATTTAAAAAGAAGTAACCGGCCATTTCGCTCTATTGGAATTAAGGCAAAGAACACATGGAGAAACTCGCCATCATTGGGACTGGAATCGCTGGTATGGGCTGCGGACATCTTCTTCAGAAGAAGTACGAAATCACTTTGTTCGAACAGAATGATTACATCGGCGGACATACCAATACAGTTGCAGTAGCAGAAGGTAATAAAGACGTTTTCATGGATACGGGGTTTATGGTATTTAATTACAAAACGTATCCACATCTCTGCAGTTTGTTCAAAGAAATCAATGCGCCTGTAAAAAAGACGAGCATGTCGTTTAGTGTACAGCACCTTAGTTCCGGGTTGGAATATTGTGGCAGTGGATTAAACGGACTTTTTGCACAACGGAAAAATATTTTCAATCTGCGTTACATCAAAATGTTAAAGCAGATTTCAAGGTTTAATTCTGAAGCGGTTAAAATTCTTGATCAACCGAAATATCTCAATTATTCTGTTCGACAGTTTATTGATGAATTCAGTTATGGCGAGGATATGCTTTGGAAATATTTGATTCCAATGAGCTCTGCAGTATGGAGTACGCCAATGGAATTAATTCTTGATTTCCCCATTGTCACATTGGTTCGTTTCTTTCAAAACCATGGATTCCTAGGCCTGAACACGCAACATCAATGGTACACGCTGGAGAATGGTAGCGAATCTTATAAAAAAATCCTCATTGCTCCTTTTAAGGATCGAATTCTGGTTGGAAATGGTGTGATATCCGTTTCAAAATCGGCAGCTGGTGTAGAGATCACGACTGTTAAAGGAGATAAACTTCTATTCGACAAAGTGATCATTGCGGCGCACGGTGATCAGGCGTTGAAAATGTTGGCGCATCCAACTTCAGATCAACAACGTTTGCTTTCGGCGTTTCATTATCAGGAAAATATTGCATTGGTTCATACTGATGAATCTGTGATGCCAAAAACCAGATCTACGTGGAGTAGTTGGAATTACCGTATTCAGGAGAAGAATGGGAAATTGCTTCCTTCAACAATTTATTGGATGAACAGTTTGCAAGGTGTTTCCGACAAAAAGAATTACTTCGTTTCGATCAACCCGGTTGAAGGGACTGTTGCACCGGAGAAAATTGTGCGAACTATTGTTTACGAACACCCGCTGTTTGATGTTCCTGCCATGCATGCACAAGCGCAACTTCCTTCACTGAATGCTTCAGGACCTATCTATTTCTGCGGTAGCTATTTCCGGTATGGCTTTCATGAAGATGCATACATGAGCGCAGTTCAACTTTGTCAAAATCTGTAAGAGATGAACTCCTGCCTGTATAGAGCAACCGTGATGCATCATCGCCTGAGCCCGAAAGTGCATCGGTTCAATTACAGCGTGTTCATGTTTTATGTTGATCTCGATGAGATTGATACGCTGGCAAAAAAGTTGACAATGTTCTCGCGGAACAAATTCAACTTCTTTAGCTTTCGCGACAGAGAGCATTTACAATTGCCAGCTGGCAGTCCAGATCAAACAAAGAACACAAAGCAACATATTCTGGATTATCTCTATGAGCAGAATATTCACAACGTAGACGGAAAGATCATGTTGCTCACAGGAATGAATGTGCTAGGTTATAATTTTAACCCAGTTTCATTTTATTTCTGTTATGATACGAAGAACAATCCCGTATGCGCGATTGCGGAAGTGAGCAATACGTTTCGGGAGATGAAGCCGTTCTTGCTGGACCACACTAAACTTTCAGATAATCGTTATCATCTCAACACGACCAAGTATTTTTACGTTTCGCCTTTTTTTGATCATGATGCCGACTTCGATTTTAACCTCACTATTCCTGGTGAAAAATTGAACATTCGCATTGATACGCAAAAGAATGGTCAACGTTCATTTATCAGCACATTAACAGGATCAGCCAAACCGCTAAACGCAGGGTATCTATTGTGGTATGCGATAAGATTCCCCTTAATCCCCCTTCGTGTGATGTTTCTCATCCACTGGAATGCTTTGCTCTTGTGGTTAAAGAAAATACCTTTTCATAAAAAAGCAGATCAAAGTAATTTGCAAAGAGACGTTTTTAATAAATTGCAGGATCAGTAAAACGCTCATGCCTGAAAATCCATTTAGTGAATCACACCGTACATCGGAAGAAGTTGTTTTGTCAAGTATGCCAACGAATACAGTAGCAAAAGAAGGTTTTTACAGGAAGATCGTGATGGGTCTTCTGAGTAAGATGAATGCAGGAAAATTGAACATCACATTTCCTTCCGGCGAAGTTCGCAGTTTGGGTAATGGAGATGGTGAAATTACTGCGAATGTAAAAGTGAACAACGATCGTTTTTTCAAGCGATGTGTCCTGTACGGTGATGTTGGTTTTGGAGAAGCCTACATGCAGGGTGAATGGGATACAGACAGTATTACGAATGTCATAAAATGGTTTCTCCTCAATGTCGATAACGCACCTGGCGTTTCAGGAAGCTCTGCACAGTCGTGGGTAACGAACATTCTCAAGGGACTTAATACGCTTGGCCATCTGGGTCGCGCGAACACGCTCTCCGGGTCAAAAAAGAATATTTCGGAGCACTACGATCTGCACAATGATTTTTTCGCTTTGTTTCTGGATCCTTCAATGACGTATTCGTCTGCATACTTCAGAAATCCGGATCTGACGTTGGAGCAGGCGCAATATGAAAAGTATGACAGGCTCTGCCAACAGATGCATCTCAAATCCACCGATCATGTGTTGGAAATCGGAAGCGGATGGGGCGGTAACGCAATTCACATGGCCTCTAAATATGGCTGTAAAGTAACCACGATTACTATTTCGGAAGAACAGTATAAATACGCAAAGGAGAGAATTGCCAAACTGAATCTTTCAGATAAGATTGAAGTGCGCATTCAGGATTACAGAAAACTGAAAGGGAGATTTGATAAAATTGTCTCTGTAGAAATGCTTGAGGCTGTGGGAGCAGAGTATTACGAATCGTACTTCCGAAAATGCCAGGAGCTTCTTACAAAAGATGGAATTCTTGCATTTCAAGTAATCACCTGCCCTGATTCACGATTCGAACAATTGCGCACAGGTGTGGATTGGATTCAAAAACATATTTTCCCTGGATCTTTGCTGCCCTCTGTGGCTGCGCTAAACGATGCAATCAACAAAACAGGCGATCTTACGCTAGTTGATCTCAAAGACTTAGGACTGCACTATGCTCGCACGCTGGCAATATGGTATAACAATTTTAACGCGCACCTCCCTGAAGTCAAAGCACTAGGTTTTGATGACATGTTCATTCGCAAGTGGAATTACTATTTGTGTTATTGTGAAGCGGCATTTGCAATGAGAAATATTAATGTAATGCAAATGGTATACGCTCGACCGAATAATACAAATAGATAATCCGACTGTCGGAAGCGCACTCTTCCGTGATGTTAATGGCGAGAAGTTGCTTTCTTTTCCTTGAAGCGGGTAAACACGAGTCCTGCAATAATACACAACACGAAACCTAATAATCCGTTAAGCCGAATTCCAAAATCGTTGCCCACATCTTTTCCGTAAATAAGAAACATTGCAAATAGGGCAATACCTACTGTCTGCGCGATCTTCACAAAGAAGTAGCGAACAGCGAAAAATATCGCTTCTTTGTTCTCCCCTGTATCCTCAATGTCTTTTTCTATAATCTCCGCGAGAATGGCATTGGGAAGAATATTCAAAGAAGCGAGCGGAATGGCCGCGAGTGCAATCAATGAATAAATCTGCACTGTAGGATCAATAGTGGTTTTGCCAAGGAAATAAATGCCAAGAAAAATTCCCGACAAAAGGAAAAGCGAAACAATAACAATGATTTTTTTACCCACTTTTTTAGAAAGATAATTGGTGATAGGATAAAACAAAAACGAAACAAGCACCATAGTTATCATCAGTTTGTTTCCGATCGACTCCGGTAATTGTAGAAGCACAGTTACGAAGTACAACAATCCCGATGTAATGATCGTCACTCCAATGAAATAAGAGAAATCGGCGACGATAAATAGCAAGAAGTTCTTATTCGTCAATGTTTCACGAAGGGCTTGCCGCATCGGAACGGCATGCGGCTTCTTCTGACCGTATTTACGCTCGTCTATAGCAAGCACAGGAATGAGCATGCATACCGCTCCGAGTATGGCAAGCAAAACTGCGGTTACCTGCAGTGCTGCCAAGCGTGTTTCAAATCCTGTATTGTGCTGCAAAATGTCTGTGAGATTAAATGCATTCGAAGCAACGCCAATACCAATTACATATCCGGCAGATTGCCACGTTGCAAGACGCACCTTCGCGTCAGACTCATGTGCGAGTTCAGGAAGCAATGCGTTGTACGGTATAATATACGTCGTGGTGGAAACGTAGAAAAGAATCAACGTGAACACCAGCCATATGATATTGGTAGTGCTCTCTTGATGTTGTAGCGGATAGAAAACAAGAATGCAAAAAATAAATGAAGGCAGAATCGCCATTTTCATCAATGGAATTCGTCGCCCATTCGGATTTTTACTTTGATCGCTGAATTGTGCAATGAACGGATCATAAATCGCATCTATCAGTCTTCCGCTGGAAGTAATAATCGCGATTACATTAAAAAATCCGAAAATCGTAACCTGGGTTATTAAATGAGGTAATCCACTACTCGCTGGTGGCACATACAAGTAAACCAGAATAACACTGATCAAATTGATCATGATTCCCCAGCCCATCATGCCAAATGCATAGGCGATTTGCTTGCTCAAAGGGAATTTTATTTCTGTCATCTGATGGGATTAATCACAATCACATTCTCATTGAACAGCAAGCGGAATCCACTAAATCGTGTTAGTAATTGATTACCTGCTCTACAATATTATTCGGTAGTTCCCGGTACTCGTACTGCTGCGTTCGCAACTGCGGGTCGAATCCTGCTTCTTCAATTGCAGCCATTATTCCTTTGTAAGTAAAGCGATGTGGAGCTCCTGCGGCTGATACTACGTTTTCTTCAATCATGATGGACCCAAAATCATTAGCACCTCCATGCAAACACATTTGTGCTGTCTCTTTTCCTACGGTAAGCCAAGAGGCCTGTATGTTCTCTACATTCGGAAGCATGATTCTACTCATCGCTACCATGCGGATGTACTCATCACCGGTCACGCTATTCTTCACGCCTTTTACGCGACGTAGCAAAGTACCATCGTCTTGAAACGGCCATGGTATAAACGCGAGAAAACCTTTCGCATTTTCAGGCTTTTCACTTTGAACTTGACGCAGCCAAACAAGATGTTCGAAACGCTCATATACGGTTTCAATGTGGCCAAACATCATGGTTGCTGATGTGGTTAATCCGAGTTGATGTGCCGCACGCATTACATCTAACCATTCGCGACCCGAACATTTTCCTTTCGAAATCAGTCGACGAACTCGGTCATTTAATATCTCAGCTCCTGCTCCGGGCAATGAATCAAGTCCTGCTTCCATCAACGATTTCAGCACTTCAGTATGCGTCATGCCTTCCAACTTGCTAATGTGTGCAATCTCTGGCGGACCTAGAGAATGCAGCTTCAAGTTCGGAAACATTTGCTTCAAATTGCGGAACAAGTCAGCGTAGTACCGTAGTCCCAATTCAGGATGATGTCCTCCCTGCAACAACAACTGCTCTCCTCCTAATTTAAAGGTCTCTTCAATTTTCACACGATACGTTTCCAAATCGGTGATGTACGATTCTGCGTGACCCGGAATACGATAGAAATTGCAGAATTTGCAGTTCGCAATACACACATTTGTTGTATTGGCATTGCGATCAATAATCCAGGTTACTTTACCATCTGTCTTCTTCTGCTTGCGCAACTCATTGGCTACCCACATGAGCTCTGCCGTCGGTGCATTTTCAAAGAGAAAAACGCCTTGCTCTACTGTCAAAAATTCTTTCTTCAGTGCGCGTTGCAACAATTCTGCTGTATTCATGACGGAACGTGTTTTATGTATGGTGATTTTGCGGTTTGAATGGATTGAAAAATAATCCAAACACACGTTAACCAAGCCATACAATGGTTACATTTAGCTTTACAAAATTAACAAACATGACTGTCATAAAGCGCGCTAATCGGATTTCCGATAATAAATGTGTTGTAATTGTTTGCTCGAATGCCGATGAGCTAAAAAAATACAACCTTTCTTCTACTGATATCGAGTATTTCAAGGCGGCATTCGCCGATGAACGCAAAATGGTCAGCCTCAATACACCACAAGGTTCGCTGGTTGCATTACTGAAAGATCGCAAAACAGAGAAATTTAGGCTGGCAGAGAATCTTCGCCGTGCTGGTGCTGCGTTGATAAATTACTTCAATGAAACTAAGTGCTGTTCAGCAGAACTCGCTGACGCATCCAATAATCATGAACACTTGCTGCACGTTGCAGAAGGAATTCTTCTCTCCAACTATCAGTTCTTGAAATATAAATCGACTGGGGCAGAGAAAGAAAAGAACGCGCTCGACGAATTAATTCTCGTAGCTACTGGATTGAAAGAGCAAGATGTAAATCACTTAAGAATTACGGCAGAGGCTACTTATATCGCACGTGATTTAGTTAACGAACCTCCAAGTACACTCACTGCTGAAGTTATTGCTGAAGAGTTCAAAAAACTTTCGCAAGATGCCGGTTTTCGAATTGAAATTCTAAATAAGGCGAAGATTACTTCACTCAAAATGGGTGGACTTTTAGCCGTGAACAAAGGCAGTGATATCCCGCCAACGTTCACCATCATGGAACACAAGCCGGCTCGTCCGCGCAATAAGAAACCTATTGTTCTTGTTGGAAAAGGCGTAGTATATGATACCGGCGGATACAACATCAAAGTTGGCAATGGCATGGAAACCATGAAATGCGACATGGCAGGTGCTGCTGTGGTAGGCGCAACTATGTGGGCAATTGCAAAGGCGAATTTGAATGTTCACGTGATCGGAATCGTGCCTGCAACCGACAACAGAATCAACGGTAGCGGTTACGTTGCGGGAGATGTTCTCACAATGTACAATGGTAAGACCGTAGAAGTATTGAATACAGATGCGGAAGGACGACTCATCCTTGGTGATGCGTTGAGCTACGCCGACAAATTCGGACCGGGACTCATTTTTGATTTTGCCACGCTTACTGGTGCCGCTGCTGCTGCAATCGGGCAATATGGTATTGTATCAATGGGAACTGCTGCAACAGAAGTAAAAAAAGCGTTGAACACAAGCGGATTGAAAACACACGAACGTCTTGCGGAATTCCCTTTCTGGGATGAGTACGACGAACTTATCCGCTCTGATGTTGCCGATATCAAGAACATTGGTGGACCTTATGGTGGCGCAATTACTGCTGGAAAGTTTTTAGCACATTTTGTGAATGCTCCGTGGATGCACTTCGACATTGCGGGCCCAGCTTTTATTAGCGCGAAAGATGCTTATCGTGCTAAAGGCGGTACTGGTGTTGGTGTACGACTAATGATCGATTTTCTGTCTTCGTATAAAGGTCGATAATGTTATGTTCGTGTAGAACATATTCCTTTCGGTGTGTCCCAGTCTTGCGGGTAATAGCCGTTTGCCAATCCACTGGCTCGACCAACCCAATTTTATATTTCCATACTACAATGCGAGTCATGACGCCTTCACAATTTTCAAAGTGAATGCTATGTCACATGAACAAAAGAAAATTGGAATCAATGATCAACTGCCAGGGAACAGAAAATATTCCTCGTTCTTAATTGATCCCGAAGTAAATCTGGCCTACTCCTGTGCGCGTAGTTACTTTCGAATTGATATGGCCAAATCTGTAATTGAGGAATTAACCTCATTTCACCTTGGATCGGGGTTCGAAATCGCGTTGAAAGAGACGCCCGGAAAAGGAAATGAAATAAAACGTAATGGACAGTCAATTGGTCATTACTTTTGTACTCCGGAGTCAGCAGTGGCTGCGTAGGGTGTGGTCGCTTTACCTTGCGAAATTGTAATGGAAAAGGAACACTAACTGCAAGGCGCATCGCATTGGGCAACTGAATCTAGAAAATGGAAAACAACTGGCGACGGCGACCTTTCTGCTATAGTAGGTTGGATAACAAAATAAGTTTCACACGAGCATCACTTTGCATACAATGAGCGAACAACATAAAATCAGAATCGGAATTACACAGGGCGATATGAATGGTATCGGACCTGAAACAATCATCCGCGTTTTATCAGACGGTGCTATCATTGAATTAATAACCCCGGTTATTTATTCTTCGTCCAAAGTGATGCAGGCCCATCGAAAAGTAATGACGGCAGAGGAATTTGCTTTTCACACTGTGAAATCGGGTGAGCAGCTCAATTCAAAAAAGGCAAATCTCGTAACTGCTTTCGAAGGTGAATATGAAGTTGATTTCGGAAAACCTTCTGAAACGTCGGGGCGTTTATCACTAGCTGCAATTGACAAAGCTGTAGAAGATTTAAAAAAGGGATTCATCGACGTGATGGTGACTGCTCCGGTGGATAAACATGCTGTCGCTCGCGCACTTCCTGGTTTCACTGGGCATACCGGGTACATTAGAGAGAAGCTAGGTGCTGAACAAGCGCTTATGCTCTTGGTAAGCAATGATCTTCGTGTCGGACTGGTTACTGAACATCTTCCATTGCGTGACGTGGCTAATGCAGTTACCAGTGAGAAAATTATTGCAAAAGGCAAACTCATGGCGAAGTCACTGCTCGAAGACTTCGGAATCAGAAACCCACGGATCGCCGTACTTGGTCTTAATCCTCACGCAGGCGATGGTGGTGAACTTGGAAACGAAGAGAAAGATATCATTCTTCCTGCTGTCGATCAATTGCGCAATGCTGGTATTCTGGCTTTCGGTCCGTATCCGGCAGATGGCTTCTTCGGCTCAGGATCCTGGCAGAAATTCGACGGCGTTCTGGCGATGTATCATGACCAAGGGCTTGCACCTTTCAAAGCAGTTGCATTTTCTTCTGGTGTAAATTTTACGGCCGGACTTCCTTTCATCAGAACTTCTCCTGATCACGGAACTGCATTTGATATTGCCGGAAAAAACCAGGCATCTGAGGCCTCATTGCGCGAAGCGATTTATCTCGCAGTAGATGTGTTTCGCAAAAGATCAAACTGGAAGGAAATCAGTGCTGATCCGCTTAAAGCACAACCACGTCAACGTGAAGGCCGTGAGCGCTAAAAATTAATTTGCCTACATAGTAATCAACGCATGCTTTCGACCCCCGCTATGAAGCAGCTCTTGTTGTCTTTTTTGATCGTTTTCAACTCGTACTTCGCTTATGCGCAAAACGACAAATACAATGTCTTCGGCGTCGATGTTTGTGGTGGATTCGAAGAAATGCCCGGATTCCTAAAAGCAATTGACACAATCAATGCACGTACTTCTTGAGCGGGAGACTACGCTAAAAAAGTCACTCACTTCAATTATGGATTTGCCTGGCTCCACAAGAAGAAATTCTCCGAATTGGGAGGAAATTTCCTTTGGGGAAACGGAACAGAAATTTTTGTTGATGGCGACGATCCTTCTACAACGAACGACGAACTCTATTCGTATTATGTCCGCCAAAGAACACTCAATCTAAATTTTCGGGCAGGTCTTCGCCTTGGAAATATGTTCGCACTTGGAACTGAAATAGGAGGGATGCTTTCTAATTTTCAGCACGATAAAAAAACAGGAAGCTTCGCCGCGCTTTGGTTCATCAATTTTTCAGGCATGCGATCTGTTGTTGGAATGAGATCACCTTATGTCTCATTACACTTTCAAAACGATGCGCTGTATCTTGAATTTCAACCATGAGAATTTCTTTGGAAGGCCAGGCTACGGGCATTTACTTCGTTGAAGTTGTCCGCGATGACGCCCGCTACACAAAGAAAATCTACATTTACTAAGATGTCCTTGTATTAAGGTTGCAAGCCGTTGAATCACCGATTCAACCGCTTTTTTGCTCAAATTGGCCCTTATTCCGGCTGTACATTGCTTTTTTGTGAATCCGGCAAAGCTGAAAACTGCGCAAATCTGCCATGTTAGAAGCCTTTTTTGTCAAAATTTGCTCTCAAACTATGGATTTTCGTACCGTTTTGTTCATATCCTGTTAGAAATTGTGTAGTTTTGCCACCCTTCCGAAAAGAGGTAACTGATGGCGAAATTGAAGGATTTGGTTATCCCGTTCTCGGGAATGAATGAAGGATCGTACGACTTCGCAATGGAGTTGCATGACTCGTTCTTTGAATCGCTTGAGTTCTCCGAAATAAAAAAAGGAGAAATCAATGTTCAGGTGCAAATGGAGCGCAGGCAACATATGCTCAATCTGGAAATTACTATCCATGGAGATGTGGAAATGGAATGCGACAGATGTGGCAATATGTACCGTCAACCCATTGAAACCGAAAGAACTATGGTGGTTAATCTGAATGCCGATCATTTTGAAGATGAAGATGATCTTATCAGTTTACCCGCTTCGTATAATGAACTTGACCTCACGCAATATATTTATGAATACGTTTCTCTGGCTGTTCCTGCGAAACTAATTTGCCCTGAAATTCCGGGTTGTGACCCAGACGTGATCAGCAAATTAAATCAACTTCAGCCAGGTGAAAATGAAAGTGATAATAATGCTTCCGATCCTAGATGGGATGCCTTGAAAAATTTAAAAGACAATAATTAATAAACAGTAATAGTTATGCCAAATCCTAAGAAACGCCACTCCAAAAGCCGTCGCGATAAGCGTCGTACTCACTACAAAGCTGACGCTCCGAATATCGCAGTGTGTTCAGTTACTGGCGAAGCTCACCTCTGGCACCGTGCTTATTGGCACGAAGGCGCCCTTTATTACAAAGGGAGAGTGGTGATGGAGAAAAAAGACTAATCACGCGCCGCGCTGATGCGAATAGGGATTGATATCCTGGGCGGAGATTATGCACCACAAGCACCGCTTGACGGCGTGTGTCTTGCGTTGTCTGAACTCGCGCCTTCTGTGCGACTGGTTCTGATCGGAGATCAGGAACAGATCAACACACATTTGGCTGCAAAAGGTATTGACCCTGCTGCCGTTGATGTCGTACACGCTACTGAAGTCATCGAAATGGGAGAGCACCCCGTGAAGGCATTCTCCAAAAAGCAAAATTCAACTATAGCAGTTGGACTTAAAATGATGCTCGAAGGCAAGCTCGATGCGTTCGCAAGTTGCGGAAACACTGGAGCTATGCTAGTAGGATCAATGTACACCGTGAAAGCTATTCCTGGTGTTATTCGTCCGTGCATCACTACGGCATTCCCTAAAGAATCTGGCGGATTTAATCTCCTGCTCGACGTAGGTAGTAATGCAGACTGCAAACCAGATGTGCTCTATCAGTTCGGAATTCTTGGTAAACTGTATGCAGAGCATGTGTTCGGTGTTAAACAACCTCGTGTCGCTCTTCTCAACATTGGTGAGGAACCGGAAAAAGGAAGCCTGATTGCTCAAGCGGCTCATGCTTTGATGAAAGATTCTAACGACTTTAATTTCGTTGGAAATGTTGAAGGCCGCGATCTATTCGGTGACCACGCAGACGTAATAGTTTGCGAAGGTTTCACCGGTAACGTAGTTCTAAAATTCGCTGAAGCATTCTACGCTTCAATGAAAAAACGAAATATTCAGGATGAATACCTCGATAGATTCAACTACGAAATCTATGGAGGAACTCCTGTTCTTGGAGTAAACGGAAATGTCATGATCGGTCATGGAATTTCTAGCCCGACTGCAATTAAGAATATGATTCTGCTCTCGAGAGATGTGGTTAATGCGAATCTCCCTGAGAAAATCAAGCAATCTTTCTGATGATGAAAAAGACAAGAGCCGCAATTACTGCAGTGGGAGGATGGTTGCCTGATACGGTACTTTCCAATGCTGATCTGGAGAAAATGGTCGACACAACCAGCGAATGGATTGAGTCAAGAACCGGAATCAAAGAACGCCGTATTCTTAAAGGTGAACAAAAAGGAACTTCTGAAATCGGAGTTCATGCTATCAAAAGTATCCTTGACAAAAAAGGAATTGATCCGCTCGAAATCGATCTCGTTATTGTGGCTACAGTAACTCCCGATTACGTTTTCCCTTCTACATCAAATATTATCTGCGATAAAGTGGGAATGAAGAACGCCTGGGGCTTCGACTTGTCAGCAGCGTGCTCTGGATTCTTGTTCGCATTATCAACTGGAACACAGTTTATCGAATCAGGCAAATACAAGAAAGTGATTGTTGTTGGTGCCGATAAAATGTCATCGATCATCAACTATCAAGATAGAGCTACTTGCATCATTTTTGGTGATGGAGGCGGTGCTGTATTATTGGAACCTACAGAAGAAGAAGTAGGTGTGATGGATTTTCTGTTGCACACAGACGGCTCGGGTCAACAATACTTGCACATGGCAGCTGGGGGTTCTGTAAATCCAGCTTCGCATGCTACTGTTGATGCAAATCAACACTACGCTTACCAAGAAGGTCAGGCAGTATTCAAACATGCTGTTGTAAACATGGCGGAAGTGTCTGCTAAAATCATGCAGAAAAATAACCTTACTGCAGATGATGTGGCGTACTTGCTTCCGCATCAGGCAAACAAACGTATTTGTGATGCTACTGCTAATCGTATGGGAATTGGGCCAGAAAAAATGCTCATGAATATCGAACGCTACGGAAATACAACTGCGGGAACTATTCCTTTGTTGATGCACGATTATGAAAAACTGCTCAAAAAAGGCGATAATATCATCCTTTCGGCTTTTGGTGGCGGATTTACATGGGGTAGTGTATATCTGAAATGGGCGTACGATACCAAATAACTCAACTCTAAACTATATTTGCTCGCCGGTCATTTCAGATTGCAAAACAGGCCAGCCCGATTAACCGCATAATTGTTAACACAAACAAAACGCACAATGAAACTCAACGAAATTCAGGAACTAATCAAGTTTGTCGCGAAGTCTGGTGTAAGTGAAGTGGCATTGGAAACGAAAGACGTAAAGATCACCATCAGAACAAACGGTAAAAACAGAAATGATCAGGCCGTGTTTGTTCAGCAAGCTGCTCCTGTAATGCACGCTCCGGTTCAACAGGTTCAACAGCAAGTTGCCCAAACGGTAGCTGTTGAAGCAAAGGCTCCTGAAGCTAAAGCTCCTGCTGCGAATGATGCAAATCTCATCACCATAAAATCTCCAATGATAGGTACATTCTATCGTTCAGCGGGTCCTGATAAACCAACTTTTGTTAGTGTTGGTGATGAATTCAAAGCAGGTAAAGTGCTTTGCATTATCGAAGCAATGAAACTCTTTAACGAAATCGAAAGCGAAGTAAGCGGACGTATCGTGAAAGTTCTCGTTGACGACGCTACTCCTGTTGAATACGATCAACCTCTCTTCTTGGTTGAACCTGCTTAGATAGTCCGGTGATTATTCGTTGGTTGTCAGCTCTCATGCAGACGACTCAACATTAATTACTAATTACTATTCACTAATCACTCGTGACAATGGCTAAAGAAAAAATGTTTAAGAAAATTCTCATCGCGAACAGAGGTGAAATTGCATTGCGAATCATTCGTACGTGCCGCGAAATGGGAATCAAAACGGTTGCAGTTTATTCTACCGCCGATAGCGAGTCTTTGCATGTTAAATTCGCTGATGAAGCGGTGTGTATTGGTCCTCCGCCTAGCAAAGATTCTTACCTAAATATCCCAAGTATTATTGCAGCTGCTGAAATTACAAATGCAGACGCAATTCACCCGGGTTATGGTTTCCTTTCTGAAAACTCTAAGTTCTCGCGAATCTGCCACGAACATGGAATCAAATTTATCGGAGCTACGCCCGAACAAATTGATGCTATGGGCGATAAAGCAAACGCAAAGGCGACTATGCTTAAGGCTGGTGTACCTTGCGTTCCTGGTGTGGAAGGCTTGCTCGAAGATCTGGAGCACGCAAAACGTTCTGCTGCTGAAGTTGGCTATCCGGTGATTATCAAGGCTACTGCTGGTGGCGGTGGTCGTGGTATGCGTATCAATTGGAGCGAAGAAGAACTCATCACCAATTTCGAATCTGCATCTAAAGAAGCGGAAGCAGCTTTCGGTAATGGTGCGATGTACATGGAAAAATACATCGAAGAACCTCGTCACATCGAAATCCAAATTGCAGGAGACCAATACGGAAAAGTGTGTCACCTAAGCGAGCGCGACTGTTCTATTCAGCGTCGTCACCAGAAATTGGCAGAAGAAACGCCTTCACCTTTTATGACCGACGAATTGCGTGAGCGTATGGGTGATGCTGCCTGTAAAGCGGCGGCTGCCGTTGCTTACGAAGGAGTTGGCACAGTGGAATTTCTTGTCGACAAACACAGGAATTTCTACTTCATGGAAATGAATACACGTATTCAGGTTGAGCATCCGATTACTGAAGAAGTAATCGACTACGACTTGATTCGTGAACAAATCCTTATCGCTGCTGGAGTTCCAATTTCAGGTAAAAATTATTACCCGCAATTGCACGCAATCGAATGCCGTATCAACGCTGAAGACCCATTCAATAACTTCCGACCTTCGCCAGGAAAGATCACTGTATTGCATACACCTGGCGGACACGGTGTTCGTGTTGATTCACATATCTACGCTGGATATACAATTCCACCAAACTACGATTCAATGGTTGCGAAACTCATCACGATGGCACAAACCCGTGAAGAGGCTATTGCAAAAATGCGTCGTGCGTTGAGCGAATTCGTCATTCAAGGTGTGAAAACAACAATTCCTTTCCACCTCCGCTTGATGAACGATGAGAACTTCATCAAAGGAAATTACACCACGAAGTTTCTCGAATCGTTTGATCTTACAGAGTAGCTTTTGTCATATCGAGTAGTACGTAAAGTTGCATTGGCATAAATTTTAGTCGTACCGGTGAATGACAAGACTTCACTACTAATTTTCTAAATAGCACATAAAAAGGAGGTCGTGATTTTTATCACGACCTCCTTTTTATGTGTGTAAATGCCAAGAAAAACAAGTGGATACGATTACTTCACTTTCAACTCTTCAACCTCACTCGACACAATGAAACTGGCAGGAAAATCTGCACGAATCTTCTTCAAAAAACGATACGCTTCCAATCGAGTTCGGAAGTCGCCAACACGAATTTTGAAGTTGGGAACCTCGTAAATCTCGTAGGCATGTGCTTCACTGGCATAAGTCGCCAAGAACCGCGACTTCACTTCACGAGCTTTTGCTTTGTCTGATCCAAAGTAAATTTGAACCCTGAAACCTTGAACTTGCCCTTTTTTCAGGACTTCACCATGCTTGGCAACCAGAACTTTTAGTCTCGGATCTGCATGAACGCCTGTTTGCAAAGAATCCGCACTAGTTTGTGCGTTTACGGTCAAAAATGCAACTAGTAGGCTGAAAGTGAGGAACAATCGTGATATCATACGGCAAATGTAGCAAGTTTCGCGCCGTTTTTTCGACCCCATGTCGACCAACTGCCGTGCAACTTCGCCTGCTGGCAAGATTGCCGTGATGAAACCCCAATCCGCGAATTCAATATTGTTTTGCGGCCATTTAACATTTATTTAGAATCATTATAAATTATTTTCTGGGCACTTTTTTTCTGTCAGACGAGAGTCAGAAACTAGGTTTCCTGCTAAATTTGCCACGCCTTGAAGTGTAAGGCAAAAGTTAACCGATCGCCAACAGCAAAAATCGCTATATGAACAGCCTCTGGCAAAACGTACGAAGCCCACGCCTAGTCGTTCTATTTTCTCTGGCTTTTACCCTCTTATTCAGTTCAAATTCGTTTGCACAGGATGGTAAAGCACTTTTCAAAACGAACTGTTCGTCCTGTCACTATGCCTCTGAAAAGAATGGCACCGGTCCTGGATTGAAAGGTGTTCTTGATCGCATTCCAGGAGGAAATTGGAAATACGAGTGGGTCCGCAACCCTACCGCAAAAATCAAAGGTGGTGATCCGTATATCGCAACGCTTTATCCTGCGAAGTACAAAACAATGATGACTCCTTTTCCGAATTTGAAAAATGAGGAAATCGATGCGATCTTGAAATATGCGAACGAAGGCGAAGCGAAACCGGTTGCCGCATCGGGTGTTGTTGGTCCTGTAGCTCCTACTGAAGATGAGGGCAGCCCTGCTTTTATCATTGTTATTATCCTCGGACTACTACTTGTCCTCATCACAACATTGCGCTACACAAAAATTCACTTACGCAATGCAGTGAATGAGAAAGAAGGTCTCCCTGAAGAGCCTGCACAAGCATTCCTCGATGCTTCTCGCACGTGGTTTAACAACAACAAGAAACTTGTTGCTCTGATTGGAGTACTTTTCTTCGGGTGGCTTATCGTTCAAGGTTGGTACGCTGCTAAAGGGGTTGGTGTTTACGCTGAAGAAGTGAAGCCTGGAGTTTGGGAAGGTTATCATCCTTCACAACCAATCAACTTCTCACATAAAATTCACGCCGGCGATAACGGTATTCAGTGTCAGTATTGCCACTCTACTGTTGAGAAATCAAAAATCGCAAGCATTCCTGCAGTCAACATCTGCATGAACTGTCACAAAGTAATTCAGGAAACTGTTAATCCTGGATCAAAAGAAGAAATCCAGAAAATCTATGATGCTGCTGGTTATGACCCAATCTCAGCAACAGACAGCAAAGAGCCAGTTCCTTTGCGTTGGAATAAAGTACACGTTCTTCCTGATCACGTATTCTTCTCTCACCAGCAACACGTTGTTGTAGGTGGTGTGGCGTGCGAGCAATGCCACGGTGATGTGAAAGCTATGGTTACTGTTGAACAACAACGCCCGCTTACAATGGGATGGTGTGTGGATTGTCACCGCAACACTCCATTGAAAATGGAAGGTAACGGTTACTATACCGAACTCCACGAGAAAATGAAAGAGAAATACAAAGGACAACCAATCACAGTTGCAATGGCAGGTGGAATTGAGTGCGGCCGTTGTCACTATTAATCTTTTTGTACTTAAGACATTTCTAAGAACCGCATACAGATCGCAAACCATATGGCGAACGAAACAAAATACTGGAAAGGCCTTGCTCACCTGAACAACAACACTAGCGTTGCTGAACAGAACGGGAAAGAATTTGCTGAGTACATCCCGGTTGAAGAATTCGTAACGGACAAGTCTACACTTGATGCAGGAACCAGCCGTCGCGATTTCCTGAAATTCCTCGGATTCTCAACAGTAGCAGCTACGCTTGCTGCTTGTGAAACTCCGGTTTACAAAGCTGTCCCTTATGTAAATCGTCCAGAAGAAATTACTCCTGGTGTGGCCAACTGGTACGCATCTACTTTTTTCGATGGTCACGATTACAACAGCATCGTTGTAAAAACACGCGAAGGTCGTCCAATCAAAATCGAAGGAAATACGCTCTCGAAAGTAACCCTTGGTGGAACGAACTCTCGCGCTCAAGCATCTGTACTTTCATTGTACGATTCTACTCGTCTTCGTGCTCCGAAAATGAAAACCGGAAACGCATGGGCAGATAAAACATGGGATGAAGTTGATTCTGCTATCGCTGGAAAATTGAGCGCTTCGAAAGGTGTCGCTATCGTTTCTTCTACGATCATTTCTCCTTCTACTCGCCGCGCAATAGCACAATTCAGTGCAAAGTATAAAGTAACGCATGTTACTTATGACGCGGTGTCGTATTCCGGAATCCTGAAAGCAAACCTTTCAAGCTTCGGAAAGGCAATGATCCCTACTTACAATTTCGATAAGGCGGATGTAATCGTGAGCCTTGCTTGTGATTTCCTTGGTAACTGGATTTCACCAGTGGAGCACGCGAAACAATATGGTATCACTCGTAAAGTAAGCAAGGACAAAAAGACAATGTCCAAGCACTTTCAGTTTGAATCAAACCTTTCATTGACCGGTGCGAATGCTGATGAACGTTTCCCTGTGAAACCTTCTCAAATCGGACAAATTGCTCTCGGAATTCTCGCAGGAGTTGGTGGAGCAGGTGCTTCTTCTTCTGTTGCTGCGAAAGAAATTGAAAAAGTTGTTTCGGCATTGAAAGGTGCAAAAGGCAAAGCGCTAGTAGTTGCAGGATCTAATGATGCTGCGATCCAACTAGCGGTGAACGAGATCAACAAACAAATTGGGGCATACGGAGCAACTATCAATACGAATGTGGAAGACTTCACTCACCAAGGTGATGATGCTGCATTGAAAACATTGGTTGGTAACCTTGGATCTTCTGTGGATACAGTAATTTTCTACGGCGCAAATCCTGTTTACTCAGCACCAAAAGAACTTGGTTTTGAAGCTGGATTGAAGAATGTTTCTACTAAAATCACTTTCGCAACTCACGTTGATGAAACTGCTGCGTTGTGCGATTTCATTCTTCCTGATCATAACTTCCTCGAAGCTTGGGGAGATCATATGCCACGCACTGGACAGTACAGCTTGCAACAGCCTGCTATCCGTCCATTGTTCAGCACTCGTCATGCGCAAGAGTCATTCATCAAATGGTCCGGTGCTAATAAAGACTATCTGTCTTTCTTAAAAGAAACATGGATGGGAATGCAGAGCATGCAAAACAACTTCGGAGACTTCAACGCATTTTGGATTAATTGTGTTCGTGATGGTGTGTTTGAAGGACTTCCACATGTAGAGGTTGCTGAAAATACTACACCAGTTCCAGTTACAGCGCCAAATACTCCTGTTGATTCTGTTTCGGCAGCCACTCCAGTTCAGCACACAGCTGCTGTTATGAGCGGCATCGCATTTACCGGCGGTACACTTTCATTGGCAGAAGCAACTTCACAAATCAGTGCCATCAAAGGTGGTAAAACGGAATTGGTGATTTACGCGAAAACATCATTGGGCTCTGGTAATCAAGCGAACAATCCTTGGTTGCAGGAAATGCCAGATCCTATCACAAAAATTACTTGGGACAACTACGTTACCATGCACCCGGCTGATGCGAAAGCAATGAATCTATTCGGAATGGAAGATGATTCAATGATGGTTCGCTTCGACCAAATGGAAGACGGTCTTGATGTTGTGAAAGTAACTGCCAATGGTCACAGCGTAAACCTTCCTGTCTGGGTTCAACCTGGTCAAGCACGCGGAACTATCGGTATCGCAATCGGATATGGTCGCAAAGGATTCAATGAGTATGTAGATAATATCGGACAAAACATCTACCCTGCGTTGGGAATGAGTGCTTCTGGTACTATTGATTACGCTGCTTACAATACAACTGTAGCTCTCGCAGGTGTTGAGCCTTATAGAATTGCAGCAACACAAACGCACCACACAATGATGGGTCGTAACGAAGACATCCTTCGTGAAACAACTCTCGCTGCGTATGCGAAAGACGAGCGTTCTGGAAACCCTGCTGTAACAATGCACACTTACAAAGGTGAGCAGGCTGTTGAAGCAGTTACTTTGTGGAACGACTTCGAACGTCCAAACCACAAATGGGCGCTCGCAATTGATTTGAATGGATGTATCGGTTGCGGCGCATGCGTTGTGGCTTGTACAGTTGAAAATAACGTACCGGTTGTAGGTCGCGATGAAGTTCGTAAGAGCCGAGAAATGCACTGGTTGCGTATCGACCGCTACTATAGCAGCGATACAGTGAAAGAAGAGGCTGAAGAGAAAGGGGAAATGGGATTGATGGAAATGTATCGTCACATGGAAAGCCCAACGTTCGATAATCCGAAAGTGGCATTCCAGCCGATCATGTGTCAGCACTGTAACCACGCTGGTTGTGAAACAGTTTGTCCTGTTATCGCAACAACACATAGCAATGAAGGTCTGAACCAAATGACCTACAACCGTTGTGTAGGTACTCGTTACTGCGCGAACAACTGTCCTTATAAAGTGCGTCGTTTCAACTGGTTCAACTATGTTGAATACCATCGCTTCAAAGGATTGAACCCTGCACAGGATGATATCGGCCGTATGGTGTTGAATCCTGATGTTACTGTTCGGGCACGTGGTGTAATGGAAAAGTGTTCAATGTGTGCTCAGCGTATACAATCGGGCAAATTGGAAGCGAAAAAAGCAGGTCGCAAAATCAACGACGGCGAAATCAAAACAGCATGTATGCAGGCTTGTCCTACAGATGCGATCGTTTTCGGTGACATCCTTAATCCTGAAAGCCAAGTGGCGAAGATGGAACAGGATGGACGTAAGTTCGAAGTGCTTGAAGTTACAGGCTCACGCCCATCAGTATTCTATATGACTAAAGTCTGGAACCGCGATGATGCTAATGCACACATCTAAGCCCAGAAGTAAAAAATAAAACGAACGAATTAATCTTTCGATATGCAACATGAATCACCGCTAAGAGATCCGCTGATCCTGGGGAACAAGACCTACAGTGATATTACAGCTGAGATCGCGCGTCCGATTGAAGGGAAAGCAAACAAGTATTGGTACCTCGTGTTCACTATTGCCGCGGCAACATTCCTTTGGGGATTTGGATGCTTGGCATACACGGTGGGTACTGGTATCGGTCAATGGGGTGCAAACAAAACTGTAGGCTGGGCTTGGGATATCACCAATTTCGTATGGTGGATCGGTATCGGTCACGCGGGGACTCTAATATCTGCAGTATTGCTGTTGTTCCGTCAGAAATGGCGTATGGCTATTAACCGTTCTGCTGAAGCGATGACCATCTTCGCCGTAATGTGCGCTGCGGTATTCGTTACAATGCACACAGGTCGTCCTTGGTTGGATTACTGGTTGTTCCCTCACGCTAACCAATTCGGTTCATTGTGGGTGAACTTCAACTCTCCACTTACTTGGGACGTATTCGCGGTATCTACTTACTTCACTATTTCATTGGTGTTCTGGTACCTTGGATTGATTCCTGACTTCGGTGCAATTCGCGACCGTTTCAAAGTACAAGGCAAACCAATGCAGCAAAAGATTTACCGTATCCTTAGCTTTGGCTGGAGCGGTCGTGCTAAAGATTGGCAGCGTTTTGAAGAGGTTTCATTAGTACTCGCAGGATTGTCTACTCCGCTTGTATTCTCTGTACACTCGATCGTATCCATGGACTTTGCAACGTCAATCCTTCCAGGTTGGCACACTACAATCTTCCCTCCTTACTTCGTTGCTGGTGCGGTATTCTCCGGATTTGCAATGGTTGCTACACTTCTCCTTATCATGCGTAAGGTTTTGAATCTGGAGCACTACATCACTATTCAACATATGGAGATGATGTGTATCATCATCACACTCACCGGTTCAATGGTTGGTGTTGCGTATCTCTCCGAATTGTTCATCTCTTGGTACTCTGGTGTTGAGTACGAAGGTTATGCGTTCATGAACCGTGCTACTGGTCCTTACTGGTGGAGCTATTGGGGAATGATGACTTGTAACGTTATCTCGCCGCAGCTATTCTGGTTCAAGAAAGTGAGAACAAGCCTTATCGCAATCTTCTTGCTTTCTATCGTGGTAAACCTTGGAATGTGGTTCGAGCGTTTCGTAATCATCGTTACTTCTTTGCACCGCGATTACATGCCAGCTAACTGGACAATGTACCACCCAACTTGGGTAGAGATCGGAATCTTCATCGGAACAATCGGATTGTTCTTTACTGTGTTCCTCTTGTTCGCAAGAACGTTCCCGGTAATTGCATTGAGCGAATTGAAGATGATCGTTAAGTCATCAAGTGAAGAACACAAGAAACGCCGCGCTGAAGCAGAACAAGCGGGTGCACATCATTAATCTGTTTTGAGCTAATAGATATGTCAGCAACTAAAACAATACACGGAGTTTATACCGACGAGGAGATTTGTCTCGAAGGCGTAAAAACGATCCGCGCGAACAAGATTCGCATTAAGGATGTATTCTCTCCGTTTCCGATCCACGGTCTTGATCCTGCTTTGGGTCTTCCGCGCACAAGAATTGCTATCTGTGCCTTCATCTACGGAGTAACGGGGGCTTCATTGGCAATCCTGATGACTTGGTTCATGATGGTTCATGATTGGCCTAATGATATCGGTGGTAAACCGAGTATGTACTACTTCATGAACTGGCCGGCTTTCATTCCGGTTACGTTCGAGTTGACAGTTTTCTGTGCCGGTCACGGTATGGCCTTGACTTTCCTGCTTCGCAGCTGGGTTCTTCCTGGTGTATCACCGAAAAACCCTGATCCGCGTACTACAGATGACCGCTTCCTGATTCTTATTGAAGCTAAAGCTGAAGACGAAGCGAAAATTGTTAACCTGCTCCGCCAGTCCGGTGCAGATGAAGTGAATGTGAAATAATGCTATCTGACCTACAGATATGAAAGTAACGAAATATACACTGCTGGCTCTTGGAACTGTCGCGATCGCTTCAGCTTCTATGTTGAGTTCATGCATGAAAGAAAATCCGGACAGCCCGGGATTTGAATACATGCCAGACATGTACAGAAGTCCTGCTCCTGAACCGAACTCTATTTATTTGAGTGGCGCCACTCCAGACAGTATGTCGAATCGTCTTCCCGCAGACGGATCAATTCCTCGCGGTTGGACTCCGTTCCCTTATGAGGACAGTCCACTTGGCGATAGCCTTGCTGCAATGTTCTGGAAGGCTCCATCTGGATTGCGTTGCGATAGCGTAGAGGAGAAAGGGAAAGCTATTTATGAGCGCTTCTGCATTATGTGCCATGGTGCGGCTGGAGATGGCCAAGGTAAATTGGTTACTACTGAAAAGTACAGTGCACAGCCTCCTAGCTACTTGGTTCGTTATTCTGAGAACAATCTATCAGATGGTCACGTGTATCACGTAATCACTTACGGAAAAGGAAACATGGGATCTCATGCTTCTCAATTGAGCCCGGAGGAACGTTGGAATGTAATTATGTACGTTCAGCGTTTGGGTCGCGGTGGAGATGCATGGAGCGTTTGGAGTGCAAAGCAAAATGCACCTGCAACTACAGATTCAACAGCAACTACAGTACCTGCGCCTTCTGCCACTACACCTGCTGCTCCTGCAGCTGGAACAATGCCAGCGCCAACACCTGCACCGGGACATTAATCGAATAAACGGAGAATAAAGAAACTTGCACAGTACAACTATGAGCCAAGTGAATATTAATAACCTGACTTATAACTTCAGCCCGAAGGCACAGAAAAATCTCTGGATTATCTGTGGTATCGGATTGGTTATGCTCATCCTCGGAATCGTGCTTTGGCACGCACCGGAAACTGCTCACGGACATGAAGGAGCAGAACACCATGATCACACTGGATCATTGGGTCAGCGCATTTGGGCGAACTTGCTCGTGAACGGTTACTTCTTCGGGGGTATTGCGTTGGCTGCATTGTTCTTCTATGCAATGCAGTACGCAGCTCAGGCTTCATGGAGTACAGTTTTCATGCGCATGTTCAGTGCAGTTACAGAATTTCTGTGGATTGGTATGGCGGCAATTGGATTGGTATTGTTGTTTGGTGCTTTGCACGTGAACCACATCTATCACTGGCAAGATCCTGCTGCTTACGAGAATGATCCAATCATGCAGCACAAGGCCCCTTACTTCAATGCTATTTTCTTCTGGGGTCGTACTATCGTTTTCGTTGGTGGATGGATCTGGTATCAGCGTTGGGCACGTAAAAACTCAATTGCTGAAGACATGAATTCTAATTGGGA
>Ga0114980_10000333_pt1 | contig 33652 bp, 26 predicted proteins | sample S_140806_EF_Meta_FD_87018 | JGI IMG/M metagenome (GOLD analysis project Ga0114980, IMG submission 87018) | Freshwater microbial communities from Lake Simoncouche, Canada to study carbon cycling - S_140806_EF_MetaG | ecosystem: Environmental > Aquatic > Freshwater > Lake | place: Lake...
AACTAGCGTTGTTAGAACTAGCGTTGTTGGAACTTGCGTTGTTTGAACTTGCGTTGTTTGAACTAGCGTTGTTTGAACTTGCGTTGTTTGAACTTGCGTTGTTTGAACTAGCGTTGTTAGAACTAGCGTTGTTAGAACTAGCGTTGTTTGAACTTGCGTTGTTAGAACTAGCGTTGTTGGAACTAGCGTTGTTGGAACTAGCGTTGTTAGAACTAGCGTTGTTGGAACTTGCGTTGTTAGAACTAGCGTTGTTGGAACTTACGGTGTTAGCAGATGGAGTGGTCTTTTCTACCAAAAATTGCAATTCGTTTTTGGCATTTCGTTCGAGCGCAAAGGCACGAGCATTCTTTGCATATCGCTCAAAGAAATCAGTTTCTGTTTTTGCTGCTGCACGAAGTGTGCTGGCCTCTTTCATATAGGAAACCGCTGTGTCGTAAGCCTTCTTATCCTCCGAGGTTGCATTGCTCGTTGGAGCAGAGATGTTGTTTTTCCAAGCCGATTGAAGATCAATAAGTGCAATTGAGTTGTGCTCTGCTATCTGTTCTGAGTTCTTATCCTCTTCTTGCATTTTCTGATACATCAGTTGATTCCGTTGTTCAGTCAATTCGGCAATTTTCTCAGGTGCGGTTTCACTTTTTATTCTGCGATTGATCGTCTCGATTTCAGTGTAGAGTTTTTCAATTTCTATACGATTGGAAATTTCAACACTGTCGTTTTTAAGTTCTTCAAAAATATTTTCATCCTGATAATTCGACTGTCCAGGGCTGTTTATAATTACAGTTTCTGCTGCAGTGAAAGTTTTTGAACTGGCGTTGTTGGAACTAGCGTTGTTGGAACTAGCGTTGTTGGAACTGGCGTTGTTTGAACTTGCGTTGTTAGAACCGTCGTTGTTGGAACTTGCGTTGTTAGAACCGTCGTTGTTAGAACTAGCGTTGTTGGAACTGGCGTTGTTGGAACTAGCGTTGTTGGAACTGGCGTTGTTTGAACTTGCGTTGTTAGAACCGTCGTTGTTTGAACTTGCGTTGTTAGAACCGTCGTTGTTAGAACTAGCGTTGTTAGAACCGTCGTTGTTTGAACTTGCGTTGTTAGAACCGTCGTTGTTAGAACTAGCGTTGTTTGAACTAGCGTTGTTAGAACCGTCGTTGTTAGAACTGGCGTTGTTGGAACTAGCGTTGTTGGAACTAGCGTTGTTGGAACTAGCGTTGTTGGAACTGGCGTTATTCGAACTAGCGTTGTTAGAACTAGCGTTGTTGGAACTAGCGTTGTTGGAACTAGCGTTGTTAGAACTAGCGTTGTTAGAACTAGCGTTTGGATTTTCGTAATGAGAGTTTTCTAGAGCCGTTGAAACGCGATTTTTGGATTCGTTAATTTCTGTTTTTAACGATTCAATATTTACAGTGTTCGTTAAACTTTTGAATTCAGGTTTTACTTCCGGTTGTTTTTCAGATTCTAATTCTTGAAGTAATTTCAATAAACTAACGGACTCCTGAAGTTCTAATTCTTTAATTCTTAATGTTTCTTTTTCCTCTTCTATTTCTTCCTTCAGTTCGGTGCATTGTATGTCTATAGCATTCAATTCATTTCCCAAACGCTCAATTTCTTTTTTCTTTTTGGTGTTAGACATTTGATTACTAACCGCGTTGGTCTTAATTTCTAATTCTTCAATTTCTCTTGTCTTCGTATTAATTCGTAACTGCGAATCATCGAGCTGCGCCTTATTCTCGTTAACTTTTGCTTTGGCGCTTTCAGCTTTCCAAGTTACCGTGCTTTCAGTGACAAGACCTTTTTCGCTGTTTGGATTTTTCGCTACATAATCATTCACGAGATAAGCCGCCATTGGCGAATCTTTTTCAGCCAGTGATTCTTTGATTTGTTTATTTACAGCCTGAACGCTATTGAGTTTTTCACGTAATTCAATCTCTCTGTTTTTTGAAATTTCATAAGCCGAAATGGCTGCTACGCTTCGGTCTTGCGTAGCAATCATCTTGTTTCGTGTCTCAATTAATTCAATGCTGTCGTTCTGAGATTCCGGTTGTTCAAATCGTGCAGTTTGAAATTCTTCGTATGCTTCGTCTGTTTCTGAAAGCGTTTGCTGAACATATTGAAGAAGTGATTTCGACATTTGTTCGGCCAAGGCAATTTCACGCTTCAATGCAGCAATGGTTTTTTCTTGTGAGGAAAGTACCGTGTCAATTTCGACACGTGGGTTTAGAACAGTTGTTGAAGCGTTACCGCTTGCTGAAGTGTTTGAATTTGTATTATTGGTGTTAATCGAAGTGAATGATGAAAGGTCGACCGTTGCATTGACATCGAGTTGTGATTTGGCTAGAAGCATCTGCCGTTGAAGATCTTCAACATTATCATTCAAGGGGTCGTTCCAGTAATTCTTCACCTCAACTTTTTCACGTCCATCTGTTTTCGTGAAAACAATTTCTTGTCGAAACACTTGTGAACCTTCTGCAGCTGGTATTTTGACCAGTACCTCATGAATTTGAGGGCTGCCCGGTGGTTGAATTTTGTATGTGTAGTTTCCTGCTGTTGGAATAAAAAGTAAGTATTGCCCATTCGACTCGCGGGCTTGCGTGTCCATGATTTTTCGATTGGTTAAGTCGTCGAACACTTGAATTTTCGCTTCGGTTTGCGTTGCGTCAACACGCGAAATAAACTCACCTTTGAGGTAGGTGATATTCATAGGAATTCCATTTACAAAAACGCGATATACGTATAGTTTATCGGGAGAAGTCAAGCGGCTGCTTGCAAAGTAAGCAGTTGTGTTGAGTGAGTCTGTTATAAAGAAAAGATCGTCATCTGGCGTGTTAATGGCGAAGTCCATATTAATTGCAGGCCCAAAATCGCTGATTGTAGCGTCCCATTCACATCTGAAAATGTCGTATCCACCCATACTTCCGTGTCCTTTCGATGCGAAATACAAGGTGCTTCCATTCGGATGCATAAACGCGAAGTCTTCGTCGAACTCAGTGTTAACGGAGCTCTTTAGTTTTACAGGTGGCGTGAAAGTACCATTGACCCGAGAGGTCGTGTAAATATCCTTTCCTGTTAACCCGTCTTTTCCTTTGCTCGAAAAGAAAATTTTCTTTCCGTTAGAAGGGAGGAAAAAAACATGTTCTTCTTTCGACTTTAAATCCAGTTTCGAAAGCAACTCTTTCGGTGTTGAGATAATTTTACCTATAGCGGCGTCAATGTTCATGTATCTATAAAAGCTCGATTTTTCAGCTTCTGTTTTTTCAAGGACTTGAACATCTTTAATGCTGTTCATGAGGTTAAGTCCTGATTCAGCAGAAAGCTTTTGTGCTTTGCAATCTGATTTTGCAAGTTGTTTCTTTTCAGCAGAGGTCTCGAATTTTTCATATTCTGCCAAAGCTTCCTTGAAGTTATAGCTCAAGTGATAGGCCCTAGCTAAATAGTAATGGGTTTCAGGTTCCGTGTATCCCCTGCGCACGCCATCTTTCATAAAAAACACACACTTTTCGCGGTCGGTTGTTGCGTAAATCCCTGCGGCACCAAAACGAAACGCGTATATAGGATTACTTCCATACAAGGACACCAACTGGGAATAAGCAGCATAGGCCTGGACATAGTTACCCTCTTCGAAAAAAACATTTGCCTCCGCAGCCAATGTCTTTTCGTCTATAGGCTTTTGGGCATAGAGATTTCCGATGCAAAGCGCAAGAAGTAATATGGAAATAAATTTTCTAATGGTCTTCCAATTTAGTAGGAATTGTAAAAATACATCGCAAATTCGCTCAGTTATTTTCCATTCCAATTTAAAGATACGAAATATGAAGAATTCTATTGCAATTGGTGCTTATTCCATGGCGTTTGCAATAATCCTTGGAGCTTTTGGGGCGCACGGGTTGAAAAATATTGTCTCAGAGTACAGCGTTGAAATTTTCAATAAAGCCGTCTACTATCAAGTCATTCATTCTTTAGGGATAATAGTTACTGCCTATGTTTTGAAAGGAGAGAAAGCATTGAAGATATTGAGAATATTATTTCTTTCAGGGATTGTAGGGTTTTCTGGTTCTTTGTATTTATTGACATTTGCAGACATGTTGCCAATTTCATTGAAGCAAGTTGTTGGTCCCGTTACTCCAATAGGAGGTGTGTTCTTTGTTGCATCATGGGTATACTTCGCCATGGCATTTCGCAAGGAAACGAATAATTAATAGAGCGGAGAACAATTACTTCGTTGAACGTGTTAACTTTGTAAAAAATAAATATTATGTCATCATTAGTCGGAAAAAAAGCGCCTTCATTTAAGGCAGGAGCAATCACTAACGGAGGAACTGTAGTGAGTGATTTTTCATTGGATCAGTATATCGGAAAGAAACACGTTGTGTTTTTCTTCTACCCAAAAGATTTCACATTCGTTTGTCCAACTGAATTGCATGCATTTCAAGAGAAGTTAGCAGAATTCGAATCGCGTAATTGCGCAGTTGTTGCTTGTTCTACAGATACAGAAGAAAGTCACTGGGGTTGGTTGCAAATGGAAAAGAATGCTGGCGGTATCAAAGGAATTACTTATCCTATCGTTGCAGATGTTTCTAAAACTATTTCAGATAATTACGGTGTTTTAGCCGGAGAGTACGATTACGATGTTGATGGAAACTTAGTAGCTAATGGACCAATGATTGCTTACCGCGGATTGTTCTTAATTGACAAGAATGGTGTGGTTATGCATCAGTTGATTAACAATTTTCCACTGGGAAGAAATGTAGAAGAAGCATTGCGTATGGTAGATGCTCTTCAGTTTTTTGAAGAGAACGGAGAAGTTTGTCCTGCTAACTGGTCAAAAGGTAGCGAAGGAATGAAAGCAAATCACGAAGGTGTTGCCGATTATTTGGCGAAACACTAAGTCAAAATGAATTGAATAAAAAGGGCTCTTCGGAGCCCTTTTTTTATGTTGTGAATTTATTTGTGCCGTATTCTTGTAATTATGATGAAACGTATATTTTCTTTAGTCTTTGTAAGTTTAATTTCAGCAAGCATACTAGCGCAGGATCATCCTATGTGGACCGACTTCATGCACAGTGAGATTTCTGTTTTAGATTTTATTTCAGAAATGGATACCGCTTGGCCGGAACGTCCCACCCAAAAGGGCCAAGGATACAAGCCTCTTGAACGCTTCAAATGGTTAATGGAAACGCACGCCGATGAAAGCGGAAAGATGTTGAATGGAAGAGAAACCTTGGAATTGTGGACTTCGCTGAAGAGTTACACAGGGGAACGTTCTTTATCTGGCAATTGGTACCCATTAGGCCCTATCCTTGACGGTGTAACTACTCGAGATAATATTGAAGGCGTTGGCCGAGTTTCATGCATTGCCTTTCATCCAACCAACGATCAGATCATGCTCGTAGGCACTCCTGCAGGCGGACTTTGGAAATCAACCAATGGCGGAGCTACCTGGTCTACAAATACAGATAATTTGCCTACACTCGGAATCAGTGCTTTTGCTTTCGATCCTCTGAATCCGAACGTAGTTTATGCCGGAACAGGTGATCGTGATGCAGGTGATTCTCCGGGAATGGGCGTGCTAAGAAGCGATGACGCTGGTGATACGTGGAATTTTGTGAATACTGGAATCTCAACCCGCACCGTGGGTGGAATCATAGCTTGCGACGACCAAGCCAGCAGTGTGGTAATTGCAACAGACTTGGGAATTCGAAGATCCATAGATGGCGGGGCTACTTGGACACAAGTTTCAAACAACACTTTCGAATACAAAGATTTAGCGCAACACCCGACAGCGCACAACATACTTTACGCCACAGGTGCGGGAAGATTTTATAGAAGTGAAGATTTCGGATTGACATGGGCTCAGAGCAATGCGGGCATGTCAAATGGTACGCGTATGTGCGTTGCTGTAAATGCTTCTGAACCCGATGCGGTCTATATTCTAAGAACAAATACTTATTCTTATACAGGAACATTTAAAAGTGAAGATGCAGGATTAACCTTCACACAAATGAGCAGCACTCCGAATATAATGGGATGGTCTGCCGATGGCTCTAGTACTGGCGGACAGGCATGGTACGACCTCTGTTTAGCGGGCGATGATTTAAATCCGAACGTTATCTATTGCGGAGGAATACGTTTGAAAAAGAGTGTTGACGGAGGAGTAACTTGGCAAGACATCAATTCGAATTTTGTTCACGTAGATCAACATGAAATAGTTGTTAATCCTCATAACCATGATATCTACGTATGCAACGACGGTGGACTTTATCGCTATGTGAACAACAGCGAATGGCAAGACATTTCAAGCGGCATTGTAAACGGACAAATTTATCGATTGGGCCAGTCTCCGCATGACGGGGCAAGAGCATTGACCGGATTTCAAGACAATGGAACAGCGGAGTTTCAAGGCGCACGTTGGGTAAGAACGGGAGGTGGAGATGGCTTTGAGTGCATGTATGATTACGAGGAAGAGGGACGTAGATACAGCAGTATTTATTACGGTGAATTGTATAGAACTTCAACAAGCTATATCAATCAGAAATTTGCGGGCAACGGAACAAACGACATGACCGAAGAGGGAGCTTGGAGCACACCTTTTTGCTTGCACCCAGACAGCAGCGCAACCATGTTTGTTGGAATGAAAAATATTTGGAGATCGAAGAATATCAAGCATGTTGAAAAGGACTCGATCACATGGGAAAAAATATCGACGAATTTTTTAAGCGCAAATACAACGAATTGCAATCAAATACGCGCTCATTACACGAAAGGAAATGTGTTGTACGCTTCGAAGGGTTCGCGTAAATTAGGAAGAACAGATAATGCAATGGCTGATACAGTGGTGTGGCAAAACATTAGCACGTATCTGCCGAGTTCTGTTGTTGCAGTGAATGCAATTGAAACACACAAAACAGATTCGTTAACTGTGTACATTGCCTTCAATAAAAATGTTTACAAGAGTTTGAATGGAGGAACTTCATGGACACTCATGACTCCGAATTTACCAGACGTTGCAGTGAACACAATTGTTTCAGATACTTCATCTGTGCTTGAGAATCTGTACATCGGAACCGATTTAGGGATTTATTATTGGGATGCGAGCATGACGGAATGGGTGAATTTCTCATCTGGATTTCCTTATGCTGCTCGAGTAACTGAATTGGAGATTGCATACGATTCACCAAAGCGAATTCGCGCATCTACATACGGAAGAGGCATGTGGGAAAGTGATTTGTACAGTCCGGAAACAAATGTATTTCCAACAAGCGCTGTTTGGAATTCACCAAGTACTTCCGGGGAGGTTATTGGAACTTTCGATGCAGAGATTTTCTTCTATCGGAATTTGACCAACGTAGACGTCAGCGATTTAACTATTTCCGATTTTTATATTGAAAATGGAACGGTGAATTCTATTTCAGGTGGAGCTTCCAACTACATCATAAATATTACACCCACTACTTTTGGTCAAGTAAGAGTAGTTCTTCCTAGCAATACTGCAATCGATAATTTCTTTACAGGAAATGCTGCAAGTGATACATTGACATTGGTCTTCATGCAGGCACCTGCTGCATTCGGAAGCAAAGGTCCGGGCGGTGTGGGTGATAGCGATGATCTTGCTTTTTGGATGAGAGCTGATAAGGGTGCGTTAATGAATGGAGCACTTTCAGCGAATGACGGAGACCCGGTTTACGTGTGGCAAGACCAGAGCGGAAACAACAACTCCGCGTCACAAGGAAGCGTGAATCAACGTCCAACATTTGTCGCAAACAACGGTGTATACTCTCGCCCTGGAATCCAGTTCGACGGCGATAACGATTACTTGCAAATGAATGGCGTTTTAGGTGGAAGAAGTTCCAGCGCCTATTGTGTGGTTGAAACAGATTCTATTTTGTTCAACGATCACGGATGGTTCGCCAGTGCGCGTGTTCCAAACGGATACCTGCTTCATCCTTGGAAAAACGATTATTACTACCACAGCGAAGTTTTAGATTTGGAATCGAATTATTCGAGCTCTCCGATATTCTACATCGGTGAAGCTACTTCACCGCATATCTATGGATTAATCTATGAGCAAGACGATTTGCATCAGTTGTTCTATACCATTTTTGATGACCACCTTTATCCGTTTCCTGGAGTGAACATTGGCGCGCGAGACAACACAACGCCCATTGATATTCGCTTTGGTTGGGATTACGATGATCGTTTTGGAAAGGGAAGAATGGGTGAAAACATCTTGTACAAACGCAGATTGTTTCTTTCGCATCACACCATTGTAAATAATTATTTAGCTGTGAAATACGGAATGGATTTAGGATTGCAAGCGCGCTATTTCCATCCGAATTATGCTGAAGAGGTTATTGGTGTTGGACAGGAGAATTCAGGTGACAAGCACGAAGTGGCGCAAGGAATGGGCGTTCTAGAAGTAAGAGCTGTTGGCACCATGGCAGATGGGAATTATCTATTGGTGGGAAACGATGTGAACGGAATGAACGTGAGCAATGCCGTTTATCCATTTATCTCGAATAGAATTGAACGCACCTATGCATTTAACCGAACAGGAAGTGTATTCAATTCAACGCTGCGCATTCAAGCTTCAGACTTGGTAGGATTGAATGAAGTGAATGTGATAATCAGCGAATCGGAAGGATTCAATACATCAACGGCTTTGCAAGTTTATCCAATGACTTTGGTAGGCGATGCTTACGAAGTCACATTGCAATTTCCCGCGACAGGTGTATTCACTATTGGCGAAACTCCAGCGATAAATGTGATTGAGAATTCCTTGGATCAAGTTTCTATTTTTCCGGTTCCAACTGGAGATAAATTGAATATTAACTTGGGTCATGAAGTGTTGAATGAAACGAAATACATTGTTTATTCAGCGGAAGGAAAGCAGGTTCTGGCGGGTCGTATTCAGTTTGCAAAACAGCAGCTAAATCTCGAGGGGCTGGCGTCTGGAGTTTATGTACTGCAGATTCAAGATTCGGGGTCGATAGTGAAGAAAGACTTTATTAAACTGTAAGACTTATATTTGTTTCCATCTTAAATCAAAACCATGCGTAAATTATTGTTTATTGTTTTGTGTGCGAGTTCAATTTCTACTTGGGCGCAAACCTCAATTAGCGATTGCGATGGAGCCATTGTTTTGTGTGGTGATTTATACACCGAGACGCAGGCTTCGTTTAACACAGGAAATGTCATTGAGGCAACGGGCTCTTGCAACCAAGGTTTAGAGCAGAGTTCTGTTTGGTACACCTTCACGGTTCAGGCCGATGGGAACTTGAGTTTCATTTTAGATCCGATTAACGATGTTGACGATTATGATTGGGGTTTGTTTAATATTACAACAGGCGGTTGTAGCGGTTTAGGAACAACTTCACCTGAAGTTGAATGCAACAGCTACGGAGATTTTACGTTCAATGGGCCTACAGGAATTTCTTCGGCAAATGGAGGTATTGGAACTTCCAACGGACCTGGTAACACCTTCGGGCCTCCGTTCAATGCTGATTTGCCTGTTGTTGTTGGACAGACATACGCGTTGGTTGTCATGAATTGGTCGAACAGCCTAGACGGTTACACTATAGACTTTGGACAATCTACTGCTTCGCTGTATGATCAAGTGCCGCCGGTTCCCATTAGTGCAACAACAGACTGCAGTAATCTAACGGTAATCTTAACATTCAGTGAACCCATTGTCGGAACATCTGTTCAGCCAACAGATTTTACGGTAACAGGTCCAAGTGGAACCATTGCTGTGCAATCTGTAACAGCAAACAATCCGACGATGGCCGATGTGTTCACCATTCAATTGGTGAATCAAGTTTTAATTGGAGGTACATATACATTAAACATTACGAACACCACCGGATTCGTTGAAGACGCTTGTGGAAATCTAGGTACGCAGAGCATTACGTTTGAAATTAGCGATCCCATTGATTTCGAAGTCGCAACAACCACTGCCTGCAACGGTTTTGGTGGAAGTGTTGCTGTATCGAACATAATCGGTGGAGATGGAAATTACACCTTGAACTTCAATGGAACGAATCAGACCCAGTTCAATCTTACGAATGTTGTAGGTGGAAATTACACAGCCACCATTACAGATGGAAACGGTTGTTTTCGTGCTACTCCGGTGACTGTGCCGAACCAAGATATTCAAGTAGCTGTTCCTTCTCAAGATTCATTGACCTGCTTGAATTCAACAACTGAAATTTTAGGAGTGGAAGTGTTGCCAGCGCAGAACGTTTCGTATGCCTGGACAGGCGTGGGTCTTACAAGCACAACAATTGCAAATCCAATTGCAACGGCTCCGGGGGTGTTGAATTTAGTGGTTACGAATTTAGATAACGGATGTTTCGATTCGGGAACGATTGAAATTTATGCTGGAGATGTTTATGCTTTGGATTTAAGCACCATGATACTTCCGAATATTATTACGTTGAAGCAAGATGAATTGAACGATGATTGGCGAGCTATTTTAGGCGCTGACCCACTTTTAGATCTAACAGTATTGTTTCTTGAATACGATCTAACGGTATTTAACCGATGGGGTGGAGTTGTTTTCGAAAGCACTGCTTCTGAAAAATACTGGAAAGCGTCGGATGTTTCTCCAGGCACATACTTTTATTTATTTCATTACAAAACAGATTGCGGAACTGCGGTTGAAGAAACTGTGGAGGGGACAATTCTTGTTGTTGAATGAAGTTAGGCGTTATTCTGCACGGCGCGAAAAGCAACAGGCACGCGCAACGCAAAGAAATTGAAAAAACATTTTCCGATTGGGATCTTCAAATTCGTGTAACGGAGTACGATAAACACGCTGAAAACATTGCGCGAGAACTGTGCAATGAATCGTGCGATGTGGTGTTGGTTTGTGGTGGCGACGGTAGTTTGAACCTAGCTGCAAATGGAATTTATCATTCTGAAAATCCACATACACCCCTTGCCATCTGGCCCTCGGGGACAGGCAACGATTTTGTAAAGACGGTGAGTGTTCCAACTTCTTTTGAAAAATTAAGAGCAAGCATAGAGCAAGGAAATTTCAAATCCATTGATTTGCCTTCTATGGAATGGGACGGAAAGAAACGTGCGTATTTGAATGTGACAGATCTTGGATTGGGCGGATGTGTGGCCTATGACATGATGCGAAGCAAAAGGAGTTTGGGTTCGTTCTTGACTTATCAGTGGTTAATTATTAAGAACCTAATTCGATTTAAAAAGCGAACCATCCATTTTGATTTAGATGGAAAAAAGTACGACGCGCGTGCTATGAATTTTGTGGTTGCCAACGCGAAGTATTTCGGATCTGGGTTGGGCATTTCTCCAGAAAGTCAAGTAGCAGATGGGCTTTTGGAAGTCATTGTAATTGGCGATTTGAATATTTTCGAATACTTGTATTTCGTTCCTAAGGTGCGGAAGTGCAAGAAGCTTTCGTATCATAAGATTCAATATTATTCGGCAAAAAAAATAAGCATCGAAACCGAAGTTCCGATGCCTATTGATATGGACGGAGAGTTCGTTGGATTCTCTCCGATGGTTATTTCAATTCAACATACGTTGAATGTGGTGGTTAGAAACGACCGCGAAGTGTGATTGTCACGTTTCTTCCTGCTGCCGAAATATTCGAAGCGAAGACACGGTAATTCGCATCTAATATGTTTTCCAACCCAACCATCAATTGAACGTTTTCTTGCAATTGGTAGCTTGCGCGTGCATTCAAAGTATACCAAGCTGGCATTCCGTTCGCTGTTGCATACGCTTCGTTGTCTTCAGCATTTAAACGGTAATCTTCAAGACGTTTCCATCCGTTGTAAAGAACGTATGCTTCTCCTCGGAATTTTTGTTGTTGGTAGGTAAATCCAGTTCTACCGAAAACAGGAGGAATGTGATCCAAAGGAGTGTCTCCGTTATCTGTCTTAATTCTTCCGTATGTGTATACCACAGAAGACTGCATGCTGAAGCGATCATTTACTTTAGAGTTTAAGCTTAAGTTTCCACCGTAGATGTATGCTTCGTCTGCATTAATGGTCGTGTAAACAGCGCTCATAGCCCCATCATACATTACTGAATCCTGACCGTTGAATTGCGCTTTACCTGTGGTAAGTGCGTTTGTGTAATTCATGTAATATCCGTTCAATGCTAGAGTTGTTCTTCCGTTGAATTTGCGTTCAATAGTTGCTTCAACATTAGCGACTTTTTCAGGTTGCAATTCGTTATTCGGAACAATCAAATTTCCTGAAGTGCTTTCGAAAACTTTCGCTAGGTCGTCAACATTCGCTGCACGGAATCCAGTGCTAGCTAATGCAGCGATTCTCCATTTTGCGTTTGGAGTTAACACAAGACCAACACTTCCGTTTAAATTTCCGTTCGATTGATTCACATCTGTGAATGGGAAGTCGAAGAACGTTTTGTCTGAGAACGAAGCGGCAAGGTTAACTTTTGAATAACGAAGTCCCGCGTTGAACGCCAATTTGTTGTTCACCTTGTGAAGAGCCGTTGCATAAGCAGCAGCGCCGCTCATAGAAGATCCTCCGCTTGCATAGCGCGTGTCAAGAGGGCTTTGCACGCCTGTGTTAATGTTCTCAGAATAGGCAGTGCTTGTTACATCGTTGAAGTAATATTCCAATCCGTAGTTCGCTGTTGTTTTTTCTCCAATGTTTTTAGAGAAATCTGCATTCACTGAATATACTTTCACGTTTTCGAGACGGTTGTTACGATTGTCATTGTTCAGTTTTCTGTCGTGACGTGTTTGGTCAATGTTCTGCCAAGCCAAGGTGATTCTTCCTGTGTTGTACAATTTATTTCCGTTCGAAAGGTTTGCGTGATAAGCCACCATGGCGCGGGTTTGCGGACCATAGAACCATTCGGCGTATTTAGCTGTTCCTCCAGATATTTGAACCAAACGATCGTAACGAGGGACATCGTTCGTAGTCGAGTATTGAATGTTCAACGTATGTGTTAGTTTGTTGCTCTGCTTGAATGAAAGCTTTTCCAAGAAATCATATTGCTTGTAGGCAGAACCCACTTGCACATTTGGATTCGAGTTGGTCATAACGCTGTCTCTTCCGTTAACACGTTCAACAAACCAAGGGCGTTGTCCGAATGAGGTGTAGCCAGGGTTACGGTTATTACCTTGACGAAGGTCTCCGAAATTATTGAATGTAAACGAAGTGAAAGAAGCGAAACGCTCGCTGCTCGTTTCTAAATTCACATGCGCTGCACTTTGATCAGCGCTGCTGTATCGAAGCATAGCACCTGCACGAACAAGTTTGTCGCCAGAGGTGAAGTGGGGTGAGCGTGTGTTGAAACTCATAACACCACCCAATGCATCTGAACCATAAGCCACCGCGCTCGGGCCATAAGCCACCTCAACGTTCTCCATAGCCATTGGATCCAAACTAAGGATGTCTTGCAAGTGGCCTCCGCGATAGATGGCGTTGTTCATGCGAACACCGTCTACAACATAAAGCACTTTGTTCGCTTCAAATCCTCGAAGGATTGGAGATCCGCCGCCTAACTGACTTTTTTGAACGAGTGCTGTTCCTGTTTGTGTTAAAAGGTCTGCAGCATTCGCAGGATTAATGAATTGAATGTCCTTCCGTTGAATGGCACTCACAGGTTGCGCTAAGAATTTAGTAGCATTCGCATTGCGTGTTGCTGAAACTACCATTTCAGAAAGGGTCATGCTCGAACCTACTAAATAAACTGTGATATTGTTTTTAAATTCCGATGTTGGAATGGAAAATATTTCATATCCATTTGCAGAAATGAGAACAGTTCCCATTTCTATATTTCCTCGAAACTCCCCTTCGTTATTGGTGGTTCCAATTTGTTGAGGCAGTTCAATGTTGTTTTTTGAAATAAATATTGAAGCTCCAGAGATGACTTCAAGCGTGGTTAAATCTTTAACCGTTATAGTTTGGGCATTAACCGTTATAGTTTGGGCATGCGCGCTGAATACACTAACAATAGCTAGCACGGCGCATAATAAAATACGTTTCATTATAAATGTTATTTGTTAATTGTTAACTTCTTTGAAAGATGCGAGCAAGGTGTTTCACAAGGTGCAAGCAAGATTCCTTTGGAAAGATGTTGTACAAGATTCCTACGGAAAGGTGTTTTACAAGGTGCAAGCAAGATTCCGGGGGAAAGGTGTTGCACAAGATTCCTTTGGAAAGGTGTTGCACAAGATTCCTGCAGAAAGGTGTTTCACAAGGTGCTTCGCAAGAAAAAATAACTCAACAATTTGGAGGAATTTCGTTGATACGAATGTGTGGAGAAGAAATGAAAAAACGATTTGAGGCGAAATGAGAAGTGTTCACTTCGATAAATGGAATTTGAATAATATCAATATCGCAAGTCCATTGCGATTGGAATTTGTAGAAAAGGTTGAGTTGCTCCTGCGTTTGTTTTTTGTCGGATGAGTTTTTTACAAGAGAGCGAACCAAAGTCTTTAGTTCATTTTCTTCGGTATCCATGACTGCATAAAGAGTTACAGAACCGTCTTTGTGGAATTCTCTTCTTGAGATGTCATACATCTTTCCCTGGTGCATAAACTCCCAAGGTTCAGGCCATTCCAGTTGTTTGAATTCAGCTTCGGATAAATGAATGGAGGTTAGCTTATCTTCTTCAACGCCTCCTAGAACAAGGGCCTTCATTTCTTTTTTTACCAACCATAATTTATGTTGAAGTACCCAATAACCAATTCCTCCTTGCGCAATAAAGAGCACGAGCAACAACGCTAGGACGAGATTTTTAGGAATTTGATTCTTCATTTCTGTGGGACGAAAATACTAACAAAGCAGTATTTTAAATGTGATTCATAAAAAATGCACGATTTGAATCATTGTTATTTAGAGCTAAACACATATATTGCTTGCAATGGCGGAACCGAAAAGCCAACTAAAAAATAGAGTAGGGCAAAAATTAATTTATTTAGAATGAAAAAAGTTCTTTTTTCTATGGTAGCTATTGCTACACTTGCATTTACATCTTGCACGAAGGAAGGTCCTGCTGGTCCTGCCGGAGTTGCTGGTGACGACGGAAGTTTTACAACTTATAACTTTACCTCTCCTGCTGCTGATTGGGCTGCTACTACTTATGTTGAGTATGCAGTGCCAACAATTACGCAAGATGTAATGGACAAAGGTGTTGCCATGGTTTATGTTCAAGATGAATACGGATATTGGAACCCATGTCCAAGCTCTTGGCATCTGATTGCTGGATATACCTATGCATTTACGGCTGCTGGAGGTGGAGTTGTTGGATTGGACGTAACAACTGCGCCAACATTGGATTATCAAGTTCGCGTGGTTACCATGCACGAAAAAACAGCTGCTACAATCGCTAACATCGAAACTTTGCGTTACGATCAGTTGATGAATGAGTTGACTTCGAAATAATAAGATTTATCTTATAAGTAAAGGGCGCTTCGGCGCCTTTTATTTTTTTTTCGGAGCCTTGGGCTTAAGTTCTATTGGAGATTTAAATTCTTCAGGAACATCTTCGGCCTTTACAATTTCCAGTATGACCTGTGTGTGGCCGCTTCTCACGAATTCTAACGTTTCAGCACTGAGCATAGTGAGATCGATGCATCTTTTAGAAGATTTAGGCAGACGGTCGTTCACACGTACGTAGATTATTTTGTTGTTTTTTACACGAGTCACTTTGAGCCAAGTTCCAAACGGAAGCGTTTTGTGCGCGCAAGTGAATTTGTTCTGTCTGTAAATTTCTCCGTTAGAAGTCCCTCTTCCGTCGAATTTATTGTGGTAATAAGAGGCTTCTCCCTTTTCAGTTTGAGCCAAAGCATTCAATTGGAAGAATACAAAAAGTATTTGAAGGGTTCTTTTTAGTAAGTTTTTCATAACCACGAATTTAGTGAAAAGATATTATCTTCGCTTAAATCTTAACCGAAATGGGCAAATTGCATCTAAGTGGTTTATTTGTGCTTGGTTTTCTATTCACTTTTGGGGTTCATGCCCAGGTGAAAAAAATGGATGGGCTCGTATCTGCCAGTGTTGGATATGGCCAATTTAACTTTGCCGCTAACATCAGTGAATTGGGCGATTCAAGTGCTACAGTGAGTAAATCAATGTACCCTTCATTGAGTTTAGCAGGAGATTTTTCACTCACAAAAGGTACTCGTAAGAAGTGGCGTGTAATTTTTGGATTCGGTATTACCACCCAATCGTTAACTGTAAATGCCACGGATTATAAGTACACGAATCAAATGGGGGGTATAACTATAGATCCTTATGTTTCGTGGTCTATTACGAAGAATACCATTGGTGCTCGGCTTATGTTTTCTTACAATCTTCAAAAGATGAGAAAGGTGAAGAAGGTGTTTGGGTTCAGAAAAACAAATTGTTTGGTTTATGGGGGAATAAGCACGAATTTGAATTGGTATGCCATTAAGGAGAATACAACGAATGTAAATTTTAACAAGAAGTCTTTTGGAGATCGGCTAACTGAATACCAGTTGGTTGCTTTTGGATTTACCGGATTTCCATTTCGGAAGAAGGTTGGTCTTAATTTCGAGTTGGCGTATGGTGGTCCTTACCTTGTTAAGGCAGGTATTGTGTTTGGACTTTAATTTTTTTGCGGTAATAGTTGTGAGAAAATAAAAACGTACTATATTTGCACCCACAAATCCCAAGCGGCCCGTTCGTCTAGGGGTTAGGACAGCAGATTTTCATTCTGTAAACAGGGGTTCGATTCCCCTACGGGCTACAAGAAAAACCCTCAACGAAAGTTGAGGGTTTTTTGTTTAAAATGTTCTATGTTTAGCCAGCATCGTAAATCGGTTCAAGGTCACGAAGATTAATCCAGCCAGAAGTGGTTTTTCCATTGTTTGAGTTGTAAAAATCGGTGTAACCAAATCCATTGCTCACTTTTGTTATAACGCAAATGTCGCCTGAAACAAGAAACGCACCTCTAGATGTAGCCGGATCGGCAGAACTGTGGAAAAATGTTTTTCCTACGACTACCACGCCCTGAGTGTATGGTGGGAACTGCTGCTCAAGTTTGGCATTCGCAACAACTACCTGTCTTCTAGATTCTTCAGCTTGTCTGAGTTTTTCTTCTTCAAGCTTTTGACGCTCCTGCTCTAGTTTTTGTTTTTCAGCTTCAATTTTTTGTAGCTCGGCAGCATTGTTATTAGTTGCCGCAGGCACACTTCCACTTTCATTGTTTGAGCATGATACAAAAACAGCGAGTGACAGAATAAGAATCAAGTGTTTTTTCATAAGGTTTAATAGGTTTAAGTTTAGGAGGTACGAATATAACAACATTTGTAAATTTAACTTTGTATGTGTGTTTATTTGTAATTGTGAATCTTTTTTTGAATTTGCGAATTCCTTGAATTGGCAGCTATGAACAGTCAGAGAAGTTAATGTAATTTAATTTAATTTAATAATAACTTAATCAGTAGAATTGTGGGAATATCTAAATCGAAATTTATAGCCGGACTGAATTGCGAGAAGCGATTGTTTTTAGAGGTGAATCACCCAGAATTGAATACTCCCATTTCGTCGGATCAAGAGTCGAAATTTAATTTGGGCCATAGAGTGGGAGCGCTTGCGCAGCAGCGTTTCCCCGGCGGTGTAAATGCCGAGCCTCAAGGAGATAGAAATTTTAAGCAGTGGATAAATTCAACCCAATTGTTTTTAGATGAAAAGCGTCCGGTGATCTATGAAGCTGCATTTTCATTTGAGGGTAGCTTTTGTGCTCTAGATATTCTTGTTCGAGAGGAAGATGATATAGTAGCAATTGAGGTGAAAAGCAGTAAAGAGGCAAAGGAGATCTATGTTTTGGATGCTGCATACCAATATTATGTCATGTCGCAATTGGGCCTTCAACCCAAAAGGTTCTATCTGTTGTTAATAGACGGTGCTTATGTTCGCGAAAGGACATTGGACGTAAATCAATTGTTTCAGAAAGTTGATATTACCGACAGGGTAGTTAATCTTCAAGAAAGCATTAAAGGAAATGTATTGCAATTCACTGCGATGCTTGCGGCAGGAATTGAACCTCAAAGAGAAATTGGTCCCCATTGCAGCAGCCCATATAGCTGCTCGTTTTATGCTCACTGCAGTGCTCATTTGCCGAAGGTCAATCCTATTACAAGCTTAAGAGGTTCAGCGGAAAAAGTTTGGGACTTGCATAACAAAGGAATTTATTCTATTGAAGATATTCCTTCAAGTTATCCGCTGCAAACTCGTCAAATACCACAAGTCAATGGTGTGAAAAGGGGAGAGTCGATATTGAATAAGGAGCCGATTCGGAAATTTTTAAGCAAAGTAGAATACCCCTTACATTTTTTTTGATTTTGAAACTGTTTGGCCGGCTATACCTGTTGCTGAAGGAATAAGCCCATTTTGTCATTTGGCTTTCCAGTATTCCATGCATATTATTCATTCAGACGAATTGAATAGTCACAAAGAATATTTGGCCAACCCTGATGAAATCTTGCAAGGCGTGAATACAGAGTTCGAATTGATTCAGCAAATGAAAGTTGATTTTCATTCTGAGGGAAGCATTGTTGCCTACAATGCAACATTTGAAAAAAACAGATTGAAGGATATGAAAAAACGCTTTCCAAGCGAATCCGATTTTCTTGACAACTTAATTTCTCGGTTTGTTGATTTGATGGAATTGTTTCGTCCCCAGAATATTTATTATCTACCCGCAATGAAAGGAAGTTACTCAATCAAAAACGTATTGCCTGCTATTGCCCCAGAATTTAGCTATTCAGACTTGGTAATAGGAAATGGCGGAGATGCGAGTTCAATTTTTGAGTCGAGATGCACCGGTTCTTTCGAAGGGAATTGGGAAGAGACGAGAACGGCGTTACTCAAATATTGCGAGCGGGATTCCTATGGAATGGTTGTTATTTGGAATCATTTGAACAAATGTCTTTGACGAATGCTTCGCGAATGTCTTTGACGTTCCAACAACATAGTTCCAACAACGTAGTTCTAACAACGTAGTTCTAACAACGTAGTTCCAACAACGAAGTTCTCACAACGAAGTTCAATAACGAAATTCCTCAGTACCCCGGATAGCAGTGGAAAGCCTTTGAGCGAAGCGAGAAGCTTGGAACGAATAGCCGGAAAAGGTTTAAAAAAATTATCTGTAGATGGTCACGTGCCCGGTGCGTTCAAAGGGTTCTTGTCCGTCTTTGGGTGCTATTTTTAACTGCCAAATATAAACACCATCTGGAACGAAGTATTCGCCGTGGTGCGTGTTGCCTATCCAACCTTCTTCAGGGTCTCTGGTGAAAAACACGACTTCGCCCCATCGGTTGAAAATGCGAAATTCATAGGTGTTGATGAGTGAGTTTCCGCGTATGGAAGGGCGGAATAGTTCGTTTCTATTGTCGGAATTCGGAGTGAAGCAGTTGGGCACGAAGACGATGATTTCATCGGAGATGGCAACAGTTGCGCATTCTAAATCTGTGCAGCCTTCGTTGTTCGAAACCAGCAAACAAACGTTGTACTCGCCCGCACTTTCATTTGGAAATTCAAATACAGGAGCCACGGGAAAAGTATAGAGATCCATGATGGTCCAGGTCTCACTTGTAGCGCCCAATGAAAGATCTATGAATTGAATGAGGGTGTTGTTTACGGAAGGGTTGTTCGGGGTGAACGAGAACGAAGCAACAGGAGGAAGAGAGGTGCAAATAAAACTAGGAAGGGTAGTCGTTCCTTGGCATCCGTTTGCGTCTGTTGCAGAGAGTCCAATATCGAAGCATCCGGCCGAATTGAAGGTGTAACTCAGCGAAGAACAGTTATTGCCCGCAGGGGTTCCGTTGACCCACCAGGTGCATCCGTTTCCGGGAGGGACAGAAGTGTTGGTGATTGTAGTTGAAAGTGGGACACACCCTGTTGTGTTATTTGCCGAAAAGGAAGGAATTGGTAGTGGATTAACGACAATGTTCTGCGTGTCAGAACTTCCGCAGTTTCCAGCAGAGTTATAGGTGATTATTGCGGGTCCAGCGCCAGCGATGCTGGGATTGAATGTGCCGAGGTTGGTGTCTGTAATGCCTATTCCGCTCCATGTTCCTCCGGGGGAAGCAGCAGTTAATTGAACCGGTGAGCTATTTATACAGAGCGAAGCAATAGGATTGATGGTTGGGTCTGTAATTGCTGAAATCGTTGCCGTTGTTGTAGCGGTTGAGCTGCATCCGTTCAGAGTGACTGTTAAGGTGTATACTCCAGACATGTTGGTGGTTGCCGGGGTTAATGTAGGGTCTTCGAGAAGAGAAGAGTAAAGCAAAGGACCGGACCAAGAATAGGTAGCACCAGCAATTGTGTTTGCATTCAGGTTAAGAATAGCTCCTGCGCAAATGGGAGAATTGTTAGAAGCAGTGGCTGCAGGATTTGCGATAACATCAATTGAGGTTGTTGTGGTGCTTGAGCAGTTTCCGTTAGAAACGGTGAGCGTAACAACGAATGTTCCTGCAGTGGAATAAGAATGTGTTGTGTTTATACCGCTTTCAGCAGGTGTTGCATCTCCGAAGTCCCAAGTGTAAGATGTTATGGATCCGGCAGAAATGGTAGCGTTCGCGCCTGAGAAGTTGAAGGAGTTACCCGTTAAACATTGTGAGTTTATTGCGGGTAGAAGGGCTGTAATCGATACTCCAGGTCCCACAGTAACATTCAATGTGGTGCTGCATAAATTGGCATCTGTGGTTGTAATAGAGTAGTTTCCAGAAGAGAGATTTGAAAGGGTGTAATTCCCACCACTTGCGTTTATTTCATTGCCCACCGGATCTCCCGAGATATTGCCGTTCCAGCTTATGTTGTAGGCAGCTGTTCCTCCATTCACACCAATGGCAATGGATCCATTTGAATCTCCTGAACACAAGGCTGCAGTTGGCGTGGAAGTTACGTTTAAGGCCGCAGGTTCAGTGACCACAGCGGGCATACTTGAGCTGCAGTTGTTTCCATCTGTAAGCGTGATTGTGTAGTTACCCGCGCTAAGAAAGGGTATGGTATAATTGCCACCCGCTGTTGTTATTTCGGAACCCATTGGATTTCCAGATACGGGACCTGACCAGCTTATTTCATAGTTGGGAGTTCCTCCGCTCGGGGTAACGACAATTGAACCTGTTGTTGCGCCATTGCATGTTGCTTGAGAAGGAGATACAGTAAAGGCAACCGCTGATGTTTGTGCTACGGTGCTATTAATTGGATGCACACAGCCCATTGCATCTGTAATTGTAATGGTATACGTTCCATCGGCAAGGCCGTTTATGGTATAGCTACTTCCAGAGGTAGCAATTTCGTTTCCTGCTGGATTTCCAGTTGAAGTGCCGCTCCAGCTGACGCTGTAGGGTTCGGTTCCACCTGAAGCGATAATGGTTATTGTACCGTTTGCAGAGCCGCATTGTGCTGCAGTAGAAGACTCGGTTGCTGCAATTATCGTAGCCTCAATTACAGAGTTTGAGGCGGAAGATGTGCAGTTGTTTGCGTCAGTAGCTGTAATGGAATAACTTCCTGCGGCGAGCGAAGGAATAGTGTAGGTTCCACCAGCGGAGATAATTTCGTTTCCAGCTGGATTACCAGTAGTTGGTCCGGTCCAGCTGATGTTGTAGGCAGGAGTTCCACCGGTAACCGATAAATTGATAGCACCATTTGTTGCTCCGTTGCATATCGTGGCTGAATTAGCCGCAATTACTCCCGCTGTTGGTTGCGTAACCGTGATGGTTGTCGTTGCTGTACATCCGTTGGCATCAGTCACCGTGTAAGTATAAGTTCCTGCTGTAACTGTGAATGTTCCTGTTCCTGTATAATTACCTGTTCCTCCAGCTGCAGTGACTGTCACCGTTGACGTTCCGCCGTTGCATAAGATGGGTGTAGCCGATGAACTTGCCGTAAGCAAAGTAGGCTGATTAACAGTGACAGTTGTGGTTGCTGTACAATTATTGGAAGCCGTTACAGTGAGGTTGTAATCACCCGCGGCAAGAGAAGGTATTGTGTAACTTCCGCCAATAGAAGATATTTCAGTTCCTGCTGGATTATCCGAACTCACACCTGACCAACTTACATTAAATCCAGCTACTCCAGCAGTTGGAGTAATTGTGATTGAGCCGGTAGCTGTATTGTAACAATTTGCTGGCGTATTTGTAGCATTGAAAGTTGTTGCTGTGGGCTGATTGATGGTGGCTGTGTAGGTGTTTACGCAACCGATTGCATCTGTAGTTGTGACTGTATAATTTCCAGCAGCAAGATTGGTCATAGTGTAACTACCTCCGGATACAGAAATCTCATTTCCTATTGGATTTCCAGCTTGTGTACCTGTCCATGAGACATTATATGTCGCGGTACCACCCGTTACTGTGCTTACAATTGTTCCAGTAGCTGATGCGCATTGGGTTGGGGAAGTCGTATTAACAACGTTTAATGGAGGAGCTGAAGTAATAGTGTTTGAAGTTGTTATTTGACAGTTATTCGCATCTGCAACAGTTATTGTATATAAACCTGCGGCGAGCGAAGAAATAGTGTAGGTTCCGCCAGCGGAGATAATTTCGTTTCCAGCTGGATTACCAGAAGTTGGTCCGGTCCAGCTGATGTTGTAGGCAGGAGTTCCACCGGTAACCGATAAATTTATAGCGCCATTTGTTGCTCCGTTGCATATCGGTGTAGATGTTGCGATTGCTGATACGGGCAGTGGCTGAGTAATTGTTGTCTGAGCTGTGCTTACACAACCGGCGTTATCTGTAACCGTTACAGTATACAAACCTGCTGGCAAATTTGAAACGGTATTTGATGCGACGTTCATGGTCGAACCCACAATGGTTCCAGAAGCATTTGTCCAAACAAAATCCCAAGGGCTGGCACCTGAAGTTGGTGTTGCAGTTATAGAACCTGTGCTTGCTCCGTTACACAAAACATTTGTAGTCGTCAAAGTAGGGGGTAAGCAACAATTGAGAATGGCCGAGAAGTTATAAATTGGATCGTCTAAGCATGCGGGAGAAGTCCAGTTTCCAGTTTCACCATCAGCAGTGGTATTAATAGACATATTTAAATTAGTTCCCGAAGCACAGTTGGAATTGGTAGTAATTCTCCAGCACCATGTCCAAGATCCGGTTCCGTTTGTAGGAAGATATCCAAAATTGTTTGCGAAATTCCCATCATAAGAGCCAGGCCCCACGGGGTCATAATCTACCCACCAACCAACACCTAATGGGCCCGTTCCCCAGAACCAAGAATATCCTTGAGAGGCAGGTGGTGGTGTTCCATTGGATTGAAGTGTGGCAATGTTCCAACCGTTCCCGAACGTAGGTATAATTCCATGAATCCAGTTTGAACTTATTTGAACCCAGTTGGTAACAGTATAGCAAAAAGTTACTTGGGTTCCGGGGAGGTAGGTTCCGTTTACGGGCTGTGGAGTAACCGTTAAGCTCGAGGCTAGGTTGCAATCGGCGCAGTCATTTGAAGCGTTTACTGCCATATTAAAGTTTCCCGAAGCGGTAGCGGTCATTCCGCTGACTTGAATAAAATAAGTTTGACCAATGGTGAGTGGTTCAAAAATTACTGTGTTTGCTCCAGCATTTGTTCCGTTGTTATCGCAGCCTACCCCAACTAAGTTATTGCAATTTGTTCCTTGCCAAAGCGTAATGGCAGGTGCGGCGAGTGCTGGACTTCCGGGATTAATGACAATGGTAACTCTGGTTCCTGATGCAACGAAGCTGTACCAGACGTCGAGTGCTGGAGCCGGTTGATTTCCTCCTGTTCCGCAGCCGAGTAAATAGGTGTATGGTGCAGGGGCTGTCGCGTTGATAGTGGTTCCGCTTAAAGTAACGGCGGCGCCAAGTCCATTTGGACAAGCAGCCGGAGAGGGTAACGTTCCTAAACTTTGTGCTGTAGAGCAATTGTCGTTAGCAGGCTGCGCAAATGCAATTGCGCTAAACAGCATCAATGATATTAGAATTGAAAATTTAAACGTAAGTTCTCTCAATGGATCAAGGAAGTAAGGTATTCCAAAGTTAACCTATTTATTGACATTTGAAACATCAGATCATCGCCAATCCAATAATAATGTTGAGAAGCATTATTGCTGGATAAATACCTGCGAGTATAAGCCCGGTGATAGCGCGACTGCGGTATTTGCGGTAGTTCGGGTCTTTCCCGTGCATACGCAGAAAGCGAATGGCAAAGGTGATGGCTAATATTTCAAGTGTAATGAATATTCCTCCGCCTACAATAATTGCAAGCCCCAAAGCTGTCAATGCACTAACGCCAGACCAAGTAGCACCCACTAGAGCGAACAGTAGCAAAAAGAGAAGCGTTACCCAAAGAGGTGATGATACGGCTCCAATTCCCAGTCCCAAAGCCCAGTCGGCTAATTTGGTGTCTTGCAATTCGTTCGTTGGAAGAGGATTCGTGTAATTGTTACTGAAGTATTCCTCTTGCTGCTTCTGTTGATCAGGAACAATCGTATCGTTCTTCGATTGAGTAAAAGTAGATTTTTTTGTTGGAAGAATCAGCTCAGTACTTTCGTTCGAACTTGCAGAAATCGTTTCTGCCGAATGAACGTTCGGCTGAGGAACTTCTGGAGTAGATGTAATTATTACTTCTTCAGTCGAAGAAATTTTATTTGTTTGCGTCAACTCTGAAGGAGCCGAATGACGGTGCTTCCAAGAGATGTGATATCCATCTTGATAAACACGCTTCTCAACAGTGCAGGAAGTAAAGGATGCTGATAGAATGGCGATGGCTGCTATGCCCAAAAATAATTTCTTCATAGTCTATTGTTTAATGCAATCCTTGTAAACGTCTTTGTATGATTTGGAAACATACAAGCTATTGCGAATGTCTTCGTTGTTCATGAATTCCTTGTGCAATTTAGGAAGGTTGTAGCAAGGTACGCCCGGATAAAGATGATGCTCGTTGTGAAGATTGATGTTCTTCGGGGCAAAGAACAAACGAACAAACCAATTGTGCGTCGTTGTTCGGGTTTGCATGGAATGGTCGTACCCTTCAATGCTCGAATGCTCCGCTATGCGTCGCAAGCGATTCGCTACTTGTGTCCAAGTCGCAAAAGGAATAATCCAGTACAGCAGCAACCACATGCCGTGATTGAAATAAATGAAGATTGAAAAAACAATTAAGTAAAACGAAATCCGCGCAACGTTATAGCTCACTGGAGTCGGTTCTTTTTTTCGCTTCACTTGTTTACCGGACATCACCTTAAGTGTTTCGAAAACTCCAATGCCGGTAAACTGAATGAAAATAATTTTGAAGAATTTTTTTGCGGACATGGGGAACTTCCAATTGTCGTCGTCTTTCGCAACGAAATCCGGATCTTCGTCGGTGTTCAGATGACGGTGATGTGCCAAGTGCTTAATGCGATAAGAGCGCATAGAAATGAACAGTGGCCAAGCACAAAAAACTTCAGCAAGGAAATCGTTCAACTTCGTGTTTCGCGAAATTAGATTGTGAACCGATTCGTGCATGATAAGTCCCAATGCCAAGTATCGAGCCCCAAGGAAGAAGACTAAAACAATGTACAACGGCCAAGAGAAAAAGTTTTCACACAAGATTCCTGATCCCACAATAGCGGTCCATTCAAGAATAATTGAAAAAACGCCTCGCAAGGTGCTTACATTATGCCAAGACTTTAATTTGTCTTTGGGAAGCAATACGCGAATTTCGTTTGGCCTTTTTAAGGTGTGTATCATTTTCCGCTTTGTATTTTGTCTATTTTAGATGAATCAAAAATAGCAATAACCTATGTACTTGCTGTCGCTAAATAAAAATATTGCAGTTGAGGAGTTTGGAGGGAAGGGCGCGCAGCTTTCACGCATGATGCGAGCGGGATTTCCTATTCCCGATGGTTTTGTTATTTCTACGCGGGCTTTCGAACGTTTCGAAAAAGAGAATTTTTCCATTGAAGAGATAAAGAGTGATGTTCAGTTTGAATTGAATCGAATCGGCGCTTCGCATTTCATGGTCCGTAGTTCTGCTATTGGCGAGGATTCCGATGAGAATTCGTTCGCGGGACAACTCGATTCTTTTTTATGTGAAAACGATATTGACGAGATTCTTCAACATATAAAAAAATGTTGGAAGTCTTATGAGAAGGAGAATGTAAAAACCTACGAGGCCATTTCGAACAAGCGGCTCGAAGGCATGGGCGTTGTGGTGCAAGCATTGATAGACCCAGATTATGCAGGCGTTATTTTTACTCGTTCGTATTTGGAAGCCAACTCAGTGTTGGTGGAATACGTTCAAGGACACGGAGAGAAATTGGTTTCAGGAGAAGTTACTCCCATGCGTTTTCATTACAGATATGGTGAAGGAAGTGCAGATGCAGAATTTCTTCCAGCGTTGGAAGAAGGTATGCGTGTAGCAAAGAAGATTGAAGCGCATTACGGCATGCCCATGGACATTGAATGGGCGTTGAAAGATGAGAAGTTTTATGTTGTTCAAGCGCGGAAGATTACCACGCCTTGGAAAGAGCCCGAAGTGTATTGGTCGAATACGAATGTGAATGAGAATTATCCGGAAGCCATTTCGCCCTTGTTATATTCCATAGCGCGACAATCGTATTATCATTATTTCAAAAATCTTTCAAGACTGTTTCAAGTTTCGGAAGAATCAATTCGCTCGCTGGAAGGATCCTTCACGAATGTCATTGGTGTATTCGGAGGGAAGATGTATTACAACATGAGTAGCATTCATGCGATTCTTTCGGCATCGCCTTTTTCTGAAGCGCTCATTCAGTCGTTCGATAATTTTGTTGGATATTCAGAAGGCGCGAAGGCTGCTAAAATCCCTTCAACCAAAAAAGAGAAATTTCTTTTTGTTCGAAATGTGCTGAAGCAAAATAAGGCGCTTCCAATGAATGTAGTTCAGTTCGAAAGAATAGTTTCGGACTACATGACCGATGTTCAAGGAGCAATAACGCATTCCGATATTCGGAAGTTATTTCATGGATTTATTGAAATTCGCATGCACAGCTGGTATCGGGCGTCGTTGGCTGATTTCTTCGCAATGGCCTTTCACGGTTTGTTAGGGAAGTTGTGTGTGAAGTATTACGGCGAAGGTGGAGTAGGGATTCAAAATAAACTCATACAGGCCATTCCGAATTTAATAAGCAGTCGTCCGGTTATTGACATGTACGAACTTGTGGTCTCCATTCGGAAAAATGAAAGTGTTTACACGAAATTTCAAAAAAGTAACGCACTAGATTTTTGGCTTTGGTTGAATGATGAATGTGCTGATAGTGTTGTCTGCAAAGGAATTCATGAATATCTGAACAAATGGGGGTTCCGCTGTTCAGGCGAGCTCATGCTTACGTTTAAGAATTACATAGAAGAACCCGAACGCTTCATTGCGTTGTTAATGCAATACGAAAAACTTCCCGATCAGAATCCCGAAGAAGTCATGCACACGAAGTATCTTGAAGCTGTGCAGGCTAAGCGAGATTTTAAAAAGTATATTTTCAAGAAGAATAAATTGAATCTTTTAAAATCAATTCTTCATGTTTGGCAATTGAATTTTTTGGTGAAGAATGCGTGCAGAGGAATCTCCTCGCGTGAGCGCGTTCGCTTAAAACAAGCACAAATTTATTTCGGATTTAAGTTGGCGTTGAAGAAGGTGGAGCAATCGTTTCTTCAACGAAACATTTTGAAAGTGGAAGGAGAAGTTTTCTTTTTGAATTATGCTGAAATTATCGAGCACCTCGATGCTTCGCAAATGGCTTCGGCTTCGAATAGTGAAATATTGGAATCGCGGAAGAGTGCTTTCGAAGTTGAATCGAAATTGATTTATCCAGATGATTTTTATACGACATTTGGAAAGTACACTTCTCCCGATCAAGTCACACGAAAGGAGGTAAGTACTGATTTGACGAGTGATTTGAAAGGATTGTGTGCTTGTGGTGGAGTATTAACGGGAAGAGTGAAAGTGTTAGAAACAATAATGGAAGCGGATAAATTGGAGATGGGAGATATCTTAGTTACAAGACAAACAGATCCGGGATGGGTTTCGGTTTTTCCATTAATTAGCGGACTTATTGTAGAACGTGGAGGAATGCTTTCTCACGGAGCCATTGTCTCACGTGAATTTGGAATCCCGGCCATAGTAGGAGTAGAGCTCGCAACGCAAAAATTGAAAGACGGAGATTTAATAACACTGAACGCCGACAAAGGCACCATTGTCATTCATGATTGAAACGCTTCGCATATATATAGCACAACGATTTTCCACGTTGATGTTTTTTAGTCTGGCTATTTTCCTATTTCTGTTTTCAGTTCCGTTGCATGCATTCAATCCCCTTTCATTGATTGATATAGTTAAAGTGTTTTTCATGCTGTGGGTCATGCGTTTGTATGACGATGTCATGCAATGGGAAAACGATGTTGAACATGTCGAACGAATTTATACGGAATCTGAATCTCGCTCGAAACTCATTCTTCCACTCGTTTTAAGCATGGCTTTGAGCGTTGGCTTCTGTTTGAATGATAGTCTAGATTTTTCTAGTGCAGCCTTGTGGTTGTATTTTATAATTGTAAATCACGTATTGTATAAGGCTCTTGTGCACAGAAGCTTCTGGGCATTTGTTCTTCCGCTGATTAAGTACCCTTTTCTGTTTTTTTATATGTCGTTCAGTTTCGGTTTCAATCAAGAAATAACATACATCGAAATTACCAGTGCAACGGCTTTGTTTTTAGCTTTTGTTGTCTATGATTTGCTAGACAATCAATCAACAGATAAACCTCCGGTTGTCTTGTATTTTATGATTGTCTTTTGCCTTGCTTTGCTATTTCTTGCGAGTGTGAACGTTGTTTCATTAATATCGGGATTGGCGATACTTGCGGCTGCATTTATTGTTGTTCACTCGAAAAAAGAAATAGCACCAATCGTTTGGTTATTCTTAATTTTAATATTCAAACTAATCTTGAACAATTATGTCATTTGATCCGATTCAACGAATGCAGGAGTTGAAGAATCCTGATCGTTTTCAATTCGAACGTGTGAAGTGTTATTCATGCGGTTCTGAAGATTGCAGCGAATTTCTCATTGGTGAAGATGACCTAACCGGAAAGGAAGGACTGTTCTTATATGTGAAATGCACCGCTTGTGATTTGGTTTACCAGAACCCAAGATTGAATATTGAAGGAATAAAAGAGTTTTACGATTCTGAATACATTGCTCACAGAAAGAAAAAGAATTGGGGCATTTTAACTCCGCTTTTTGAATGGACCATGAATAAGCACGATCGAGAAAAAGATAAACTCGTGAGCAAATATTCGCAGGTAAATGAGGGCACTGAATTGCTTGATGTTGGTTGTGCTGTTGGGACGTTCCTGCTTCACATGAATAAAAAGCATGGCTGTAGTATTCATGGAGTCGATTTTAAAGATGGATTAAACTATCCGGGTTTCGACAAAATTAATTTTTACGAGGGTTTGTTTTATGAGCAGCCTATTCCAGAGAATTCAAAGGACATTGTAACCATGTGGCATTTCTTCGAGCACGATTATGATCCCATTCGTTCGTTGGAAATGGCGAAGAAGGTTTTGAAGGACGATGGTAAGCTAATCATTGAAGTGCCTCGATTGGATTCACTCACTTTCAAATTATATGGCAAGAAATGGCCAGGAGTTCAAGCGCCACAGCACACTATTTTGTTTTCAAAGAAGAAGCTTATTGAATTGCTTGAAGCAAATGGATTTGTGGTAGAGAAGTATATGCCTTACGGCGCATTTCCTGCTTATTTCTATATTTTCACAGGAGCGTATTTCAAGTTGTTAGGGAAAGGATTGAATCTCGATAAAATTATTTTCCCCTACTTTCTCGGCCAGCTTTTACTTACTCCGGTTTTACTGTTCAGCAGAGTCCTTAACCTTTCCATGCAGACAGTTGTTTGCACAAAGAAGAATTAATTCAGATTGAAATGAAAATCTCTGATTACAAAGCAAACAACTCAAGGGCATTGGTGTTCTTGATTTCTCCAACTCTACTTTTAGGAATTGGCGTGTGGTTGTGCTTTTCTTTTTCAGGATTGATTTACGGTTTGGGGATTTTAGTTTTGTCTTTTTTTCTGACACAAACATTTGTGCTTTTGCATGAATGTGGACATCAGAATTTTTTCGCGAATGATCGATTGAATTCGTTGTTTGGAAATGTATTCGGATTGTTTTCTTTCATTCCTTTTCATTCATGGAAACACATGCACAATCTGCATCATCGGTGGACGGGATGGCGCGATAAGGATCCAACCACCGAGAAAACTGTTGAGCCAAGTAAGAACCCCGTTATGCGTATTGTCGCAAATGTGAGTTGGTTTTTATTCATCCCGATTTTCTATTTGTTCTACATGTTCAGCAACTATTGGAACTTGGGAAAGATGCGTCGCTTCTTGAATGATTATCAGTATCGCTTGGCTGTTCTTTCAGTGGTAGTTTACGCAGTTTTTTACGGTGTGGTATTTTATTTTTTCTGGAGGGAAGTGAAGCATTTTTTCTTACCTGCTTTTTTATTGAGTTTAGTTTGGAAGGAATTAATCATTCTCACGCAACACACCCACATTGAAATTCCAATTTCGAATGGGGAAGAGGTTAAGCCCATTTCATACAAAGATCAAATTCAGTATACGCGTAGTTTTTACACGTGGCCTTTCCTCTCGAAATATTTTCTTTTCAATTTCAATTTACACGAAGCTCATCATGTTTATCCGGGAATGCCTGCCTATTGGCTCGACCAAATAGATTTGAATGTGCCGAAGGAACCTAGTTATAGCGAATGGTTCAATCAGGCAAAAGCAATGAGCGGAGTCGATTTTGTTTTCAGAACAGCGAAACACACCAACAAGAAATTTTAATATGTCCTATCCTTACGAAAAATCTTTGAAAGCACTTTGGAGAATTAATTCAATTCAAGAAATTAATTCGCTTTTGAAAAAGCTGAAAGAACGTCCGTTCGAGAGCAAAGAACATGAACAAATGCCAACACGTGAAATGTTCAGCGCGGAATTTCAGCAAGATCGATTGGATTTTTTAAAGCGAATAACAGGTGCTGAGTTAGTTACATTAAGTGGGAAATCTAAGTTTGAAGATCTATCAACGTTGGAAGGCAATATTGAAAATTACATTGGTATGAGTCAAGTGCCTACCGGAGTAATAGGCCCCGTTCGTGTTGTTGGAACCTCAGCGCACGGTGATTTCTTTGTGCCTCTGGCTACCAGTGAAGGAGCTCTTATTGCTAGTTATCAGCGTGGGGCAAAAGCGACTTTTTTGGCCGGAGGAATTCGCTCGGTGTGCTTAACTGAAAACGTTTCCAGGGCTCCACTGTTTCGCTTTAATGATATTGCCGATTTGGGAACCTTTGTGGTTTGGGCTTTAGGACAAGAGGCAAAAATGCATGAGATTGTCGCTGCCACCAGCAGATTTGCGAAGCTAGAAGACATCTCTTCTAACATAGAAGGAAATCAACTAATTATTACGTTCGGTTACTTTACCGGTGATGCAAGCGGACAGAATATGGTTACCATTTGTACGGATGCGATTTGTAAATGGCTAATTGAAAACGCACCAATTCAACCGAAGACTTGGTACATCGAAGGAAATTTTTCAGGAGATAAAAAAGCCACCGCCATATCTTTCATTCACGTTCGCGGAAAGAAGGTGAGCGCTGAAATAGAGATGAGTTATGATATTGTGAATCAAGTATTGAAAACAACTCCAGCGAAGATGGCCGAATATTGGCAGGCCTCTACGGTTGGGGCCATTCAGACGGGAAGCATTGGTGCGCAAGGACATTACGCGAATGGATTAGCGGCTTTATTTATCGCAACGGGTCAGGATGCCGCATGTGTGAGCGAAGCTTCTGTTGGAATTACACGCATGGAAGTAACAGAAGATGGTGGATTGTACGCAGCTGTTACCTTACCCAATCTAATTGTTGGAACTGTGGGCGGTGGAACAGGATTACCAACTCAAAGAGAATGTTTAGAAATGATGGATTGCTATGGCGCGGATAAGGCAAGGAAGTTTGCTGAGATTTGTGCAGCGGTAGTTTTATCAGGGGAGTTAAGTATTGCTGCAGCATTGTCTGTGGGACATTTTACAAGTGCACACCAAAAGTTGGGAAGAAAGAAATAGAATGAAGATTTTCCTAACATACGATTTCCTTCAAGTTGCCGCTATTCTGTTGTCTTATTATTTAATCACGGGAATAGGTTTTTATATTATTTCGAAGAAGAAAGATACTGCTGCGCGAAAGCGATTGTGGTTGAAATTTTTTGTTTATTTGGTTTTGGTAAGTGTCTTGGTTGTTTGCATGAAATATGTTGTAGACATTGCCTTTGCGCTCATTTGCATCATTTCTTTAATTGGTGCCTACGAAGTAGTTTCCAGTTGGAAAGAAATAGCATTGGCTCGAGTGAAAGTTATTTCTGCCATAGTATATTCATTCGTTTTAATGGGTGTTGGTCTCTCTTATGAATTGCGAGAATTACTTTTACCTGTTTTCTTTTTAATTGTGGTTTTCGATGGTTTTTCACAAACCGTCGGAGAATTAGTTAAAGGCAAAGCACTTGCGCCGAGCATGAGTCCAAATAAAACTCGAAGCGGTTTCATAGGTGGCGCTTTGGTTATGGGTTTCACAACATGGTGGATTTTGGAAGGAGAATTTTTATTTTTAATTGGAATAGCTATGGCGGTGGTTGGTCTATACGGAGATTTGCTTGCCAGTTGGTTGAAGCGGTTTTCAGGTAAGAAAGATTTCAGTGAAATCATTCCGGGACACGGTGGAGTGCTTGATCGATTCGATAGCTTTCTTGCGGTTTGGACGGTCTTGTCTTTTGTAGCATACTTTTTTCATTTTTGAATATGGAAACACTATACACTGTTTTAGGAAGAGATTTAACAAATACAATTTTACTTTCCACGTCCTTTTTAGTCTTGTTCGCATGCGGAGAATTATTCTATCATGTGTTCAAAGTGAAAGCTGAACTCACTCGGAAATGGTCGCACGTTGGAACTGGTTTTCTGACGCTATTATTTCCGGCTATGCTCAGCAATCATTGGTGGGTCTTGGTGCTTTGCGCAACCTTCGCGATTCTACTTTCAACAAGTATCAAATTCAATTTTTTGAAATCGATTAATGCCGTAGATAGAGATACGGTTGGAAGCTTGTGTTATCCTTTGGCAGTTTACACCTCTTTTTTAGCGAGTGTTTGGAAGGGAAATAACTTATTCTTTTATCTGCCAATTTTAATTATGGCATTGGCCGATCCTGCAGCTGCCCTTGTTGGTAAGCGCTGGCCGTGGAAGCCTTATGCTGTTGGAAATCAGAAAAAGAGTGTGGCCGGTTCGCTTGCGTTTTTACTAGTAAGTACAATCTTGTCGGTTTATTTTTTAGGTGGAAATATGACTTCTGCTCATGTGTGGTTAATTCTTACGATAGCAGTTTCAAGTACCTTGGCTGAGGCCTTTTCAGCAAAAGGATATGATAATGTTACGATCCCTTGGACAGTCATTGCAGTGTGTGCTGTTTTTTTCACATGGATGTAAACAGAACGCATCTTCGCTAACATTAAGATTCTCTTAATACAGGGTTGGCAAATGATATGAAATTACTACTTAAGGAGTATTTCCATGCTGAGTTTAATAAGGCACATTTGTGCTAAACATTAATCAACAACTATGGAAAACAAA
>Ga0114980_10000334_pt1 | contig 33631 bp, 27 predicted proteins | sample S_140806_EF_Meta_FD_87018 | JGI IMG/M metagenome (GOLD analysis project Ga0114980, IMG submission 87018) | Freshwater microbial communities from Lake Simoncouche, Canada to study carbon cycling - S_140806_EF_MetaG | ecosystem: Environmental > Aquatic > Freshwater > Lake | place: Lake...
AAGAATTAATAGTAGGAGAAACGGTATACACACATAAACACACCGTTACGGAAGCAGATATCGTAAATTTTGCAAATGTATCTGGAGATAATTTTTATGCTCACATGGACGCCACTTCATTAGAGGGAACAATTTTTGAGAAGCGCGTTGCCCATGGCTATTTTATCTTATCTAAAGCTGCAGGTTTATTTGTCGATCCTAAAAAAGGTCCGGTACTTTTAAACTACGGCATTGAAGAGGCGCGTTTTACAAAGCCTGTGTATCCTGGAGCAACAATTGGAGTGCGATTTACAGTAAAAGAAAAAATAGATCAGGAAAAGCGCTCGGAAGAGGATATTCCAAAAGGTATTGTTAAATTTCTAGTAGATGTTTTTGACGAGACAGGAGATACGGTGGCATTGGCGACCATTTTAACAATGGTTAAGAAATTATAAATACTTAATTTATTGCATAAAAAAATGGCCGGAATTTCTTCCGACCATTCGTGGCTTTAAAGCCCCTTTTTATTTTAAAACCAAAAGATTTTTTATTTAATTACAACGTTTTTAGTTGTTGTTGCTCCATTTGAGGCAACAGTTACAATGTAACTTCCTTTTGCTACATTCTCTGTAGAAAAAGAAACCACTTGCTCGCCACTTGCATTTGCAATTTCTCTTGAATAAATAACACGTCCTTGAATATCCATAAGTGAAATACTGTAATCTGTATTTTCTCCTTCAAAAGAAATATTTACTAAATCAGAAGCAGGGTTTGGATAAACATTAAATGAAGTTTCAGTTAATGCTTCAATTGAAGCCGTTCCAATGTTGATATTGTCAACATAAATATTATTTCCGTAGTCAGAAGTTGCTTTAAATTTAAATAACGCATTATTTGCAGATGCAAAATTAGCAATATTTACATATTCAACTCTCCAATTCGCAGCAACGGGTGTAAACGCGGTAGTAACATATGTTCCTCCAGCATTAGATAATTGAGCTCCAGCTTTTGAATAGATATTTGTCCAAGTTTGTCCACAGTTTGTAGATACTTCAACATCTAACACCTCAGCGTAAGCAGCAGAATATTCTCTATGTGCTACAGCAAAAGAGAGAGAAGGATTCGTAATGGATGATAAGTTTACAGGAGCAAGGTAAACCTCTCCAACTGATCCAGCAGGGAAAGTGTAGGCATCATACTTTATAGATCCTGAACTTGCAGTTGATCTCACCCAATTTTTACTTTGTGGAGATGTTACAAAATAGTTAGCATAAGGAAATGCCGAACTCATGAAATCTTGATAAAAGCTGCTTGTGCTTGGCGTAACTGAAATTGTAGCAAATGAAGTTGAAAACTGACCCATAGGAGTTGTGCTTCCGCTTCCATTAATATTTGTTAAATAAACACTTAAGGTATGCGCACCAGAAGTTGTTGTTGTTGTGGGAATTGTAAAATTTGAAGTGCTTCCTACAGTTAAATTACCGTTAAAAGGTGCAGTTTGTACTGTTCCGTTGTCTATTTTGTAATTTACTGTTGCAGAAGTAATCGTGTTTGCACCATTGTTGTTTAATACAGCAACCGCTCCAGCTAATGCCGTCCCACAAGAATACAAAGTCGTATTAATAGAAGCAACTACACCATAATTTGGAAGAGGAATTGGCGCAGAATAACCAGCTTGGTAAACTTCTTTTGTCGTATTATTTTGAACCCATGCAACAAATCCAATCTCATTTAAGTTATAAATGTAAGAAGGTATCGCAACCCCTGTAAATGTAAATGTTTGAGTGCCATTTGCAGATGCAAAATTTGATGCTGTAACAGCAGTTCCAGTTGGGCTTGGAAGCATTTTGCGCATTACATTGTGGAATACCGTTTCACCATTAGAACCTGGCGCACTGGTAAAGGTAATGTTTCTTTCTATCATTGCTAGTTGCATTACTGTGTTGCTAGGATTCCATACAGCAGGCGCAGTTACGGTTACTACAATATCTACTGTGTTAGTAATTGAATTTACTACGTGATTTAGTGTCATGTTAACAGGAGAGGCAACAGCATATCTTGCATCGATTGCAGCTTGCGTCACATCCATATTTGTTCCATCCATAACTCTATCGGGAACACCAGAAATATTGTAGTAAGCGCCTTGGCGAGCAGAAACATCTGTTGGATTTTGAGCATTCATCGGATCGACTCCAGGCCAACTAACTTGATATTTAACAGCTACAACTTTCGTTGGATTTGCAGCCATTAGTGCTTCTAAAGCAGGGTTTTGAGATGCACAAGGACCACAAGAAGCTTGTGAGAAACTCTCAGTAAGAACCATTCTTTGTTGAGAGAATGCTGTTCCAACTAATAATGATACAGACAGGGATAGTAAAATTTTCTTCATGTTTAAAATAGATTTAAGTTTTTGTTAAAATTATGTATAATTTAAAAAATAAACAAAGAATGTAGTAGTTATTTTTAATAAGCGCGCCTTAGCTTACTTAAGAATCTTTGTTTCGGCATTTTCTTTATACCAACCTACAATATCTTTTGCTTCAGTAGACACAGTAGCTTTAGCGCTTACTTTTCGCTGAAAATTCATCCAATAAGCAAAACCTGCAAAACCAAGAAGCACAAGAAAGGTATTAAAGCTATTGCCAATAATCTCAAAAACAACAAATATAGCTTGAGAGAAATCACCGATAGCGTAAACAATGTCTGAAAGTGTCATATAGAGCGTGTTTTAAGTTTGCAAAATAACTAATAATCTTTTTGAAAAACAAGTTTTTATATTTCCCCAAGTTCTTCTAATGTTTTTTTTGCAGCTTCTTGTTCCGCTGTTTTTTTGTTTAGCCCTTTTCCAACCCCATATTTTTTAGTGCTAATTAAAGCATTCACTGTGTAAAGAGATTCACCAGCTTCTTTTTTTTCAGAAACCACGGTAAATTCAAGCCGTAATTTTTTCTTTTGGCACCAAATAAATAACAACGATTTAAAGTCGAGTTCTTCCTCTAATAAACGTTGAACATCTATATATTTTGGAAAAACATGCGTGTTAAGTGTTTTTTTTGTCCTTTCAAAACCAGCATCTAAATAAATTGCTCCCACAAGTGCTTCAAAGGCATTGCCCTCTATGCTTTTTAGATTAATTGAGCGTTCGTCGTTGTATTTTAAAACATCTCTAATGCCCATCTTTTCTCCGATAGTACTTAGAGTTTGGCGATTTACGATTTTTGATTTTAGCTTTGTAAGGTAACCCTCATCATCTTTTGGAAATTTGTGGTACAAGAATTCTGCTACTACCGCATCTAAAACAGTATCCCCCAAAAACTCTAAGCGTTCATTTGAAAATTCAGAATTAGGATCACTAAGAAATGATTTGTGTGTAAGTGCAGTATTAAAAAAAGAGATGTTATTTGCTTTATAGCCAAAACGTTGTAAGATAAAACGGATTATTATCAATTCATTTTCCGATCTTTTCGGAGAAAATAGTTGAATTTTCAGAATACCTTATCCGTTAAATTTTTTAACAATTACACTTGTATTGTGTCCGCCAAATCCAAAGGTGTTTGAAAGGGCAACATTAACAACACGTTTTTGCGCTTTGTTAAATGTAAAATTCAATTTTGGATCTAATTCAGGATCCGCAGTAAAATGGTTAATTGTAGGAGGAACTATATCGTTTTTTACAGCTAAAATACAAGCAATTGCTTCAATCGCTCCGGCAGCACCTAGGAGGTGTCCTGTCATAGATTTTGTAGAACTAATATTCATAGTATAAGCATGTTCTCCAAAAACGGCTTCAATCGCTTTTATTTCTGCAACATCACCAAGCGGAGTTGATGTTCCATGAACATTTACATAATCAATTTCAGAAGGATTCATTTCTGCATCTTCTAAAGCTGCAAGCATTGTATTTTTCGCACCAAGACCCTCAGGATGTGGGGCAGTCATGTGATAGGCATCACCAGACATTCCACCACCGACAACTTCGGCATAAATTTTTGCTCCCCGTTTCATCGCGTGGTCGTAATCTTCAAGAATTAAAGCCCCAGCTCCTTCTCCAAGGATAAATCCGTCTCTATCCACATCAAAGGGGCGCGAAGCAGTTTCTGGCGAGTCATTTCTTGTTGATAAAGCTTTTAGGGCATTAAAACCACCCATTCCCATTTCGTTTACTGCAGCTTCAGAACCACCACAAACGATTGCGTCAGCTTTTCTTAAGCGAATTAAGTTGAAGGCGTCAATAATCGCATTGGTAGAGGAAGCGCAAGCAGAAACTGTTGCATAGTTTGGTCCACGAAGTCCAAATTTTATAGAGATATGACCTGCCGCAATATCAACAATCATCTTAGGAATAAAAAAAGGATTGAATCGCGGAACGCCATCTCCAGCAAAATACTCTCTTGATTCTTCTTGAAAAGTAGTTAAGCCGCCAACTCCAGAACCCCAAATAACTCCAATGCGGTCAAGATTTGGTTCAGAGGATAATAATCCTGAATCTTCTATTGCTTCTGTACTGGCTACAATCGCATAATGACAAAAAGCATCTAGTTTTCGCGCTTCTTTTCGATCCATGTGATCTTCAACATTGAATCCTTTGAGTTCGCAAGCAAATTGAGTTTTAAATAAGCTAGCATCAAAATGCGTAATTTTTGCAGCACCACTTTTACCCTCAACAAGACCTTTCCAATAAGACTCTAAATTATTTCCTATTGGCGTCAGTGCGCCCATTCCTGTAACAACAACTCGTTTTAACTGCATCGTTTTGGAATATGAATCCAAGATTTATTTTGCGTTGTTCTCAATGTATGCTATAGCGTCTCCAACTGTTTGGATACCTTCAGCTTTGTCATCTGGAATAGAAATATTGAATTGCTTTTCAAATTCCATTATCAATTCTACTGTGTCCAATGAATCGGCACCTAAATCATTTGTGAAGCTTGCTTCGTTTGAAACTGCACTTTCTTCTACATTTAATTTATCTACGATTATAGCGATAACTTGAGCTTTGATTTCAGACATGTTTTATTTATTTTAGGTTTTTAATGTGCAAAGAAAAAAACAATCATCCAATTATCAAAATAAATACCCAATTTTTATTAACTATTTATACCTTATTACTTTTTAATATTGGTCTTATTCCTACTTTTGTAAGCACATGAATACTACAAATATTGCTATATTTATTTCTGGAAAAGGCAGCAATGCACTTAATTTAATTACCTATTTTAAAAATTCCGAACAGTTTAAAATCTGCTTGATTTTTGCCACAAAAGAAAATCCTGAGCTTGAAAGAAGTTGTGCAATTAATAATATTGCCTTTCATTTTTCTGTAAAAAATAGCATTGAATTAGAAAAAGACCAAGTTCAGCTTTGCACTTCGAAATCAATTTCTTGGGTTGTTTTAGCTGGGTATTTAAAGCAAATTCCCCCCTCATTTATTGCTTTATTTCCAAATAGAATTATAAATATTCACCCTTCTTTATTACCAAAATTTGGTGGGAAAGGGATGTATGGAATAAACGTTCACCGAGCTGTACTAGCAGCAAAAGAAAGTAAATCTGGAATTACCATTCACTATGTTACTGAAGAATTTGACAAAGGCGAGATAATAGCACAATCTAATTTAGATATAGAAGATGACGAGACACTAGAAACTTTAGAAACAAAGATTCATAAGTTAGAACTTCACTGTTTTCCTATGGTTTTGGAAGAAGTTTTTAAAAAAAGCGCAAAGTAAAACGAAAAGTTAATTACCTATTACCTCTCTTAAATATAGATTTTTTTGAAAAAAGGTAGCTTAGTGAAACTTCTGCAGATTGTTTATATGCTCGAGAAATTTTCCCAACTTCAATATCATAAGAAACACCTAATTTAAAAGAAGCAATGTCTATCGCGCAGTAAGGTGTTAAAACGCCTGTAAATCTAGCATATGAACCTATGGTAAAATATTTTACATTTTTTAAGTTCGTATAACGGGATGCTTCTCTCAAGACAGTTTTGTAAAAGAGCCCAACATTTGTTTCACGGTGCGGCCCTTGAAAAAATTGTGCAGCACTAAATTCAAGTAATGCCCGATCGGTTAGAGCATATTTAAAATTACTATGAAAGCAAGATTTGATATAAAGATTATCATCGGTAAAAGAAGTAAAGCGAATATTTGGCCGATTCAAATGCATGAAAGAAATGCCTATTTGGAAATCTAATATTTCACCAGCAACTGGAATATTTGGTCGACTTTTATAATTATAAGAAAACCCAGCACCAGCATCTAGATAAGAGTAGGCTGCATAAGTATTTAGCTCTCCAGAATTAACAGAAGGATCTAATTGTGTACCATTCCATTGAGAATAAAAAAGTAAGTTTGAAAAATCTGCAGAGCGATTAGTATAACTTGCTAGAATCCCCGCAGAAAACCAATTGTTTTTTGTTAAAGGTAAATTACCACTTAGCGTTAAACCGCTGGACTTTAAACTCATTTTAGAATCACCTCCTACATCATCAGTAAAATAGATGCCCAAACCTACAAATGGTTTTGTCATAAGCTTGTTTCTTCCAATTGAAAATTCTGCCATTCCGTATGAAGTAGAAAATTGTGTTCCAGATCCAAGCCATTGACTTCGATGTTGGAAGCTAAGCTTTTCCCATCCGTCATAATTTGCAGTTAATGCAGGATTTATCATGGCAATTGTTTTATCTATTTGAGATAAATGAAAATCTTGGGCAACTATAAATTGCACAGAAACAAAGAAATAAAGAAATAAAAAATAGGACTTCAGCATTGTTAACGAATTAAGGTAATATTACCACTTAAGGTTTTTTTAGTGCCATCTACATAAATCACGGAAACAAAATAAGGATAAACCCCCATATTACAATCAAGACCCTTATACTTTCCGTTCCACTGAAACTTTTTGTCATCTGACTCAAAGATTGTTGCTCCCCAACGATCCGAAATCTTAAAGTCAATAGAAAGGATGTCTTTCCCAACAATTATTTGATACACATTATTTAGATTGTTACCAATTCCATTTGGAGAAAAAGCAGTTGGTATATGGATACCTAAGGAACAATCTATAGAACTATCGTCAGGGTTACAGGCATCACATGGATCCGAGCCCTGAGAAATCTCAACACCATCTGATAGACCATCACCATCTGTATCAAAAACCTGGTAATCTGAACACAAAATAGCTTCTTGAGAATCTGTCAAACCATCTCCATCTGTATCGATTTGGCAATCAATACTCGAATCATCTGGGTCACATGGATCCAGAGGGTCAGTGTTATTAGCTGCCTCATTTCCATCGCTAAATCCGTCACCATCAGTATCAGGATTTGTAGGACTTGTGCCATTTGCAGTCTCTTGACTATACGTTAGCCCATCTCCATCTGAGTCGCAATTTGGCGCTGTAATATTTGGGATACATGGATCTGTATTTGCAGGATCAGCCTCATTATTTACACCATCTCCATCCGAATCAGTAGTTGAAGATTCTAAAGCATCAATTATACCATCTCCATCAGTATCTAATGGGTTAGAAGGATCCGGTCCTATTTCTGCACAATCGTTTTCTCCATCTCCATCTGAATCAGGATTGTTTGGATTTGTTCCGGCAGTTATTTCATCGGCATTTGTGCAACCATCTGCGTCTAAATCAGGATTATCCACAATAAAAAATGCAGTAATATTTTCAATTCCATTTATATTTAAGCTATTTGTATCAGATGTTATGGGCAAGCTCATTGGACCAGTAGTATATTCCCAATGATCAAATAGGAAACCCGGATTGGCTTTTGCAATAACATTGGTGCTAATGCCTCCGAAGTACTCAGTGGACCACGGATAAGTTGGTGCCCATAAAGAGTTTACTTTAATTTCTCCAGCTAAAGGAGGAGAAACATTAAATGTAACAGCAAATGGCCCTGATAAACTATAACAATCTATCAATCCCTGTTCGAGAGCTGTACATCTTAAATTGATAAAATCTCTTAAATCTTGTACATTGGCATTCCAGCCTGCAAATGACCCTCCCCATCTCGCGCAATGTGCCGTCATTTCTGGAGAAATTTCATTTACCATACTATCTAATAAATTTATCATGTAAGCACAAGAAAAATGTGTGTTCACAAGGTCTACATAACGTGTAATGTAGTATTGCTCAACTATAGGATTTTCTAAAATAAGTTTTTCCAAAATATCAGTGTGACCTTGACCTCCGGGATTTGGTAAGTTTTCAGCATTACATGGGTCTGCATTTGCGCTTGGGTCTGGAATACCGGTATAGTTGGTGTAATGACCGAAGGTTGCATCCATATCCCAAAGAGTATAGCGCCATTTCTTTTTATCTCCAAGCGGGTCCATTCCTCTCCACCAGGAAGTATTCCAATTTAACCAATCTTGGTTTACTACATAAGAATTAAGAACGAAATAATCCACCAAAGATTCCCAATTTAATTGACTATCTACATAGGTGAAATTGGCTGCATTTCCCATGTTATTGTTTGCAATATAAGTGCGTAACGCATTCCAGTCTGGAGCAGCATTTGGCGCTCCATATTCTGTCCAAGTGCCACCCCATGTTTTTAAATATTGTACGTTATATTCGTCCTGATTAGCATAGTGTTTTGTAAAATCAGAGTCATCTACTTTTTCCCTAATCTCATATACACCCCAGTATTGGCCATTTAAATACAAAACACATGGCCTCCATGTTCTCTCATCTAATTTTAGATCTGCTTGCTGAGATAAGGTATGTACAAAAGCATCACGAATATGCGCCCCACCATTTTCAAAAGGATAATTGTCGCTTGCTCCAGGCTTCAATATTATTCTTTGAAATTCATCTCTTGAAGTCATAGGGAAAATTTCATGATCTATATCTCCATTGTACCCAAACTGATCTTTCATTATAAAATCAAGCCCTCTTTGAGGGTAAGCCCAAGAATCATTTCCGTGTTCATTAAATTCACCTTCACCTTTATCGATGAAAGTTCCATTTTCCTCAAAAATCTCGAAAAATCCTTGCGGCGTTATCTGCTGGCCACCTAGTAAAGAGGCTAGACTTTGATTTCCAGCTCCCGCAATTGATATAACAGGGACAGTATGCGTTACATTTATAAAATAGGTTGAGGAAGCTGTAAAGCTAGTTTGTTCACCTGTGATATATGCTCTAGCTCGAAGGACTGTTGTTGCATTAATTAATATTGGTCCAGAAAAAACTGTAGAAGTAGCTGTTGGCACAGAACCATCTAATGTATACCGTATTGTTGCAGCTGTATTAGGACATGTTATTGTAACATTTTGCGCTGAGGGGTAAAATCCTGAAGACAAACTCATAACAGGAGTTGAAACATAAAAATTAAGCGCCCCAGTATTATTTGCATTGGGCGTTGGAGTAGTAAAAAGTTTCCAATCCGTCGCTCCATTTGTCGATCTACCAACAGAATGGTTGCTTTTAGTCATGTGGATTATCTTAAGAGAATCTACTACAATCCCCGCAGGATTAGTCAAAATTATCCATTCTCCATCTGTTTGAGTCAATTTAAAATTTGGGTGGTACTCCGTTCCATTAACGGTATTCCTACCTGAGCAATAAACCATTTTGAAACTATTTGCGGCAATAGTTCCGCTGGGAATTAACCATTTTGTAAGATTACTAGCTTTATCTGAAAGATACCAGCCGCTTAAATCAACTACTGCAGAGCTTGGATTATATAACTCAATCCAATCTTCATTTTCACCATAAGCATCCGTTGGACCTGCAATATTTGAACAAGAATATTCATTTATTTTAACCTGAGCACTTAGATTAAAAAGAGAACTAAAAAGCGCAAGAAATAGAAAGTATTTCATCTAATTAAATTAAATTTATATTAGCAATATTATGAAATTATTATCACAATCTTATCATAAGACAATCAAAAGCAGGTAAAAGTTGTATGTTTGTGACAAAAAAAAATGAAAAAATGAAAAATATATTTTTACTTGTACTTATTGGATTAGTAATAACTTCTTGCACAAAAGAAGAAGGCCAAGGCGGTTCAGCTTCAATAGAGGGGTTTGTTTATGAGTATAAACTAAACATATTAGGAGACACTATTTCTCGTTATTCAGCAGCAGATCAAGATGTATTTATTATATATGGAGACGACCACACATTTTACGATGATAATATTAAAACAAGCTACGATGGCTCCTTTAAATTTCCTTATTTACAAAAAGGGAAATACACTGTTTTTGTTTATGAGGATTGTGCTACTTGTCTGAGTGGAAAAAAAGAAATATTGCGTACAATTGAAATCACTAAAAAAAATCAGGTTATTGATTTAGACACAATTGATATTAGAAAACTATGATGCATAAATCTTGGTTTTTCTTATTTTTCATAGTCTTTTTAAGCCATACTATTAGCTCTCAAAGAAGATTATCTCTAGCTTGGGTAGATTTAAGTATTAGCAAGAAATTTTCTAAAAAACTTGATGTTTCTTTGGGAATGACAAACCGAATTGACGATTTGGGCATTCAAACAAATTTCTCGCAGTTTTCTATAAAATATAAATTATCAGATTGGATTAAACCATCTATTGATTATCGTTTGGTTAGTAATCGCCAAGAAAATGGTGCTTATCAATTTAGCAACCGATTAAATACTAATCTTCAATTTTCTAAGGAATTAAAGCGTTTTGATTTTGGCTTGCGTTTACGCTATCAATATTCTTTTTCTAAATTAGTATCGCAGCAAAACGATCCAGAATTTGATTTAGCATACCGATTTCGACCAAGTATATCATATGATATCAATAACAGTATAATTAGTCCAACTATGAGTGTCGAATATTTCTATAACCCAGAAAATTCTGCATTGGGAAATCGATTTACAAAAGCACGTTACATTTTAGGATTTGATTTAGAGCTCAAAGGGTCCCATGAGTTAACATTTGCTTATATTTTAGACCAACAGATAAATCTACCTGATCCACTTCAAAAACACATTGTCTCGATTTCTTACAATTACAAGCTAAAATCTAAGAAAAAAGCGCTTTAGTAAATAAGTCTTGGTTTTATCTTATGCAGTTTTATTAGGCTCAGAATTTACAGCATTTTCAAGATCACGATCAAACATATACATTCCACCGCTGTCAGCACCAATTAATTTTAACTTATCCAACATGGATCTTGCTAAGGCCTCTTCTTCTAATTGTTCTGCAACATACCATTGCACAAAATTATGAGTCGTATAGTCCTTTTCTTGTAAACAAACATCTACAAGATTATTAATACTCTCCGTTACACCAATCTCATGTTTAAGAAGAGATTCAAATACATTTTTTAAAGTAGAAAATTCTAATGGTGGTTTTTCAACGGAGGGAATAACTGCTTTTCCTCCTCGCTCGTTCACGAATTTCACCAATTTCAACATGTGAAAACGCTCTTCATCAGAATGTGTGTACATAAATTTAGCAGTTCCATTTAGACCATTGTTTTCTGACCAAGATGCCATAGCTAAATAATACTGAGAAGAAGATGCTTCTTTGTGAATTTGCTCGTTTAATGCTTTTTCTACTCGATTGTTCATTGGATTTTTTTTACAAATTTACAAGAGTTTATCTTAAAACTCTAGGTCTGCTTCTATTTTTTTCCTAAAGGATAGAATCATTTTTTCAAATTCAAAAAAATAATTATTTCGTTCCTTCTCATTGACTTCACTTATTAAACTAGAATTTGCTAATTGCTTATCAAGTATCTGCTTTGAATCTAGAACATATTTTTTATCAATTGTTTGCAAATAATTCATGATATTATGAGTCAGAAAAATCCCACTAGTTTCTTTACCCGAGTAATAAATGGTTGAGTCACTATTTATAGTTTCATTCAAATACATTTCTAATTTATTTCCTTCGCTTGGTAATTCTTGTCCATAAATGAATTTTTTACCAATTTCCGCTTGAATTTGAAGGTGCTTGGAAAACAGCAACATTCTATCGCATAAAAAAAGCGCATAACTAGGGTCTTCAAATAAATGAGATTTATAATAATATAAAATTTGCCGCATAAAACCCCGCATTAATTCTGGGTCAAAAATTTCTGTAGAAGGAATTGATGTATACAACTGAAGTATTTCTTCTCCAATAGCAAATGCCGTTTCACTTGTTTTCTGATGGAAATATTTGATTTTTTGATATTCAGGCACTAGAAGATGTGTTTTTGCCCAAAAAAACAAACGAAAACGCATTAATTGAGGGAAGTTTACCAATTGAAAAATATGGTTATTACTAATAGAGAGTATAAAATGTGGTTCTGATAAACTTTTTAAGTGGCGCAAGGAATTTAAAATACCTTCCAAATAAGATTCCAATCGGAAATCAAATGAATCGAGTGGTTGATAATTAAAAATTGCCTGCCCATTATTTGATTTAATGAGGAAATCAAAAGAAATATCGAAATGAATGCACAGGCGTTTAATCTCGTCTATTGTTAAACTTGTTTCTCCGCGGTAACGACGGTAAACGGCATCTGGACTAATATGCAAAATATCAGACAAGGCATTAGCTAAGGACTCTTTTCCAATTAATTTTAGTTTAATTAGCTTAAATAATTCTTCTTGTGTTGTGCTCATAAAAAAATTAAAAATTTAGTCTAAAAATTATTCTTCGATGTAAACCCGGTGAACGCGGTTAGAAATAGATGTCATTATTTCATACGGAATTGTCTCTAACTTTATCGCAAGCTTTTCTAGCGTTTGATTTTCACCAATAATTTCAACCTCTTCTCCTACTTTAGCAGAAATTTCTGTTACGTCTACCATAATCATATCCATGCAAACTCTACCAATTGTTGGACAATAATTTCCTCGAATATAAACACCCCCATTTCCATTACTTAAACTTCTTTTAAAGCCGTCTGCATATCCCAGTGGAATAATGGCAATAGTATAGGATTTGTCAGAAATAAAGCTGCGAGAATACCCTACACTTTCTCCCTTTTCAATAGTTTTTATTTGTGAAACTACACTTTTCCACTTTAGAACTGGAAGTATTTTTTTTGCAATTTCAGGGGATTTAGAAATGCCATACATTCCAATTCCAACCCTAACCATATCTAATTGTGCGCTTGAATAATTTATAATTCCCTCTGAATTAAGAAGGTGCATGCAAAACTTTGGAAAATAATGCTTGAGTTCTTCACAAACTAAATTAAATTGACTTATTTGAAATTGTGTAAAGTGAGGATCTTTTTGGTTATCAGCATCTGCAAGATGTGAATAAACACTTTCAATTTTTAATTCGGGTTGTGCTTGAATATATTCTACTAATTTAGGAACATCTGAAGTTTCAAAGCCCAAACGATTCATGCCAGTATCGAATTTTAAATGAATTGGAAAATCTTGGATATTTGAAGCAATTAGTTCATGCGTTAAATCATTTAATTGTTCGAAGGAATAAATTGCCGGTTCTAGCTGATAGCGAATGCACGTTTCAAAACCATCTTCTTCAGGATTCATTACTAAAATTGGAATTTTTACACCCGCTTTTCGTAATTCTAGCCCTTCATCAGAATACGCTACGCCTAATTTATCAAGGCCTAATTTCTCTAAAAATAGTGCTATTTTTTCTAGCCCTGCTCCATAGGATTGCGCCTTAACCATTGCCAATAATTTTGTTTTTGGAAGAAGGAAACTTTTAAAAATCGATATGTTGTGTCTTAAAGCGCTCAGGTTAATTTCCAAAACGGTTTTATGGTGCTTTAACTTTAATTTATTTGCAAATTTTTCCATTTCAGAAGCCCTGGTGCCTTTAACTAAAACAACAGCATCTTTTACAGATATTACTGGAGTTTCTTCTGGATGTACAATGTGAATTTCATCTGGTGTAAATGCATTAATTTGCTTGATAATAAGTTCTTCCAAATGCAGGTTCTGCTTATCAAGGCCAACGATTACAATTCGTTTCTTCTTTTCAGCCAGCGCTAATTGATGTTCTAATGAATAAACTAAGGCCTCTAAATCTAAGTTATATGTGTCATTAATAATAAGTGAGTTGTCAATTCCTTCAAAAGTTTCCAAACGCAAAGCAAGACGAGGAAGACTTTTAATAGCTTCGAGATCCAAACAAGAAAAAAATCTTGCAGTAGCCATAGCGAGAATACCCGATTGAATACTTCCTTTATCTGAAAAGGGAAATTGAAGCAGTTCATCTGAAAAATCGCTGTCCACAATTTTTGAAGCATTAATATCCGATAGATCAGAAGAAGAAAGTTGAATAGTTGAAGATATAATGGTTTGTTTTACATGCTTAAAAAGCTTAATTTGCTCCTGAATCATTTCATCTAACGAACTAAAGTGATCTTTGTGGGACAGCTTAAGAGAAGTCAAAATACCATAATCCGGCTGTATCATTTGTGCTAAATTGTCCATTTCTCCCGGTTTTGAAATCCCTGCTTCAATGAGTGCAAAGTCACACTCATCATGAAGATTCAATAAAGAAATTGCAACTCCAATTTGTGAATTATAACTCTTTGGACTTCTACTGACCCTAAATTTTGAACTTAAAAAATGATAAACCCATTCTTTAACAGTTGTCTTTCCAATACTTCCGGCAATAGTAATAATTGGATAAGAAAACTTTTGTCTGTGACTTTGAGCGAGTTTTTGTAGTGCTCTGAGCGTATCATCAACTAAAATATAAGTGGCATTATCATAAAAAAGATCTTGACTTTTTGAAATTATAAAACAGGAGATTCCATTTTCATGTGCCGCTGAAATAAAATTATGCCCATCTCGAAAATTTCCTTGAAGAGCAAAAAAGACAGTTTCCTTTTGACTATAAGATTTTCTCGAATCATAGCTAATTTGCTGGACAAGCCCATTACTTGGTCCACTGAGAATGCTACCATCAACAATGGAACAAAATTCTGAATATGAAAGGTTTAATTTCAAGTTTATCCTTTAAAATAACACGAACGACAAAGTGGTCGATACTTCTCAAGTGCTCCAACTAGTACTTGACCTTCTTCGTTTGCAGTTCGCTGTGAAAACTGAGCTAAGTTACCACATGAAACACAAATCGCATGTACTTTAGTTACATATTCTGCAATAGAAAGCAAGTGCGGCATTGGTCCAAATGGAATTCCTTGATAATCCATGTCTAAACCTGCTATAATTACACGAACACCTTTGTTTGCTAATTCATTACAAACTTTTGGTAACTCAGCATCGAAAAACTGCGCTTCATCAATTGCAACGATTTTTTCTTTGTTCCACAAAGCAGTAATTTCTCTTGAATTATTTATGATCCTTGCCTCAAGAGAATTCCCTTGATGACTTACAACTTTATCCTTGCTAAATCGCAGATCAATTTCTGGCTTGAAAAGACATATTTCTTGATTCGCAAACTCTGCACGACGTAAGCGTCTAATTAGTTCCTCAGTTTTTCCAGAAAACATAGAGCCACAAATTACTTCTATCCATCCATTTGTCCGTTCTTTAGCTGGAAATTGTTCTAAAAACATATACTTTTAAATTTTTAATGTTTTTTAAGGAGAAAATTCACGTCTTTTGTGAGCAATCTCAAAGTTGTTTTTTAAATTTGATTTCTAAAAGTCGTTAGATTGCGTAATATTACAAAATAGTCGTTAGCAACTTACACTAAATGTTGATAAAAAGTAGAATTAAACTATGAAAGAACTTGTTTCAGCCATTGAAAATGGACTCAAAAAAATCTCAAAAGGCAACATAACACGAATAGAATTAGAGGAAACAGTTGCCTCTTCAAGAGAATTATATGAACGTCTTCTGATTGTGCGTTACAAGGTTTATGAAAATTCTATTTTAGCGGATAAAGAAAGTGAAGAGCTTGAAGTTGTTTACAAAGAAACAGAAGTAAAAAAAGAGGAAGAAACTATTCCAGATGAAAATAAAGATATTGAACTTATTTTTGAAGAGGAAACTAACGACATAGCAGAAGATTCGATCATTCGATTTGATTTATTTGCTACTCCTGAAATTGAATCTGAGGTTGAGGAAGATGAATTTTTATCAGAAGTAGAAAAAGAAATTGAGCAATCTACAGAAGAAGATGTTTTACCAGAAATAGAAATTAAAGAGGAAGAACTTGTTGAAGAAAACCTAGATTCTGAGGAAGAAATTAAAAATACATTAAATGACAGTGCTGAAAATTCTAAAAAAATAGCTGAAGATGCCTCAAGTTTATTTCCAAAATTACTGAAAATAGAAAAATCCATCGCGCAGAATTACCAAGTAATGACACTAGAGACATTAATTGGATCATTTACCTTAAATGAACGACTTCAGTTTATTAATGAATTATTTGACGGTTCTAGTGATTTATTTTCAAGCGCCATAAAACGATTAGATGCATTAGATAATAGAGATTCAGCACGTTCTGTTATTGCAGAATATGCTGCAGAAAACAACTGGGATTTAGATGGTGAAGTTGTTGAAGATTTTATGCTAAAAATTTGTAGTCGCTATGCAGCTAATCTGGGGAATTAGTTTTCTTCTCAGCTTTCAACTTTACAGCCAAAGTAGGCAGGTAAAAGAATTTACAAAAACATTATGTTCTTCAGAATTCCACGGTAGAGGCTATGTTGAAAATGGAAGTAATGTCGCTGCAGATTTCATTGGAAAAACATTTCAAGAGATCGGATTAGCGCCTATAAACGGAACTTATTTTCAAGAATTTACTTTTGATGTTAATACCTTTCCAGCTAATTGCATTGTAAAATTAGATACTAACCTTCTGCAAGCTGGAATAGATTTTTTAGTTCACCCTTCCTCTGGTTCTACGTGTAACTCCCCCGCTTGTCCTGATGGTAGAATTTTTCCAATTCAACTTATTCAAGGCGCTGATTTTTTAGCAAAAAAATTACTTTTTTTAAATTCCAATAAAGTTTTTGATTATGATAAAGATTCTGTACTAATTGTAAGTCTTATTGGCTGTAAAGACACTGAAATAAAAGAAATTCGGGCAGCTTTAATGCAACTTGCAAACTCCCGACCAATTGTTGAAATTACAAATGAAAAATTTACATGGTCTATTAGTCAAACAGCATTTTTGTACCCTTATATTCAATTGAAAGAAGCTACTTTTTCTACTTCAAAAGGGGTAATTTTTCTAAATATTGAAAATAAATTTTTAAAAAAATTCCAGGCTCGTAACGTCTTTGGAGAAATTAAAGCAAGAAAAAAAACGGATAAGACAATTATTATAAGCGCCCATTATGATCATCTTGGTAGAATGGGAAAAAATACCTACTTCCCCGGAGCAAATGACAACGCAAGTGGAAATGGAATGCTTCTTTCTTTAGCGGAAAAAATTCTTCTTAAACCACTAAAAAAGTACAATGTGATTTTTATTGCATTCGCAGCTGAAGAAGTGGGACTTATAGGCTCCGAATTTATGGTTGAAAACCCAATTTTACCACTAAAAGAAATACGTTTTCTACTAAATTTAGATATTATGGGAAGTGGTGAAGAAGGTGTTACAGTTGTAAATTCAACACTATTTGATAAAGAATTTCAACTTCTATGTAAATTAAACAATAGAAAGAAAGCATTAAAACAAATAAAGCCAAGAGGACCCGCGGCAAATTCAGATCATTATTATTTTACACAAAAAGGCGTCCCCTCCTTCTTTATATATACAATGGGTACAAACAAACATTACCATGATGTCTTTGATACTTTTGAAGAACTAAGTTTTGTTGCTTTCGAACCACTATCAAAATTACTTACAGCCTTTATTAGAAAATTATAAACACTGCTTTTGAAGTGCTTTTTTAATTTATTTTACTAAATTTTCTCGGTTTAGTGCCTTCTATTTTAAAATAGTAAAGTCCTGCACTAAGTTCAGAAACTGAAATTTCAGTTGATATATTTTCTAAAACTCCTCTTTTAACAACTGAGCCAAAATTATCTATAATTGAATATTCCTCATTCGAAACTCCATTAAAATCAATAGTAAGCACCTCCGACACAGGATTTGGATATAAAGAAAATAAAACCATTTCCTCCTCTGAAATCCCTGATGAATTAATTGTTAAATTCAAGTATTGCGTTAAACAATTTACTGTTGGACCAGTATAAATTCCTGATGTAGTATAGGTTAAACCATTAACTGCCCATGTGTATGTATCGATTGCAGTTATTGTTGTAGTTTGAGACGTACTTGGAATAATCGTTAAGTTTAAAGATTGTGTTATACAAGCAAGGGTGTTACCAGTATAAACACCAGAACTTGTGTAGGTTATCCCATTATTTGACCAGGTGTAAGATCCACAAGCAGCCGAAACCGTTGTAGTATTAGTAGAATTAGGGGTAATCGTTAAAATGAGTGTAGGGGTTACACAATTTACTGTTGGCCCTGTATAAGTTCCGGAAACAGTATAAATTTGATTATTATTTGCCCATAAATAACTTCCACAGGCATTTGCATTAGTAGTGGAAGTAGTATTTGGGGTGATGCTTAAATTTAAGACTTCAGTCACACAATTTGTTGAAGTTCCTGTATAAGTCCCGCTAGCTAAATAAGTTTGACCAGTATTTGCCCATGTAAAAGATGCGCAGACACCACTTACTGTGGTTGTATTTATTGAAGTAGGAATAATTGTTAGGTTTAGCGCCTCTGTTATACAATCTGCTCCGCTTTCTGTATAAAAGCCACTTGAAGTATAAGTTATACCATTCACTCCCCAAGTATATGAATCACAAACAGAAACAGTAGTTGTATTAGTTGAACTTGGAATTATACTTAGATTTAATAATTCGGTAGCGCAGTTTAATGTTAAGCCAACATAAGTATTAGTTCCTGCAGTTGTATATGTAACTCCGTTATTTGGCCAAGTGTATGAATCACAAGCCGTAATAGATGTTGTATTTGTTGTATTTGGAGGTACGATAGTCAAATTTAATATTTCAGTGTAGCATTGACCATTTAATTGGTTGGTTGGACCTTCATAAATTCCAGATGTGGTATAAGTTGTCCCAGTTTCACTCCAAAAATAACTTGTTCCACATATTGTTATATCTGCTTGATTATTATTACTTGGAATAATTGTAAGGTTTAAAGTATCTGTACCGCAAGAATTTACGGAGATGTAAGTCCCTGATGAAGAATAAGTCTGACCATTATTTGCCCATGTATACGTTCCACATGCTGGAGGAGGCGAAGTTGATGTTGAGCCTGAAGAAATTGTGAGATTTAAAACTTGGGTTACACAATTTGTTGTTGAACCTGTATAAACTCCTGATGAGGTAAAGGTTTGGCCATTATTTGGCCATGTATAAGACCCACATGCTGAAATAGTTGTTGTATTTGAAGTACTCTGAAGAATTGTTAAATTTAAAATTGGTGTTTGGCAATTTACAGTAGTTCCTGTGTAGGTGCCTGAAGTTGTATAAGTTTGTCCAGTATTAGCCCAAGTATAACTTCCACAAGCAGAAATTGCTGAAGAAGAAGAAGTGCTTTGAGTTCCCGTTAATGTTGTAGAAGCCGAAGTTGCACACTGTCCAGTTGTAGGAGTAAATGTGTAAGTTGTTGTTGAGGCATTAATACTTGCTGGAAACCAGGTTCCTGAAATTCCATTAGTTGAAATGTTTGATAACGTTGATCCAGAACAAATTGGAGTAACTGGCGTGTTGAATGTTGGAACGATAGGTGAATTTATTGAAATTGTCATTGTTGCAGTACTTGCACACTGTCCAACTTGTGGAGTAAATGTGTAAGTTGTTGTTGACGTATTATTAATTACAGGACTCCAGGTTCCTGTAATGTTATTTGTGGAGCTTATTGGCAAAGAATTTATCGCAGTACCTGAACAGACTGCAGCTACTTGAGTAAATGTAGGCAATGCAGGCGCTGTTACTGTTACTGTTGGCGACCCACTGTTAGCAGATCCTGTAACACTTCCTGATAATACAGATAAAATTGTATAAGTGGAAGTTGTTGTTGGGCTGACAGGAATACTTACTGGGCTTGCACTTGTTGCTGAATAATTGTTTGTCCCATCTGTTACTGTAACTGTGTATGGAGGAGCACCTCCTGTTACAACTGTACTTAAATTTGTAGAAGCTCCTGAGCAAATAGTGTCATTAGCACTACTTACACTTAAAACTGAAGCTGTTATCGGAGGAACTACACCTCCTACATTTAAAGGCTGAGCACTAGATGCTGTTACTGTTAAACATGAAGGACAAATCGTTGCAGTGCTTACTGTGCCAAAATGTTGGATATTACTAACAGTTGTTGCACCATCTAAATAAGCCACAACTCCCCCTGATGTCATTTCCCATACAAAACCAAAGTCGCTGTTTGGCACCCATGTTGTTGTAGTGGACACTCTAAATGTACCCATAACTACACCTGAACCTGATGGAATGGCCTGAGCAGTGGCTGAAGTAAAGATACCCGTGCTTGATGAGAAATTTAATTTTCTTTGAGATGAAATATAAGGCAAATTGGCGGTTCCAGTGTTTGGCCAGTTTAACCATCCTGGTAATGTATTGTTATTTAATGCTTTCCAGGTTATTGTCCCAGAGGTTAAATTTGCAGTTGCAGCATGTACACCACGAATAATCAATGCGTTAAATGTAACAGCAGAAGTTCCAGTATTTGTTAAGCGTATCTGAAAATCTGCAGTGTTTGTTGTTGAACTCAACCACTCCATATCCATACGGATTGCTGTAGTTTGAGAATGTACAGAAAAGCTTGTAATAAATAAGCTTAAAAATAGAATAGAGGCTTTTACTGCAAAGTTGGAAATAAATTTAGGGCTTAAAATAGTTGTCATAGTAAAAATATGAAAAAGTAAAAAGTATACTAAAAGCAAATATACATATTATTTATAATTTTTTAGTAAATTTTAAGCTTAGTATCTTGCACAATTCTTTTCCCTATCTTTGACTATTGATTCAACTTTATGGAAATCAAAAGTCACATTTCTATTAAAATTCCTGTTTCTCCTTCAATAGATAAAGTTGGTGTAGAAGAGCGAATTGCTAGATTTCAATCTAGAAGCATTAAGAATGAAGCAAAAAAGCAAGGACTTAATATGGTCTTGAGCATGATTGACTTGACAACACTCGAAGGGAAAGATACCGAAGGCAAAGTAAAGCAAATGTGCTATAAAGCAAAGCATTTACATAATTATTTTGAGGGCATTCCGCAGGTAGCTGCAGTATGTGTTTATCCTTCAATGGTAGCAATTGCAAAGAATGAATTAATAAATTCTTCTGTAAAAGTAGCCTCTGTTGCAACAGGATTTCCATCAGGGCAAACTTCTTTAGCACTTAAATTAAAAGATACAAAATTTGCAGTTGAGCAAGGAGCCGATGAAATTGATATGGTAATTTCAAGAGGAAAATTTTTAACTGGTGAATTTGCTTATGTTTTTGACGAAATTGCAGCAGTAAAAGAGGCCTGTGGAAAAGCAAGATTAAAAGTTATTTTAGAAACTGGAGAATTAGTGACTTTAGATAATGTGCGAAAAGCAAGTGATATTGCAATTTATGCAGGAGCAGATTTTATAAAAACCTCTACGGGAAAAATACAACCGGCGGCAACAATGCAAGTTACTTATACAATGCTCATGGCAATTAGAGATTACTACGATGAAACAGGAATTATGGTTGGAATGAAGCCAGCTGGAGGTATTTCAACTGCAAAATTGGCACTGCATAATTTAGTAATGGTCAAAGAAATTCTTGGAACGAAATGGTTAAGTAATGAGTGGTTTCGTTTTGGAGCAAGTAGTCTTGCTAATGATGTTTTAATGCAACTAGTAAAAATAGAAACTGGAGTATATCAATCTAATGATTACTTTTCAATTGATTAATATGAAAAAGGAACTGAACGACAACTGGGACTATTCTTCTTCTTTAGAAGCGATAAATCATATTCAACTTAAAAAAAAGTACAATCTTTTCATTGATGGAAAATGGATTGCACCATCTAAAAACACATATTTTAAGACTATAAATCCTGCAAACGAAGAAACCTTAGCGGAAATTGCATCTGCATCAAAAGAAGATGTAGATTTGGCTGTTAAAGCTGCCCAAAAAGCATACACGAATGTATGGTCGAAAATGCCGGCTTCTGAAAGAGCAAAATACATTTACAGAATTGCTAGATTAATGCAAGAGCGTGCGCGTGAATTTGCTGTAATAGAATCTCTTGAATCTGGCAAAACTATTCGCGAATCACGCGATGTTGATATTCCACTCGCCTGCAATCATTTTTTTTACTATGCCGGATGGGCGGATAAATTAGATTATGCTTTCCCCAATCGAAAAATTGAATCTTTAGGTGTTGCAGGACAAATTATACCTTGGAATTTTCCATTGTTAATGGCAGCTTGGAAAATTGCACCAGCTTTGGCCGCAGGAAATACTGTAGTTCTAAAACCTGCAGAAACTACAAGTCTAACCGCATTGAAATTAGCAGAAATTATTGAGGAATCTGGATTACCTCCTGGTGTTGTGAATATTGTTACAGGTTTTGGAGAAACAGGCGCAGCGATTGTAAATCATCCAGATATCAATAAAATTGCTTTTACTGGATCAACAGCTGTTGGAAAAATAATCCAAAAAGCACTCGTGGGAACCTCGAAAAAAGTAACATTGGAATTGGGTGGGAAATCTGCGAATATTATCTTTGAGGACGCACCAATTGACCAAGCAGTTGAAGGGATTGTAAACGGTATCTTCTTTAATCAAGGGCATGTTTGCTGTGCTGGATCTAGATTATACGTCCAAGAAGGGATTGCAGAAAAAGTCATCAAAAAATTAAAACTGCGCATGGAAAGTTTGTATGTGGGAGATCCTTTGGATAAAAATACAGACATCGGTGCAATTAATTCAAAGGAGCAACTTCAAACGATTGAAAAATATTTAAAAATTGGACTGGATGAAGGAACTGAAATGTACCAGCCAAAATGTACTATTCCAAAAAAGGGATTCTATTGCGCCCCTACTCTATTTTTGAATGTCGCTCAGTCAAGTATCATTGCACAAGAAGAAATTTTTGGACCTGTTTTAACCATTCAAACATTTCGAACAGTTGATGAAGTTATCCAAAAAGCGAATAATTCTCCTTTTGGATTAGCAGCTGGTGTATGGACGGATAAGGGTTCACGGATATTTAATCTCACAAGTAAACTGCGCGCAGGTGTAATTTGGGCAAATTGCTACAATAAATTTGATCCAACATCCCCTTTTGGAGGATACAAAGAAAGTGGTTTTGGTAGAGAAGGTGGATTACATGGATTGAGTGCTTATCTTAAACTTAGCTAAAATGAGTAGACTAGAAGTTTTAAAAACATACAAGATTTTCATTGGCGGGCAATTTCCAAGAACAGAATCCGGAAGATACTATAAACCTTTAGATTCGAAAGGAAAGGCTTTGGCAAATATCTGTCTTTCTTCACGAAAAGATGTTCGCAATGCGGTAGTCGCTGCTCGAAAAGCCTTTGGACCTTGGTCTGAACGTGCTGCATTTAACAGAGGACAAATTCTTTACCGTATTGCAGAAATGCTGGAAGGAAGACAGGCGCAATTTGTGGATGAATTAATGCGACAAGGCAGTTCAAAAGTAGCAGCGACAAATGAGGTAAATTTAAGTATTGATCGAATTGTTTATTATGCTGGCTGGTGCGATAAATACAATCAAGTACTAAGTTCTGTAAATCCTGTAAGTTCCTCACACTTTAATTTTTCAAGTTTAGAACCAATGGGAGTTGTTGGAGTAGTGGCTGAGCAAAGCACTTCTTTAATCGGTCTTGTATCTCTTATTTTACCCGCTATTTGCGGTGGAAATTCGACGGTAGTTTTAGCTTCGGAAAAACTCCCTTTGTGCTCTGTAACTTTTGCCGAAGTTATTCATTCCTCGGATGTTCCTGCAGGTGTAATAAACATCCTGACAGGATCTCCAGAAGAGATGGCACCAATATTGGCGAGTCACATGGATGTTAATGCGCTTATTACTTCAAATTTGGAAACAAAACTTTCAAATAAATTAGCACTTCTCTCAGTTGATAACTTAAAGCGCAAATTTGATTATGAGGAGAATTGGGTTGAAAAAGAAAAGCAAGCTTTGCATTATATTTCTGATTTACAAGAAATAAAAACCACTTGGCATCCAATTGAAAATGTTGGAGGTGCAAGCAGTTCTTATTAATTCTTTCAAAAATCCTCTTTGTGTATTCCACATTTCATCGTTCAATACTTGTGTTAAAATTTAATGCTATTCGATGTTTTATTTCTAATTTCGTCTTATGACAAGTAGAGCGGAAGAATATACTAAAAAGGGCTTGAGGAGCAGTTATGCTTCTACGATTATTGGTATCTCACTTGTACTTTTCATGATTGGCTTAGTTTTAGGTGGAGTTCTAGCGTTGCGCAGTATAGAAAAACAAGCGAAAGAAAATCTTCAAGGAGATATTTTCTTTAAATCTGAACTAAATGATGCAGATATTAAGCAAATTGAACAGCAGCTTAAATCTTGGAAAGAATTTAGTGACGTGTACTTTGTTTCTCCTGAACGCGCAATCCAAGAATTTGGTGGTGAGGGAAAATCCGAAAAAGAAATGCTTTCGCTATTTGATGGAGAAAATCCCTTGCCAGCAACTATTGGGTTTAAGCCGAAAGAACAATTTGCAACAAAAACAGGGATGAATGGCATTGAGTCGAAATTGCTTGCTGAATTTTCAGAAGAAATTGATGAGGTGAATTATGATAAATCAAGTGTAGAAAATGTAAACTTAGGATTCAAACAATTTGCTATTCTTTTTCTTTCCTTTGCGCTACTTTTAATTATTATTGCTGTAGCCATGATTAATAATACCATACGTTTAGCGCTCTATTCTAAAAGATTTACAATAAAAACGATGCAGTTAGTAGGCGCAACAAGTGGGCACATCCGCAAACCATTTTTAAAGCAAGCTCTTTTTCAAGGAATTGTTTCAGCCCTAGTTGGCTTAGCCCTTTTGTTAACACTTTTTTATGCTTTAAACAACATATTAGAAACTTTTCAAATAAGTTATACGCTAACAAGCTTCATAATCTTGATAACATCATTAATAGCAATTGGTGTTTTTATCACCTTAATTTCAACATGGTTTGCTTTAAACAAGTATCTTCGCATGAAGTTAGATGATTTATATTAGTAGAAAATGAAAGATTCAATTAAACATTTTGGATTTAATCCTGAAAATTACAAGTTGCTTTTTATTGGTTTAGCAGTAAACATCCTTGGTTATATATTAATGATTGGTGGCGGAGCAGAAAGTCTAAATGAGTTTAATGCTGATGAACTTTTTAGCACAACACGCATAACAGTTGCTCCAATTCTAATTGTCCTTGGCTACGGAATCATTTTATTTTCTGTGATGAAGAAAAGCAAAAACTCAGCTGTAAAAGTTTCTGCTATTTCAGAAGATCCAAAAACGGAAGATAAGAACCCAAAGAAAAAATAAACAAGAAAGATGAACTTTCTTGAAGCGATCATTCTTGCAGTTATTGAGGGATTAACAGAGTTTTTACCGGTTTCTTCAACAGCCCACATGATTTTTGCAAGTGCAATCAGCCATAATGAAGCTGATGAATTTGTCAAAATGTTTCAAGTCTCTATTCAGTTTGGCGCAATTTTATCCGTTGTATTTCTTTTTTGGAAAAAGTTCTTCGATTTTAAAACGTATACGTTTTATTTAAAACTTGGCTTAGCTGTAATTCCAGCCTTAGTTCTTGGAAAGTTATTTGATGATAAAATTGAAGCGGTTTTAGAAAAACCTATTCCTATTGCACTCGTGCTTATTCTGGGAGGAATTATCCTACTTTTTATTGACAGCTTGTTTAAAAATCCAATAATAAATAAGGAAGAAGAGGTTACGGTAAAAAAAGCAATTGTAATCGGATTTTGGCAATGCCTAGCTATGATGCCTGGAACAAGTCGCTCAGCTGCATCTATTATTGGTGGTATGCAACAAGGATTAACGCGAAAAATGGCGGCAGAATTTAGCTTTCTATTAGCTGTTCCAACAATGCTAGCGGTTACTCTTTATTCCATTGTCTTGAAAGATTGGAATTATAAGGGCTTGGAACAAAAAGGATATGAAATGATTCTTTCAAGCAATCACAACCTCATTGTTTTTATTCTTGGAAATATAATTGCTTTTGTTGTTGCAGCTTTTGCTATTAAATTTTTTATTGGCTTTCTAGAAAAATTTGGCTTTAAAATTTGGGGATATTACCGCATAATTGTCGGCTTTGCCTTGTTACTTTATTTTTCTTTGTGATGGATTTTTTAGCCGGGGAAATTCTTTTGGTTGATAAACCACTCAACTGGACTTCTTTTGATGTTGTTAATAAAATTCGCTGGAATCTCAAGCAAAAACTAAATGTTAAAAACATCAAAGTTGGGCACGCCGGAACACTTGATCCATTGGCAACAGGCTTATTAATTCTGTGTACTGGGAAAAACACAAAGCTTATCGAGGGACTTACAGGAACAGCAAAAACATACACCGGAAAATTCCTTCTTGGAAAAACAACTGCTTCCTATGACTTGGAAACCCCTTATTCAGCAACATTCCCAACAGAACATATTACCGAAGAATTACTCGAAGAAGTTCGGCTTTCATTTCTTGGGATCCAACTCCAAACCCCACCAATTTATTCCGCAAAACAAATAGATGGAAAAAGAGCTTATGATTATGCGAGAGAAGGAAAGGTAGTTGAAATGAAACAAAATCAAATTGAAATAGAATCATTTACTATTGACACAAAAGATTTTCCGGAATTAAGCGTAGCAATAAAATGCTCAAAAGGAACGTATATTCGCTCCATTGCCTACGATTTCGGAAAAAAATTAAACAGTGGAGCAACATTGATCGAACTTCGCAGGACACATTCTGGAGATTTCTCAATAGAAAATGCTAAAACAGTTGATGAATGGGTAGATTTACTTCGTATCACCGAATAATTTACTTTTTATTTTGAAAAAAACAATATCTTTGTTGCCCGTTGGTATACCAAATTGCCCCGGTGGCGGAACTGGTAGACGCGCTGGATTCAAAATCCTGTTCTTTCGGGAGTGCCGGTTCGATTCCGGCCCGGGGTACTAAACCTCAGAGAAATCTGAGGTTTTTTTTATCTTTGTAACTTACAATCAAAGCATGGCAAAAAATTTCCGGACTATTTGGACAACTGAAGATCGTTTTGTAGAGGTAATTGATCAGCGAGAACTTCCCCATAAAGTTGTTGTTGTTAAGTTAAAAACATACAAGGATGCCGAAAATGCCATAAAAAACATGACGGTTAGAGGTGCACCTTTAATTGGCGCTACTGCAGCTTATGGAATTTATTTAGCAGCTAAAGAAATGAATGAAAAAGGGCTGTCTAAAGAATTTTTGGAAGAAGCATTTTCAGCGCTACGAGCTTCCCGACCTACAGCAATTAATCTTTTTTGGGCTTTAGATAAAATGAAAGCTGCTCTTGAAAACTGTAATGACAATTTAAAAATATCGTGGGAAGAAGCTGCAAGGATTGTTGAAGAAGACATCGAAATTTGTCGTATGATCGGAGTTCATGGACTTCCACTTCTTGAGGAAATTTCCAAAAATAAAAAGGGGGAAGCTGTAAATATCCTTACGCATTGCAATGCCGGAATGTTAGGTTGTATAGAATGGGGAACGGTAACTTCGCCAATATATCAAGCCCATGAAAAAGGAATAAAAATTCATGTTTGGGTGGATGAAACACGACCAAGAAATCAAGGTTCCAATTTAACAGCATTTGAGTTGACAAAACATGGAATAGAACACACTTTAGTTGTAGATAATACTGGTGGTCACCTTATGCAGCATGGATTAGTAGACATTGTGCTTGTTGGTACCGATCGTACAACTAGAAATGGGGATGTTGCAAATAAAATCGGTACTTACTTGAAAGCGCTTGCTGCAAAAGACAACAAAATTCCATTTTATGTGGCGCTTCCATCCACAACTTTGGATATGAGCATTCGAGATGGATTATCAGAAATACCAATTGAAGAAAGAGATCAAAACGAAGTGCGCTATATACAAGGGCTCAGTAAAAAAGGAGAAATAGAGCAAATTTTGATTTGCCCTGAAACTACAAAAGCTCTAAATTATGGCTTTGATGTGACTCCTTCACGCTTAATTACAGGATTAATTACAGAACGAGGAATTTGTTCGCCAACAGAAGAAGGAATTTGTAGTTTGTTTCCGGAATATTCTTAATGCTAATACTTCACAAAACGCTTTGCTAAAACAACGCCATTTAAAAGTGTAAGTCGCAAGAAATACGTGCCAACTTTTAAATCAGATAGATTGAGCTTAGAATAAGTATCCAGAACAGCCTTCTGTTCAATCACGTTTCCGTGGATATCTTCTAGCCGCAAATTTGCCATAGGACTTGCAGTATTTACCTCAATATAATCAGAAGCAGGATTAGGTGTAAGTTTAATTTCGCTTTGAAATTCATTTTCAAAAACACCTCCACTTTGACATTCAAGTTGATTTAGATGTTGCCAAATCTCGTTGTTTAATATAAAAGGAACGAGGTCATTTACGGGCGCATCTCCCATTCTTACCCAAACTAAATCCTCACTTTGAACGATGTTTATAAATTGCCCATTCTTTCCCATTGCAGCATACATTTCTGCAGGCGCATCGGGAGAGATACTTCCATTAAAAACAATCTGAGAATACGGCGCCATGAACTGGTTTGTATTGTTAAGCCACGTTAAATAACCATAAGCAGGATTTAAAGACTGAGAAGCACTTGTCATTTCAGTAAAATAATCTTGGTCTGTCAAAATCTGATTTCCATTCCAATTGCCCTCATTTAAAAGCAACAAGCCAAATCTTGCCATACTTCTTGCTGTACTGAAAAACACATTGTTGTAATCTTGATAAAAATAAAAACCGTTCATTCCGATTGGATTTTTAACCTTTTGAGTGAAATATGAATTCAAACTCATTCCTGTAGCTTGAGAAATTACGCTGTCCAACAATGTATAAGGAGCATTGTGATAAGCCCAACGTGAACCGGCATTTGCAAGATATTCTAAACAGGTGTCTATTGTGCAATCTGGATCTCCGGAAGCATCATCTAAACCCGATGTCATTGTCAATTGATTGCGAATTGTGATTTTCTCTTCTTGAGCAGGAGAACAGTTTGTCCAACCAAGACCTAAATAAATAGAGCTTGTATCCGAAAGCGAGAGGTGATTTTCTTGCTGCGCAATTCCAACCATAAAAGCGGTCAGTGTTTTTCCTGCAGAAGCCCAATACCAATTTGAATTTTGTGTGTGTGTTCCAAAGTACTTTTCGAGAACTATTTTCCCATTCTTAAGTAAAATAAAGGATTTTGTATTATTCGAATCTAAAAAAGCGTACAAACTATCAATCTTTGTGGGGCACCAATTTAAAGCTGAAGGAGAAAGTGTATCCCAATTATTTCCGGTATTTGGAGGGAAATAAAGCGCTTGAGAAAAGCAAAAACGAGAAGCGATAAGGAATAAAAAAGATAGGATATATTGTCTCATGTGTTGCTGAATAATTACAAAATTAATAAATGTAAATAAACTATTCTACCTTTGTCCATGCAAAAAAATGTCTTGCTTATTGGCGCATCTGGATTAATTGGCAGTGAATTAGTGCAGCTCTTACTAAGAGATGATAAAATTAAATCCGTTAAAGTTTTTGTGCGAAAAACCCTCGCTATAACAGATCAAAAGCTAAGAGAAATACTTGTAGATTTTGAGCATCTAGAAGATTTTAAACACGAATTTCAAGGTGATGCCTTGTTTTGTTGCATCGGTACAACACGAAAAAAAACACCCGATTTAGCAGATTACAAAGCCATTGATTATGGAATTGTTCTTGCCGCGGCAACTCTTGCAAGATCTAATCAAGTTCCTCAGGTGCATTTGGTAAGTGCAATTGGAGCAGCTGTTTCCTCAAAGATATTCTATAATCGCTTGAAGGGAGAAATTGAAAAAGACTTGCTACAATTAGATTTCCCCACTACTGTTATCTACCAACCAGCCATGTTAATTGGCAAAAGAAGTGAAAGCAGACCTGCTGAATTTATAGCGCAAAAACTCATGCCATTTTTTGATGTATTCTTACTCGGAAAAACACAAAAATACCACAGTATTGAAGCAAAAAAAGTGGCTGAAAGCATGCTAGACAATTTGCATAAGCCCCAAAAAGGAGCAATTGTTTTACAGTACCAAAAGATGATCAATACTATTACTGCAAGCAGCATCGAGTAGGATGTACCTTTCTCCTTTTCATTGCTTTAGCAATTGAATCTAGTCTTTTTTAATTACTTTTGAACATTGGAATTAAGAAAATTTGCTCGGTTTCAACTATAACATTTAAAAAATGGTAGATTCTAACTCAAAAATAAATATAAAATCAACGATTAAGTTCCTGCTATTTACAGCACTTTTCACGTCAAACGTTTTTTCTCAAGTCCCTAATTATGTCCCAACTAACGGTCTTGTTGGTTGGTGGCCATTTAATGGGAATGCCAATGATGAAAGTGGGAATGGGAATAATGGTATTGTTAATGGTGCTACTTTGGCAAGTGATAGATTTGGGAATGCAAATATGGCATACAGTTTCGATGGGATAAATGACTTTTTATTAATCCCATGTGATGTTTCTGATTTTTCAATTTCACTATGGTTTAATTTTACTACTCTGTCAAATCAATTTTCAGAATTATTTTATTTTGAAGATCTTTCAGCTTCAATAGTTCAAAGTGGAAATTATATTTACATCAGAAAGCAAAATCAAATCATTACAAGTATAGATTTATCCACATCTCAAATTATAAATAATCAGTGGAATCATATTGTAGTTAAATACAATATGATTCAAAACACAATTGAATGTGCATTGAATAACACTCTGTTTTTCAACTCTTCCATTACCAGTGGAGGTTTGCCAAACTTAATTAATGACAATATTTTTCAAATAGCTGGAAGACAGTTCAATAATACTAATTTTCTGAATGGACAAATTGATGACATAAGCATATGGAATCGTACTTTAACCCCACAAGAGATAACAGATTTATATACTTCAACAGTTCCTGTAAGTTGTTTGCCAGCTTATGTGCCAACATCTGGGCTAGTTGGCTATTGGCCGTTTTGTGGTAATGCGAATGATGAAAGTGGGAATGGGAATAATGGAGAATTTATAAATGAAGTTAATGGATTAATTTATGCTTCTGATAGATTTGGAAACGGTAATTCCTCCATTGAGTTTAACTCTTTAAATATTGGAAATCAGTTATTAGCTCCATATGTAAACATTACCAATTCTTCCAGTCTAGTTTTTGACCAAGAATATAGTTTTAGTGTTTGGGCCAAAATAGGAATAAACACTCAAGTTGCTGAATTAATTAATCGAGGACCTGACAACAACTCCTTTTTTTCGCGCTTTCAAGGGTTGAACGGTTTTGCATTTGGTAACTTCCCTGATTATTTTAACAATACGATGACAATAGACACAGCACAATGGCATATGTATACTTTCATAAGAACAAACTCAGGAAATGGACTTTTGTATTACGATGGACTATTTATAGAAACGCAACAAATCGCAGCAATGAGTAATTCTGGAAACAACTTTGCATTTGGAAAAATGCCTAGCGGAGGAACAAATGGAAGTTATTATCCATATCAAGGAAAACTTGACGACATCGGCATCTGGAACCGCGCCCTAACTCAACAAGAAATAACAAATTTATATACTTCAACAGTTCCTGTAAGTTGTTTGCCAGCTTATGTGCCAACATCTGGTCTCGTTGGTTATTGGCCGTTTTGCGGCAATGCGAATGACGAGAGTGGGAATGGGAATAATGGGACTGTAAATGGCGCAATATTAGATGTTGATAGATTTGGAAATGCTGGTAGTGCATATAACTTTGATGGGCTTAGTAATTTTATTGAAATTCCTTCTAGTAGTTCTCTGCAAGTTAACTCGGCTTATACTATTTCAGCTTGGGTATTTATTGATTATCAAAATTATCATTTTATTGACCAACACTCTATAATATCAAAAATCGATGATGGTGATTGGTATGGGGGTTATGAATTAAGAATTAATGGCTTATCTAATATCAATAATTTTGGGCATTTTGCAACTACAGGTAATATTGGTGGTGTAAACATAGATCTAGGTACGCCGAATGTTGTAACTGGACAATGGTACTTTGTAACTGTGACTTATGATTCAAGCGTTTTAAAAATATATTTAAACAACATAGAGGTTGGAAGTACTTTAATAAGTGGTAATTTACAAACAAGTAATAATAAGCTTAGATTTGGAAGAAGAGGGGAAGGAAACTCATATAATTGTTGGTATAAGGGTAAAATGGACGACATCGGCATTTGGAACCGCGCTCTAACCCAACAAGAAATCACTCAACTCTACACCGATGCATCTGTCACGCCGCCTGTCGCATGCACACCTTTTTTAGGTGAAGACCAAACGGTTTGTGCGGGGACGAGTATGACGCTTTCAGCAAGTTCAACTTCATCAAGTACAGCTTGTCCAACATTACCTTCAAACCTTCAAACAGGACTCGTTGGCTACTGGCCTTTCTGCGGAAACGCGAATGACGCAAGTGGAAATGGAAATAATGGAACGGCGAATGGCGCGACTTTGACAACCGATCGTTTCGGGAATGCGAATTGTGCGTATGCATTTAATAGTTCAGGCTCTTCTATTTCTATTAATCATTCAGCCAGTTTAGCAATCGATAACGAAATTACGCTTTCAGCTTGGGTTAAGCCTTCTGAAATTTTATCAAACAGCGCGACTATTCTCACAAAAGGATCTCAAGGAGCTTTTTGGAATTATGGATTAAACTTGGGTGCTGGTGTTGCGAGTTCTTATCCGAATTTTTTGTACACGAATTATTCCATTGGTTCATTTACTGAAGTCCCTTTGAATTCATGGTCGCAAATTACCGTGGCAATATCCGAGTCCCAAAATACTTTTAAGATGTATTTGAACGGAATAGAATTGGTTCAAATTAGTAACTTAAATTCCAATAATTTAATGAGTGATTTTACTCAAATTATCAATGGATGCTGCAGCTCACCACTGACATTCGGAAGAAATGGGGTAAATGATGGCGCTCAATTTGTTGGTAGTATTGACGATGTTGTAACATACAACCGCGCCCTGTCAGCAGCCGAGATCCTACAATTATACACCCTCGGACAATCGACATATTCGTGGTCAAACGGCGCAACAACAGCGAGCATTAGCGTTACACCATCTACGACCACAACTTACACTTGTACGACAACAACCAACGGCGTAAGCTGCACCGACTCTGTTACAGTTGTAGTGAATAATCCAACCATTGATTTAGGAAGCGATGTAAGCGTTTGCGGAACTTCAACCACATTGACTGCTCCAGCTGGATTTGATTCGTATGTTTGGAGCAACGGAGCAACAACGAATACCACAACGGTTACTGCGAACGGAACATACACGTGCACGGTAACTCAGGGCGGATGCAGCGTAAGTGATTCAATTGATGTTACTTTGATTGATGCAACGATTACTGCAAGTGATTCAATTATTTGTGTTGGAGAG
>Ga0114980_10000340_pt1 | contig 33454 bp, 57 predicted proteins | sample S_140806_EF_Meta_FD_87018 | JGI IMG/M metagenome (GOLD analysis project Ga0114980, IMG submission 87018) | Freshwater microbial communities from Lake Simoncouche, Canada to study carbon cycling - S_140806_EF_MetaG | ecosystem: Environmental > Aquatic > Freshwater > Lake | place: Lake...
AAGATGCTAGAAATAGCAAAAGAACTCTTGATGCTTGAGTATCACGATAAGAAAGCGCAAGATCATAATCGGTGGATAATTGAAAGCGAGAAGGCATGGATGATTAGTAGAACAAAGTTAGAACATCCTTCATTCCCTCCATTCCCAACAGAAACGCTAATTTTGGAAAAGGCTCGTAGTCTAATGGAATTCGTTGATACTCAAATATCAAAAGAAGAAAAATTAAAACCAATGATTAAATCTATCATAGAAGAGCCGAAAGAAGAACTTAAAAATACTGAAGACATCTCTGCGAATACAGTTTCCGAGCCAGTTACAGAAGTTAAAGAAGAAGTTAAAGAAGAAGTTAAAGAAGAAGTTAAAGAACTTCCACCAACAGAAAATAAAACAGAAACAGTAGAGAATAAACCAGATGAAGTTAAATCAAATGTATCTCAAATTGAAGCATTTGAAAATGATAGTCAAAAAATTCCTGGCATGAAAAACTTCAATCTGCCTGATAATTTGTTAGCATACACTCGTCTAAAAGTTGCCAATGAGATAGAGAACAGAACTCCAACGTCAACGAGAATAATAACTGATATTCTAGATTCGTTTAAGAAAAAATAACAAATCATAAGAAAACAACATGTCATATTTTTCACATTCAAGCATTATACAGAGCGGGTGACTGATGAATATTTTAAAAACTCTAAGATACAAGAGCAGCGATCCGGATATTAACAATTACATATATTCTAATTCCGGAAAACAATCAACCGATGCGATTGATTTACGTCAATGGGGAATGTTGATTGAGAATCAACAACAAGTTGGCAGTTGTACCGGAAATGCGTTGGTTAGTGCGTATGAATTAATGACTCAACGTTTATATCCAGAACACTATACCGAACTTAGTAGAATGTTTGTATATTACAACGCACGAATATACGAAGACACTGTAACTTGGGACAGTGGGGCTAGCATCAAAAGTGGTCTGCGTGGCTTAAAAACATACGGAGTGTGTAAAGAATCTATTTGGTCATATACATTAAACAATTTGTTTGCTAAACCAAGCGATGAAGCATACGCTGAGGCAAAACATAGACAAATTACTAAATATGAACGATTGATCAGTATCGCGGACGCAATAGATGCCATAAATAATTATTACCCTGTTGTTTCTGGCATTGAAGTTTTTGAATCATTTTACGATTTGACCGAAGAGCGTTCAATAATAACCGAAGATGGCGGATCAACAGATGGTCACGCGGTGTTATTAGTTGGATACGACATTTCCAAAAAAGTGTTTATCGTTGAGAACAGTTTTGGGAAAAACTGGGGCGATAGTGGTTATTTCTATATGCCATTTGATTACTATAACGAATACATGCTTGAACAGTGGATTTTTGATATTCCCGATCTGTCAGAAGATAAACAAATTATTTGACAATAAATCAATTTTTCAATACAATACTAAGTATTGACACTGACAGATCGGAGATTTTCGTGGGATACAAGATTCTGACTAATCGCGATGCAAAGTGGCAACCTCGTGTAGGATTGGAAGGTCCTTTCTTCTATGTGACTGGTCAAGTTCTTTACTACGATCCCAAGGAAGGTGAGTATTGGAACCCACTGACTGACTTCTATATGTCAACTGAAGAAATGAACACTCTTCATGTAGAGACCGTAAAAATTCTTGCAAGATAATTTGACAATAAATCCCAATTCTGATATACTGTATTCAAGTTAGAAAACGAGGTTAGTTATGCGTACCAAGACTCTGATCAACGGTTTCAAGAATAGCCAAAAGATTCGCGTTATGATTGACGGATTGGGCCTCTACATGACTGTAGGCGAGATTTCTGATCGGTTCGCCACTACCAAGCACCGTGTTGCAGTGTGGCTCACTGCTGAGAAGCTGGCTGGTGAGCGTCAAATGGGGCGCGTCAAGCATGGTTGGAGCGGCGTTCCTAATGGGATTTCTCATTTGATTACTGTAGACAACCAAGAATTCTACGTACAATTTGATGTACTGTGATAGAAAATAAAATGATGACTGTTATGTTTTTGCTTGGTGCTCTGGCTTACATTGTTGTGAGTTTTTTGATTGCTGTATTGCCAGGACCAAGGAAGTAAAAGTATTCATTGAGTTAGACAACGGAGCAAAAAATGCGTGTTGGTGATATCGTCAAGTCCTTGGATTTCAATGGCATTGATGACTGCTACATGGTTGGTAAGGTTGTAGCCATTCAGTGGGACGGTGCTTTTCGTGCACGATTCATCAAGCGTGTATGGCAAGGCGTAGAAGATCGGAAATTTAAAACTGATTTTTTTACGGCCCCAGTGCAGGGTAATTCATTTATGGACAATCCAGAATTTCCACGTATTGTGGTACTCGCTTGACAATAAATTGGTTCGGTGATATACTGCATTCAAGTTAGATAGGAGATAGATATGTCCAAGTACGAGATTCGGTTTGACAGTGACGAACAGACTTATATGGTTCTGGAGCTCATTACCGATGATGGAAAAGGAAATCGTTACTGGGAAATCGTCTGTGAGACTGACACTGAATACGATGCGGTAATGGCAATTCGCGATCTTCAGCAGGCCGATGCTGCTGAGATTTATGCTGAGTTTGGCTGAGCAATGAAATACTTTCAAGAAGTTACTGAGTGGAACACCGGTAGTGTTCAAAATCATATCTATTATCTTACTGATGACAAGCGTAAGATGGTAGGTTATATAAAATCTGGAACAAAAAAGTTAGTCAAGTTCAGTAAGCCAATGAATTTTGATGCCAAGGGTCGCAAGTTTGTTGTGCTGTCAGAGCGAGGTGAAAGTGATAGTGTTTACTTTCCCAAGACAGAAGACAAGCCAGTGGGTGAAGTAATTGAGATTACTGGCAGCGGCGGAAAGAAGTATTTTGTAAGTAAGATTGCTGGTAGAATTACTTGCACATGTCCCGGATTTGCCTTTAGGCGAAAGTGTAAGCACACTGAATCAGTGAATTAATAAATATATTCATGCTCAAAATTGCAATCGCCAGTGATTTACATCTGGAATTCGGTGATCTAAATCTGCAAAATACAGTTGATGCAGATGTATTGGTGTTGGCTGGCGATATCATGGTTGCTGCTGATCTACACGATCATCCGGAACCAGCTACACCGTACAAGCCAGAAATCATCAAAATACTTGGATCTAGACAGCGCAAAGCTATGGAGTATCGTGACTTCATCAAGCGTGTTAGCTTTCAGTTTAAGCATGTTGTTGTGATCGCGGGAAACCATGAATTTTATCACGGCAAGTGGATAGCGAGCATTCAAACGCTGCGAAATGAGTACGGCAAGTGTACTAACGTACACTTTCTAGAGCGAGATCTTGTTACTATTGACGAAGTTACTTTTGTTGGCGGAACACTATGGACCGATTTCAATAAAGGTGATCCAATGACTATTCATGCCATCCGCGACATGATGAATGATTATCGCATGATCAGACACGATGGTATGAACTACGCTAAAATTCGCCCTGTTCATGTGCTAAGACGACATCGTGATACACTAGACTACTTCAAAACTGTTATTGATGAACGCAAGGATCACAAGATTGTAGTAGTTAGTCACATGGCGCCATCACACTTAAGTGTCAATGAACGTTTCAAGCATGAAACACTAATGAATGGTGCATACTATAGTGACTTGAGCGAATTCATTTTGGATCGGCCGCAGATTAAGTACTGGTTACATGGACACATGCATGATTCAGTAAATTATGAAATTGGAGATACTCGGGTGATTTCTAATCCACGTGGATATGTAGGCGTTGATCGTGGAACACAACAGGAAGAACCGTATCTGCTGATTTCGGTAGAGATTTGACCGTTCTATATTGACATGACATGCGCGTCGTGCAATAATCGTTCTACGTTGAGAAAACAACGAACAATTAGAAGGAAAAAACATGAACAAAACACTAACTAAGCAATCTCGTCTACTAGAAACTTTGAAGAGCGGAGAACAACTAACTGCCAAGCAAATTGCAACCCGTTTTGGTATTGGAAACCCAACTGCTACCATCAGTGATCTTCGTTTGCGTGGTGGATTTGCAATCTATGCTAATCCATATACCAACAGTGAGGGTCGTCGCAGCTTCAAGTATCGGCTTGGCACTCCAAGTCGTGAGGTTGTTGCAGCAGGCTATCGTGCTCTAGCTTCAGAGCAAGCTTGATAGGTAATCGTGTAACACAAAGGCAAGGCAACGCTTTGCCTTTTTTATTTTCTAACTATGCAAGACGAACTACTATTGATACTATCTGAAGAGTGTGCTGAAGTTATTCAGGCAATTTCAAAATGTCAACGATTTGGTATGGACGCTTATAAACCAGGCAAACCAAAAACAAATCGCGAACACCTAGAAGAAGAATTTGGAGACTTGCTATGTATGATTGAATTATTACAGGACATGAATATAGTGTCATATGATAGTTTGATGTGTGCAAAACAAGCAAAACTTGAAAAACTCAAGTGCTGGAGTAACATTGATCAATCTATTCTGAATAAGTAATACTATGATTTACGATGCATTAATTCTGGCAGTTATTATGGCAATTTGTTGGGCTGGGGGATATTTCTACGCTCACTATTCTATGTTGCATAATGTTAAACAGTTCTATAATAGTGTCAACAACAAGATTGCTCAAACAGAGACTACAGACAACGCATCTGAGGATATCGTCAGAGATGGAATCATGCTTGTTCATGAGCACATTAATAATGTGCATTATTTCTTTGACAAGGAAAGCAATGCTTTTGTGTGTCAGGGTGCAAGCTTGGATGATGCAGCCGGTGCATTTTGTAGGCTAGATGCTAAGCTAGTAGCTATGTTTAAGAATATCATTGATAATCAATATTATTGTTTTATTGACGGAAAAGTAGTTATTGCCGATCAGGATGTTGAAACATGATTAATGCACACTACAGTCAGTTGTTGCCGCGTGAAGACTTCATCATTTCAACACAGGAATATGAACTATTCAAACGAGAATATGTAATGTACGCATTGGCCGATAAAAGATTTGGACAAGCATTTTGCGAGAAATACAATCTATTTGGTACATTGTATTATTTCAAAGACACAAATATTTCTGACCGTTGGATTAAAGATAATTACATAAAGAACTAATTAGTATGACTGATATCTTAGCTAAAAATAAAAAATATAATGATTTTTATATGGATATTGCATTGCGAGTTTCGCAGATGAGTTATGCTAACAGACTAAAAGTTGGAAGTATTCTAGTCAAAAACAACAACATTATCAGTTACGGTTGGAATGGTATGCCCAGCGGTTGGGACAATGACTGTGAAGATGTAGAGTGGTGCAGTGGTGGTGGCTGGCTAAGTTCTGAAGAAATAGAAGAGGGCTGGCCCCATGAGGGCACATACTTAGATGCCGCTGGTAACGAAATGCAAGGTCGCTATAGACTCAAAACTAAACCAGAAGTTCTACATTCAGAGGCAAATTGCTTGATGAAAATTGCTAAAAGTGCAGAGAGTAGTGCCGAATCAACAATGTTTTGTACTCATGCTCCATGTTTACAGTGTGCTAAATTGATATATCAGAGTGGTGTAACTAAGTTGTTTTATCGTGCATCATATCGCGACTCGGCTGGAGTGGAATTCTTAGAAAAGAGTGGCGTTAATGTTGAACACTATCAGCACACAAGTTAATGTTACAGTTGAGTTTGGACAACTAAAACACATTATGAATTGGTGCAGAGATAATTGTCGTGGAAATTGGTCTATAACAAATTATCAGGCAGATTGCTTTCAGTATGGCAATGCATATGAGTTCTCATTTGATGATGAACACGATGTTACAGCGTTTAGTTTAAGATGGACATGAAAAAAGAATTTGCACTTACAACATTAGACAAAAGACATAAAGCATACGGTAAATTCAAGTTTTTTGTTTCTGTTCCGTTTGTATATAGCCCGAAAGTATCTGATAGAAATGAAATCTTTTGTAATTGGAGAGTGTGGTGTTGGAACACATGGGGACCAAGTTGCGAACTTGATTTTTATGATGCATCTAAAGACTATTTCAATAAAAAATGGTGTTGGGAAGTAAGCGAATTTAATCTGCGTATCTATCTACTTGATGACGAAACAGCTACCGCATTTACTTTTAATTGGCTATGATTACCTATTGTATCTATAATGTAGAAGTCACTGACTGCTTAAAGTTAGTTGAACAGTTACGAATTGACAATTTTGTACAGGGCGTTGATTGGGATTTTTCTTATTATCGCTCAGAAGAAAAATTCGTAGAACATAATTATGTTAACACTCCCTCTAGACTTCACATTACACTATATAACGAAAAATTAGCACTTACATTTCTGTTGAAACATTCAGATTTAGGTCCAGTTCAAATATAATTAGGACAAGTAATCACTTGCTTTTTTTTAAAACTTAAATTAAAATATCAAACATGAGATCAAGAACACATTATTGGAGTTGCACTAAATTTGCTAACTGGTTGCGCGGAACTGCAAAGCCAGGTGCTCAAACTGGAGAAGGGTGGCGTAAGTGGAATAAGCAGGCCAAAACTACACATCCACTACGCTATTGGCTAGCAGAAGAAGCGTTAGATAAAATTCAGGGCGCTATTTGGTGGCCCACAGACAAACTATATGATATTAAATACTACATTAATAATCGCTTTGTTACTCGTACTCATAGTCTTACTGCTCATCCGAAGGATATCAAACCTGGTACTTGGAGAGATGTGGGGAACCGTTTTCTGCCTTGTCTTTTCAATGAGCTTGTTGATTTTGTTGAAATAGAAAAAGCTTGGAGCAATATTGCTTGGAGCAAAGAAGCTCGTAAAAAATACAATGTGCCATTTTGGAGTTGGGGTTGGTTTCGCTGGCGCAACTGGCGCTCAGCAGAAGCTGGACTTGAACATCTAAAGTGGGAGATTACACTAACTAACGAAGAGTGGTTAGATGAAGATGAAAAGCATCTAGCAGAGCAAACCGGACAAGCAATCGCAGCTAAAGAAATTTTAGAATTGTATATCTGGTGGAAGGAAGTTTATCCAAATCGCAAAGATCCACATGAACTAAGTGGATGGAGTGCGCTGTGTGATCATCGTCGTCAAAAAATCAAAGAAGAAGACCCAGATGCTGATGATTTTTCAATCTTAGGTTCAGACAATGAGAGCAAAAGCGAGCGTGAAGAAACTAGCCGCGTTTTAGAACTACTCGGTAAGATTGAAAAAGAGCAAAATGACGAAGAAGAAGCGATGATGGTCAGATTAATTAAGATTAGGAATCATTTATGGACATAGAATATCAACGACCCGCAGAGGGAATTTCTCAAACATCTGACACAGACACTTATAAAAGTTATCATGTTGAGTGTGAATGTACAAGTGCGGATCACGCACTGGATGTATGGATTGAAGTAAACGCAGATGATACTCAACTCATTGAAATGATCATCTATGCTAATTTATGGACTCCCGTATTTAATAATTTTCTTGATCGTGTAGCAGCAGCATGGAACATATTGTTCAAGGGCATTCATAAACAGCAGCATAGTATGCTACTGAGTAAGCAGGCGGCGCTGAATTTTTCAGAGACAATAAAGAAATCAATTTCTGAGTTAGAACAACACAAGAAAAATAAGTGATAAATGAGTGCTGTTGTTACACTGCCTTATGATCCCGTGTGGCAAGCACTAGATTGGGCTAAGGAGAACTGTCCTAGTTATATTACTAACGCTATGGCTCATCACGGAAAAATGAAATCTGTTCATGGAGGCTGTGACAGTATTAGTTACTATTTCGGTGAAGAGAAAGATGCCGTATTCTTTGCGTTGAGGTGGTTGCCGTGAAAGATTTACCACACCAGGTCATTACATCAAAAAAGATTGTTGAGCCTGCTAAACGGTGGTGCGAAGAACAATTCGGAGAGCGTTGGGTTGCTACGCGAAATCGTAACGGAAAGTGGTGCGTATTTTGGGCAGGCACTCGCAGTAAGAATCCAGGAACCTATCAATGGTTTTTTAAGAACGATAAAGATGCTGCACTGTTTGCGTTAAGGTGGTTGTCGTGAAAACCATAAACTTAGGAACTATAGCATCTAACTTTACCCAACCAGATCAGCGTTATAAGTGGTGTGAAACGCAAATCGGCAAGGGAGCATATTTTGACAGCAGAGCATTTTGGGATCCCGAAGTGTTGTGGTCTGTTGATCAAAGTTATGGAAACATTTATTTTACTTTTCGTAATGACCGAGATGCTACTTTGTTTGTGTTGAGATGGAGCTAATGTTTAAAATTCAATATCAATATCGTGAGCAGTTTTGGTACTGGTGCCAGGAAAATGACGTTGTTTGCGAGTACATGGGCGCAAGTACGGGCGACCCTACAAATTCTTTTGATCACAAAAATCTAGATACTTGGTATATCGGCAATGCACAAGATAGAATGTGGGCAGTGTTGAGGTGGGCATGAAAATGAACTACTCACAGACTAAAAATATATAGTTTGTGATTGTCGTGATTCTTAAAAAATCAAGCAGTGGCACCAATGATTAGAAATGGTGTGTAGTAGCACTGTAGCCACATCATCATTAACAAATCAAAATACATATCGTATATCATTTGTCTTTTCTTCTTAACTTCGCTCGTTTAATATCTACCCAAACAGTATGAATTAACATAATCAATGATGTCAGTGCTATAAAAAAGTTTACTGCTGTTTGACCAATTAATCCAAATCTGCTATAAGAAAATAGGTACTGTGGACCAAGTGTCCATTCACACACTATTGATATTGCTACAATAAAACATGAGCATCCAATATACCATAATGGAGTTCTAATCCAATTTGGAATGGTTTCGGAATGTATTGCCACATACAGACTTCCAATAAATGCCATGAGCAAAAACGCAAAATTAAGATATAGTGCGTAGCCTTGTATTGTAAAAAAGAACAACGAAATAGAACCAAACATTTGTTACTCCGATTTGGGTTTATCTGTTTTTGATGATATAGCTGATCTTAGATCAGTAACAACTTCTACTATGTCGTTGTCCTTTTTCTTTATGAAAAAATTAGCAACCATTCCAAGAATACTGTAGGATACAAACCCAATGCAGAATCCTGCCATTAATTGTGTTTCCCAATCAGTTGGCCACCCGAGCGCATGCAGTAGAGGTGTACTAAAAATCATGGAACTGCCAACGCTAGTTCCACCACGCATGAATGCTTCACCTATTGTTTTAGGTCTAATAAATGTTAATATGGTTGACCCTCCAATGAATCCACCTATCATTGCCGCTAGCTTTGCTGTAATATAACTAGAAGGATCAGTCATAATATTCCCATACTTCAGTATAGTATTTAATATTGGCAGTTTTTGGTATATAGTCTCATATATTTGATTAGCGTAATACATAGTATTATGCTAAATAGTAGAGGAGAATGATCATTATGATGATTAAAGACATTACAACTTATGAACCCACTGTGGGAGACATACTTCAAGTAGAGTGTGGTGATACGCTAATTGAAGCAACTATTAGTGACACAACACATGATGGATATGTTATTGAGATCGTAAACGAGAATGTATTTGATTTTCTTAAACGACAAGTAGAGCGTCATGCGGGGCATGGGGGATTAGAAAGCATTGGATACATTATCGGAGTTGATCGTGCAATAGGAGATAAGTTCAAAACTATAAGAAGTTTCATTGGAGAAAATGATATGACTATAGTAGCCAGAGCTATTCAGACAGCGGCCGAAACTACGCCCAACTTAACAGCAGATGATAGTTTTGTCAAGGGCTTTCGCGCTGGCGCCAATGATGTTAATAGTGATGATCCTGAGTTTTTGAAGAAGATGGTGCTGAGCAAAGTAAACAGACTAAAGAGTACATTTAAGGTTTTAGATGAAGATGAATATCAGGGTCGTAAAGTGTCATTAGGAAAACCGTTTCTTACGCCAGATGGTCCAAAAAAGCGCAGTGTGTATGTAAAAAATCCAAAAGGAAATGTTGTAAAAGTTAATTTTGGCGACAAGAATATGAAGATTAAGAAGAGCAATCCTGCTCGTCGCAAGAGTTTTAGAGCCAGACACAACTGTGCAAATCCTGGGCCTCGCCACAAAGCTAGGTACTGGTCCTGTAAATTCTGGTAAATTAAAATGAGAGCAAACGACTTCATCACCGAAGCAGCAACTGACATTGTGTATCATTACATGCCCACACACGATGCTGTGCGAACACTCGCAGACAATCATTACAGTCTAGAGAGTAGCACTGGAATGGATGTTGAAGAAAAGATGATGCCTTCTGGCAAGCATTGGTATCTTGCTACTACACGCAGTAAAGTTGGCGACTATCACGTTCAAAAAGCAGGTGACAGTGGCGCAATGTTTGTGCTGGATGGTCGTTGGCTGAATAATCATTATGAAACAAAGCCCGTAGATTATTGGTCAATGGTACCCAATAAGTTGAAGCGAGGTGAATGGAAGAACATACCAGCAGAGCGCAAGCGTAGTATGTTCGCAAGTGATCCTAGTCGCACTAGTGAGAGTGAAGATCGTGTATTCAGTAAGAGTAATGCTATACCGCTACGTGGTTCTACCTTAGCCATTCACGTGTTCGTCAGACCAGTAGAAAAATTGCCATCATACAGTGATCCAGAACGCCGCGGATATCGTGCAGCAGAAATTCGTCGAATCATTGAATTAGGCGCCGCACGAGATATTCCAGTATACTTGTATGATAACAAGCAGTCATGGATGTCTCAGCGTGAACAGTATAGAATTGATCCGAACAGTCAGTATGGAAAGACTCTACTGTCTGGTAAGGCTGTTACACCTTATTTCCGCCCTTCAAGAACTGATTTGTATTACAACAGTCCAGCATACTGGATAGAACTGATCAACAAAGATCCACAAAAGGACAAGTTGAGTGACAAAGCAGACAAGCTGCGATATAATCTAAATTATTACAGCGATACATTCAGTAGTTTGCAGAACGATATGCACAATGCAGCACGTAGTCCTGATAATCCTGAATATCAGTTACTGATACCTATCAATGATTTCATGAGTAGAAATCGTCTAGCGAATCTTAAACAGTTGCAAGATTATCTCAAGAAAAAATGGGCTAACAATAAATCATAATCATGTTAACACGCGAATTTATACTAGAATATCGGAGAGATGTTACCGCTCAAAATTATGGAGCAAAACTGATTGACAAGATAAAAAGAGACCAATCGGCAATTACGCTAGGTATAATCTCGCAAGAGAAATTACAGAATAACTCTGTAGAAACTGTAAATAAAATACTAGAAGAAATAGAAAAAGTTGATCCAACCAGAAACAAAGAATATACTCAGTGGCTGGCTAGATTATATGCTAATACCGCAATAATACTAGAAGACTTACTAAGTGTTTCCGCTGACGCAATTAAAAAATTTCATGCTTTGAAGTCTGCTAATTTACTAAGTGCTGAAGAAAGAGATATTAATAAATTCAAAGATTTACAAAGTCTAATGACTGCATTGGCAAAATACAAACTACCAGAGCAACAACGAGAGAAAGAAGAGCCTAGACACAAGGTAGTTTACAAAACATCGGATGTTACTGTTATTGTTCCAGAAAATGAAGCTGCTGCTAGAAAATTTGGTTCTATACATTGGTGTACTGCCAGTTATACTAACAACAGATTCAAAGTGTACAACGAACGCGGACCTCTATACATTTTTATACCGCAGCGTGAAGCCTATGAAAATGAAAAATATCAATTACATGTTGAAAATCTTGAGTTAATGGACGAGCGCAACAGATTTGTATCTGTTGAGAAAATTTTAGCTAGATTTCCTAATATAGAAAAATTCATACGAGGCATTCCCGGAATTGATAAATGGGCCATGTTTGCTGACAAAAAAGAACTGCATGAAGTTACTAAAACAATTTGCCAATACGGTATTCAATGTCTCAAAACTATCATGTTTTATGAATTTCCAGATTATTTTAACGTTGTTTCGCAACAAGTGTTAAATAAAATCAAATCACTAAGTGATGATGAAGTTCTACGCAAATTAGACATTCTTGAGAATAATATATACGAACACTTTATGGTTGAAAATTTACATTATTTTGTATTTGAACTATATTCAGAATATATATCTATCAAACATGATGATTATGACAGTCTAATTGATGACATAAGAGAAATGTTACTGCGTAACATACATGTATATGATAGTAGAATTACCGAAAATAATCCTGAGCGTTTGAAATCTTACTATAAAGAATCCAATAGATCAGTAATTGAAGAAACTAAAATCGGGCCTTATTACATAATGTTGGTGAAATGATAACATGAGAGTAACTGAATTTATTAAATTCAACGCGGTATTGCGTGAATATAGACGCGATGTGACTTCTCGTAATTATGGACAGCAATTGATGAACCGTATCAAACAGGGCAATATTCCTAATAGTAGATATTACATTGGAGCCGATGGTAAACCACTCAATACCGATCAAGATTACCTAGACAGTTTGTTTAAGTATTTAGAAGCAGGTGATCCTACATACAATCCAGTTACCAAAAGCGGCGGATTATATATGCCATGGATTGCTCGTGAATTCGGTAAAGGTAATATTCGTCGCATTGAAGATGTATTATCGCGTGTCAGACTTACGCTAGAGCAGTATCATCAATATAAAAATCAAAGCGATTTCATCAGAGATAATCCATTAATAAAAGACATAAGTCGTGTAGATTGGAGAACTTTAGAAGAGTATGTTAATAATTATAAACCAAAATTTTCTCAAAAAGAAACTGGTATATACGACAAAGTATACGAAGATGATATCGTGATTGTGATTGTGCCAAAAAATTTACAAGCCAGTAGATTTTGGGCAAATTATGGTGGACACAAGGCAGCATGGTGTACTACATTTCCAGATAAATTTACCGAATATACATCACAGGGTCCACTGTATATTCTAATACCAAAGAATCCTATACGGGCTACCGAAAAGTATCAACTACACTTTGTAGATGACGGTCAATTCATGGATGAAGAGGATGATCCAATAAACATTAGTAAGATATTCAAAAATAGATTCCCGCAATTAATATCAGTGTTTGAAAAATTGGGTTATAGTCTGAAAGATCAACTTGAATTGATACCAGATGAAACTCTACACGAGTTGTATCGTGCAGGTACTAGATTAATATTGAAGCATTTTAGTGATCAATTAGTAGACACGGATGAAGTATCATTAGAAACTTACCGCGAACAGTTAGATGATTGGTTCACAGCGTATACCACAGCCAGACAGATACGTATTGTGATTGATCAACACAATCGGCAATATAACTCTAGTATGAACACGGTGTATGATTTAAAGTATGTATACGAAGCAATACTGTACGAAACATTTAGAGATTATGCTGATCATAATAGAAGATATCCTAGAGATAGATGGCCATTGTATATGAATTCTAATGACATTGGCAATATATCAACGTGGATTAAAAATTCGCTAAACTTTTATCTCGCTACAGTAGAAACTGGTAACGTTGTAGAAAAAATTGCTGTAGACGACTACGTAGCTACTTTTAATTGAATAAAGAATAATTATGAAACTATTAATAACACTATTACTTGCAACCGTGACATTCGCTGTTGCAGCAACGGAAAAAACAGGCGTAGCATATGACTACAAAATCACCAGAATAATTGATGGTGATACTGTTGGTTTTGAAGCAAGATTTCTGCCGAATCCACTAAAAAAGGAAATGTCTATAAGAGTTTATGGAGTTGATACTCCAGAAAAAGGATTTCGCGCCAAATGTGATGCAGAAAATAAAAAGGGATTAGAAGCATCAGCTTTTACTAAAAAAATGATTGGTAATGCTAAACGCACTCAAGTGGTGATCATTGACTGGGACAAGTATGGCGGTCGCGTACTTGGGGATGTTCTAATAGATGGAGTCAGTTTGAGATCAATGCTTATTGGCAGTGGTTATGCTCGTCCCTACTTTGGAGAAGCAAAAGCTTCGTGGTGCTGATAAATACTAATAACACCTACCTTAGGACTTTTTAGTCACGGTGTGTATATGGCGCCTGCTGCTAGTTCTACATTAACGCCATTCTGTAGACAAAGTGAGGACTTATTATAATATTGCGATGAACTTTAGAAAACTACTCAATGAATTAGAAGTGCTTGATAGACCACCAGTTAAACAGCCACAAGAAATTGAGTTGGACAAACCAGGTGGGTTCAATGTTGTATTGCTAAACGACAATGTTACTCCATTTGAAGTGGTACTTGAAGCACTGCGTTCAGTTTTAGGATTATCTGAGCAGGGTGCTTTTAAGAGAATGATGAGAGCACATCGCGGTGGCTGGCACGTGGTAGCTACTTATGCTAGCTCAGATGTAGCAGAAACCATGGCAGAAAGATTAATGTCGCACTGTCGCGATAATACAAATTACGATCATTACAGAAACATGCCTGGTATTCCTAGAGCTCCAAACGGACCAGGTGGGTTTAAAGGATCATGGCCAACTACATTTGAAGTGATGGAAGCTGGCGATTAAATAACAGTTACAGTATCGGCAAATCACGCATAAATACTAAATCAACTAAGATTTAGTCTATGCGAGCATATCAATTTATCACAGAACAAGTATTATTAGAATACAATCGCGAGATTACGCTGCGTAATCCAGCGTTTCGTAAAAAATTAACTGATAAGTTTTTGATGATTGATTATAATCGTGCGAGAGAAGAAGCCGCGCACGATTTGATTTTTCTCAGAGAAATACAATTAGGGCTTAATAATGCTCAATCATTGATGAATCATCTTAAACTCATGGTTTATAATCAAAACGTTAACTATTTGACTATTAACATCAATGATGTAAGATACAGTGATATTATAAGAAAACCAGAGTTTAGAAAACTAATTGATGATGAACTGACATCGCTATATATCGCTGAATATATTGAAACTTATACGAATCATAGCATTCGTAAATACATCCCGTGGATACTAAGAGAATACGCTAATAACAATATTAGATTGTTAGAAGATGTTACCGACGCCGCTGCCGATTTGGTACTATACGAAGCAAACAAGCGTCGTCGTGGATTCCCACAAGAAGCAAAAGATATTGTTCGCTTAACAGCACAGCAATTACACTCTATCGTAGCTAGATTTAACCCAAATGATCCAGAGGGCATTGCCTATAACATGGGCGAGTATGATGTTGTATACGGTAAATTAGCTGTTACTAATGATTTAATCAGTGGTGCTCCCGCCGTAGAAATAGCAAGTGATGTAGTAGTCATACATCCGCGAGACAAAGCGGCATCATTATATTTTGGTCGTGTGTTAGGAGGACCAACTGAGTGGTGTACAGCATACATACCTCCTAGAACAAATCAGTTTGACTATTATAATCGTCAGGGTCCAATGTATATTATCATACCTCAGACGCCTACATATGAGGGTGAAAAATATCAAGTTCATGTAAATAGTAATCAGTTTATGAACGAGAACGATGACCCGATAAGTGTAAGCGTCTTGTTTGAGAAAAGATTTCCCGAATTACGAGAGATATTTCTGAAATTGGAACCAAAACTATCAGAAGCTGTTATATTCGCCGATTCAGAAGTTGTTGAAAAGATATGGAAAACAATAGGCGAGATGGCAATGGACACAGCAAATTCAATGATAGAAGATATGAACAGGTCTGATGATGACTATTATGATTATATTGTTGGGTTTGTAGATGAAAACCCAGAATACAAAACTGAAGATGAAGGCATTGACTGGGATAAAGTAGCTGACAACTCTGAATTAGATTATTTGAACTATAACGACTCTGCCAGACGATTTTATAATGATGTAAAGTATGTTGCTGAACTAAATTACAAACAGATTATGAAGATATACAACGAAAAAGATGATGACGATGATTCTATGGATAGTATAATAGCCATGGAAAAAGTATTCGCTAAAGCTTTAGAATCAGAATCTGGTCGCGGTCGTGATTCAGTAAGCATAAACGATATAGCCGATTTAATAACAAGAAATGTAGACATAAGAAAAATTAAAGATTCTGAAGCGGTACAGAGTCCGACTGCAAAACGCCCAATTTGGTTTGAAATGGCAAAAGTTGGTGGCTATTCAATAATGAGAAGAATATGAATAACAATTCAAGGAAAGATAATGAGAGCAAATGATTTTATCACTGAATATGATGCTACTGATTACAAAAATAGATATCAGTTGTATTGTTATGATCATCTAATAGACACTTTTTATGATCGCGATGAAGCTATTGGAGCCGCCGAGCAAGAAGTGCGTGATGAAGAAGGAGAAGCTCCAAGTCATTGGCTAGTAAAAGATGCGGCTAATAATGAAACTATATGGGAACGAGACCCACATGATGTCAGACGAACCAGAATATTTTTTATTCCGCCAAAGAAAGATTTAAGTGAGTATGAAATTACTGACGAAGCACTATCATTTATGCCTAGCTCGGAAAGACACACTGAGATAGCACTTCGTAAACAGGGCGAGGGTATGCAAATTGTTGGTACTGGACACTATGCAACCGTGCTGCAAGATCCAAAAAACAATGCTACAGTATTAAAGATATTTTCAAATGATCGTGGTTATGCTGAATATTTACGATGGATGGTCGCTCATCAAAATAACAAATATGTTCCAGAAATCATACCATATGAAGATGGTAGTGTCGTTAAGCTATACAAACACTTGAGAAAAGACGACACTATTAAAACAAATGAAAGAATAGGTATACTGTATCTACGCAAATTAGAAAAGATAACTAATCCTGATGTAATTAATAACTTTGTTAACTATATCATCGGTTTTCTTTCAGACAATTTAGCAACAGATATTATGCGTAGTAAGCCATCAAAGCGTTTAAATTACATGTGGTTCTTTGATGCCAAACACTGGAAAGTGATTGCAGAAAACAGTATCAAAAAAGATCCAGATCTGTCTGAGCTAGCTACTGAATTATTCAGAATGTCGGTAAAACATGGTGGACTGGATCTTCACGACGATAACGTAATGTGGGATCCGCGTAGAAACAATATTGTGTTCATTGATGTATTGGCAATTTAAGAGTAATAATATGAGAGCAAATGATTTTATTGTTGAAAATAATTCCAGTGACTTAGAAGTAAAGTCAACGGCAAAACGAATGTATGATCGGTATAAAGATCATTCCTATACTGCTGCTCAACGTGCCAACGACCATGCCATGAGTTATGAAAGTAATACTCCACAATATCGTTATTGGACACAGGTTGCCGATGAGATACATCGTTTAGAGAAACTTGACAAGCAAGATGTTACGGAATCTGTCAGCGGCAAAACACCATCGGGCTACACATGGTCATTTGAACCCGGTGACGAAGTACCCTGGAAATCTGGCGCTGAAGCAAACACCTTTATTAGAGTGAAAGACAGTAAAGGTAAAACAGTATTAGGTGTTTGGGCCGATGTTTACAACGATACGGTTGAAGTTCAATACTCTGAAGTCTTTGATGAAAAGTTAAGAGGCAAAGGCATTTACACTGACTTTCTAAAAGGATTGTCCAAGCACTACAATATCATTTCTGATCAAGACCATAACAACGCAGCAAGAGAAATATATAAGAAGTTAGGTGCTACATACGATTATAGAACAGAAAAGCATACATTAAGCAGACCAAACCAAGGCGTGGCGGAAGACACAGTAGGTGAAATGGCATTAGCCAAGTATCAACCGTTTGGTGACTTTACTAAGCCAGGACCATTTCGCGGAGCAGATAAAAACCTTGTGCCACATCCCAAGAACATAGAAAAAGCTACTACATTCTTTGAAAAAACACCCTACGATTTCCGTTTATTCTTTAGTAACGTGCCCGGCACTGGGAAGTATAGTGAATACGGTGCAATGCCCCCAGAGCAGATTATGCAAATTTTTGGTAAAGAACAGGCTGAAGAAATTATCAATGGCAGTGAAGATGCTATAACTGTAGTGTATGTGGGCAACAAGGGTGATAGTAAAGTAATGCTTACGCCATGGATGATGGCACATAGATTTGGACACGCTATAGGGGCAGAGGCTGCATATGAAAACAAGAATTGGAAGGCTTGGGCTGAAGCAGAAAAGTATTTCTTTGAAACTGTAAATTCAGTGTTAGAAGAACACTATGGCAAAGCATATAGGGGTGCAAACACATACAATACTCTAATCAAGTGGGATTTGACCCCCGAGTATAATGCACTGTTCAATGCATTAGGCACACAACGTAGTAGTAGAAGTAATCAGATTAAACGTCCATATGAATTCTTATATGAAATATTTGCACAATATTTAGGCACAGGCAAAGTCACGTTTAATCTATTACCAACTAATTTAGGTTACGGAAGACAAGCATGGGGAACACCTACAAAATATCTAAACATTAAACCTGAATATCGTGATGAACTTTCAAGAAAGCAAAAAGCCGAACGTTTAGCATATACAATGGAATTGTTGTTCAATGATGTGTTGAGTGACAGCGTTGGTAAAATATTTGTGATGTAATTATGAAGATCAAAGAATTACTAATCGAATCTATACAAATGATATCAAAAAGTATTGATGGTGGTGCACTTGAGGGTTACGTGGTAGACACTGATAAGTCACAATTGAAAAATTACTTAGAATCTCAAGGTGCATCTGAACAACTGATAAACAATATCGCTAGTAAATTTGGCAGAATAAGTATTATTAAGAACATGTATATTGATGATGATTCAAGAGGGCAGGGTTTAGGTAGCAATCTGCTAAATAATGCTATAGATGATTCATATGACAGGGGTGCTGAAGCGATACTGTTAATTGCTGATGTACATGAAAGTAATGAGTTCAGTATCGTTGATTGGTATAAAAATTATGGGTTTGAAATAATAGGAGATGCCGGTGGCGATCCTATAATGCTATTGGATGAACAATGAAAATAAATGAAATTATTTACGTATATCACGCGTCCTATCTACCGGATTTAGCCAAGGGATTGCGTAGCATTATGGCAAACGGTCAGTCCTACTACTAAATGTAATAGAATACTGTATGAGAATTAGAGATATAAACTCAAAGTCTGAACATCTAATAATCATGGATATAGATGACACGCTGTTTCATACTACGGCTAAAATAAATGTCATCAAAAATGGTAAAGTAGTTCGTAGTCTTACCAATAAAGAATACAATACATATCAACCAGAACCAGATGAACAGTTTGATTTTGGAGAATTTCGTAACGCAGAAAAATTCAATCGTGAGAGTGAGCCTATCAGACCAATGATAGCTAAACTAAAAGCAATACTTAAAGTAGCAACCAATTGTAAAATCATAATGCTTACTGCTCGTAGTGATTTTGATGATCGCGACACATTTCTACAAACTTTTGCCAAGTATGGTATAGATATGAGTCGCGTACATGTACATCGTGCTGGAAATTTAGAACAACCAACTACACCAGCAGAAAGAAAAGCAGTATTTGTCAGACGATATTTAGATACTGGTCGCTACTATCGTGTTAGTATGTATGATGATAGCATGACCAATCTTCGTGTATTTTCAAAATTAAAGCAAGAATATCCGGATATTAAATTCTTTCCATACTTTGTCAACGATAACGGATCAGTAAAATTATTGAATAATTCTGATTTAATCAGCGAAGCAGAAACTAGAACCAAAGCATCAAAAGAAATAAACAAAGTATTCAAGGAAATGGGATACAAAAAATTAGGAAGTGGCGCTGAAGCAACAGTCTGGGCAAAAGACGACGAGAGCGTTATCAAAATTATTATGCCAGAAGATCGTGATAGTATGAGTGGTGCAGTTAAAACATTCAAGCTATTTTATGAATTCTGTATGAAAAATAGTGATCAACCAAATCTACCAAAGTTTGTACAAATTACAAAGGATGGCCATCACGCTACTTTTGAAGCAGACAATCGCGAATTTACTATGATTGGCATGGAACGACTACGCCCATTAAAAGACGGTAGTTTTAGTCAAGCACTAGTATGGATGATGAGTGATCTAGCTGCAAAAGATAAGACTTGGGAACAAGCCTACACGGAAATGTTAAAGCCAACTACATGGAAGCATTGGGATGCTCCGCCGACTGATAAAGAATTAATCAAAAAATTAAAGTCCCTGGATGCAATGACTTATGTAAAGTTTGATATTCTTTATTCAATGATGAGATTATTATACAAGCGTGGAAAGCTAGATAAACAGGGCTGGGATCTACATACCGAAAATGTCATGGAACGCAAAGATGGTACACTGGTAATAGTTGATCCCTGGTTTAATACTAAAATGGATGAATCATGAAAATACACGAAGTGCTTGTTGAGGGCTATAACAGCTATAAATCATATAGTCAGAATCCAATTAAAGCTGGTGACACTGTACAATATAAAGGACAATCATGTAGTGTCACTGCTGTTGAAGGTTCAAAATATCTTTTGAGTAACGGAAAAATTGTAACCTACTCTGAAATTACAAAAATCAACAAAAAAGAATAATTAAGTTTTCGGACGAAAACTGCTACCACATCCACAACTTACTTCGGCATTTGGATTATCAACAACAAACTTTTTTTCCCATAGTTCGTCTACATAGTCAACTGTCGCTTGTTCTAGGTATTGAGCGCTAACAGAATCTACTACTACTCGTGCCGGTCCAGAATCAATTAGAAAGTCATCTTCACTATAATCTTCGTCCAGTACAAAATGATAATTTAGCCCAGCACAACCACCGCCCACTACAGCAATACGAAGTCTAGTGTTTTCATCAGTAGTGGCTAGTATGTCTATGATTTTTAGTTTAGCTTCTTGTGTTAGCTGTATTGTCATAATTTTCTGTTCTTCCAAAAAACCAAGTCTTTCCGTGTTGAGTGTCTTTACTAGAGCGAAACTTGTATTCTGGAAAATATCTGCTAAAATCTCTAGCAATTCTGTCATACAAGCTGAATCTGGATGTTTCTTTTAATTCAACGGCACTAAAGGCTATAACAGACGGATGTACTTCGTCTATGTATTTTTTTGCTATTTGTCTTACTGTGCTTATGATTCTCAACTCTTCTCCAGCAGCAGTTCCAGTAAGTTTGTGCAATCTGATTCCACTACGATTAACATAAAAAAATCGTATGTTTAGACCCGATTTCATATATAGATCCAAATACACCTCGTATTTCGCACCACTGTCAGTGCTGAATGTATATTTTTTACCAGCTACAGGTCTGGAAAAATAGCTAGCCACTTTGTTCGCAATATTGAATAGTATTCTTTGCCAATTCTTGTTGTCTTCTAAGTAATATGGCTCTTCTTTGAACTTGTAATTAAATGAACCAATTTCAGTTAAGAACTCGTGGGCTTTCATTTGTATCCCTGTCCCCATCTTGTGTTCAACACATTCCAGTCCATTATTTTCCAGATATTATCCAGATATTTTTGTTTATTAGAACCATAATCATGCTGATAAGCATGTTCCCACATGTCTACCAAGATTAGAATATCATTACGGACTTGATGATTATTTATACTTTTAATACTAGCATCGCGAGCCAAGTATAACCATCCGCTGCCATGTAGCTTCATGGCTTCTTGCTCAAATGCATCTTTGAATGCGTCAAAGCTTTTGAATTTGGTTTTTATCATATTCCCAATTGGACCGTTGGGAACATTGTTCATACGCGAAGGTCTGAATTGCGTAAAGAACACATTATGCAGCCAGGCGCCAGCATAATTGAAGGTTGGGTCACCCTCTTTTTTATTAAATCTTTCTGCATACCCATGAGCTAGCTTTTCGTAGTGCAGCTTCATCAGAGATGATGAAAATACTGGACTAAGAGCACTAGACGAATAAGAAAGATTTACTATTTCAATCTCATCTTTTGACTGAGATTTACTTTCAACCAAATTAATAATTTCTCTCATGCATGTATTTATCATGCTGTAAGAGATAATCACAGTCGCTTGACTATGCGACCTTTAGTTAAGTCATATGGACTAAATTCCATTTGAACAGCATCACCAAGTAGAATACGAATTTCGTTTTGACGAATTCGCCCGCTGATGTGCCCAATGATTACTTGTTCATTTTCAAGTAGCTTTACGCGAAACATTGCGTTCGGTAGTAAGTCTACCACGGTACCTTCAAGTTTAATAGTGTCTGTTTTTGCCATAATTAGTTTCGTCGCATTGTAGCGATTTCCTTTGCCTCCTGATCAGAAAACACTGGTACGGCATTGCTCTTATGAAGAGTTCCAATGCCTACCATTTTGTTTCCAGTATACTGCTTACTTTCTTTTTTTGCCGCTGGACCGACAACCCAAGAATTTAGTGATTTTGGCTTGCCGTTTGCACTATCACGAATTTGTGACTTGGCAATAGTTGGCAATTCAACCACTGTAGTTTTACGCTTGGAAGTGTCAGTGACGCCCCATTTAGTTTTTAGATCGGCCCAATCTTTTTGCAATTGCTCGTATTGTCGTTTTGCCTCTGCACTTGCAAATTTAACTTTGCCGCGTTTCTTGCCAGAAAGAGTAAGACCCTTAACTAAACTCATGTTGTTGAAATAGTGTTGTTACTATCTTTATAGTCTATCATACCGAAGATTTATTGTCAAGTCTTCAAAGCACGAAAGATTTCTTCTTTTTCTTTGATTTCGGCTTCTACTTTTAGATATTCTTCACGAAGCTCTCGCAGTCGTTCCCAACGAGATTCTAATTCTGGATTAGTTTGTAAAATTCCAAGACGCTCAGATATTTTATCCAAAATAAACCCAATATCTCTTCCTTGAAGTTTTAGAGCACCAGCGATTTCAACATCACCTTTAACATCCAAAGTTGAACTAAGATTTGAGCCAAATGTAGTATTGTCGCCGTACCATCCATATGGTCCTCCAGTATTGTTTGTTATTACTGTATTAGTGACCGTAGAATTTTGTGCAGAATTGTAGATATAACTGGTATCATATACACCACTTTGAATAGTGGGGCCAGCAGTTATTGTTATTGTCTCTGTTAACAGATCTTGCAGTGATGAATTTTGATAACTCATGTTACTCATATTATTTTTTTGTTAAAATCCAAGCACCGTCATCTGACTGATTCCAATTAATCTCGTCGCCCTCTTTCCAGTTCAACTTTTCTAAAAGTTCTGGTGGAAATGGAAGTAAAATATCTCCAGTTTCTGGATCTTCAACTGTAGTTACTTCGTATGTAATTTTTTCTTCGTTTGTGGTCATGATAATATTTATAAGGATTTGATAATTACCAGAATAATAATACACGCAATTGTGAATAAAATGATGAATACATCGTTATCTTCCCATATAGAGCTATTATTTCTGATAGTCGGTTTCTTGAACCTGGTATAGTCAGTGTCGTATGATTTTGGTTCAGTCGCGTCTACTATCTGAGCTTTTGTGTCAAGTGGTGATGCCGCTGGCAATGAAGAAACAGATGAACGTGAGACTGTAGGGCTGTAATTGAAACTTGAGGTACGCGAAGATGAAGTGGGCGCGGAATACTTTTTTCCAAGTTGTGCTTCGCGAATAGCTAATTCTCGCTCACGAATCTCCAATTCTCGCATTTTTGTTTTGACATCTTGACCGTAGATGACGCCAAGCAAAGAACCTAGTTCTACTAGACCGTCAAGATTGCTTCTTGTTTTATAAGAAGACTGACTGCGTTCAACTAAACCCGGGCCAGTTGAATTTCGTTCTATTGCTCGTTCAAGTCTGCAAGTACTACAGTATGTAGGGCCACCCCATGGTATTTCAATGTTGCATCCACTACAGGTATATTTCCAAGTTGACATAGTAAGTGTAATAGTTAACTGAGCAATACTATTGTAACTCAGTTAACTCTTATTGTCAAGTTATCTGCGAGCGCGTCCTGCTCCCAGTTTAGCCTTTTCACCCTTGGTAACAGACACTCTTTCTCCGGGTTCACGAACAGTGTCATCAACTTCAGTGGGCACAGCAACTTCTTCAGTATCATCTTCTGGTGCTACTTTTGCGTTACCTCGCAGAATTTTGAAGGTAAAGTTTCCTTTGATAGCTGTACTAGCATAATTTTTCTTGGCACTTAATACAACTCCACTTACCGAAGTTCCTGGGTAAACTGTATCAAATCCCTCTAACACCCATTTTCCATTTTTTTCTTTTGCCTGTGTATATACTTGAACCAGAGCACCGTTGTTTAGAATGTCTGACGCAGCATCACTGAAATTGGTTTTTTCATTTACTTGATCTGCCGCTTTATGTGCTATCGCAGCAATTAAGTGATAGAACAGACTGGTGCGTTCGGGAGTTTTTGTTCCACGACTCTGTGCCAACTCTATCAGCGTGGATGTTAACTTGGCTTCCTTTAATTGCTCTACATTATTAATATCTACTGGACCAGCATTCTTTAGACCCTTTACAATAGTTGATTCCTGTTCAGTGATCACGTCATATTTTACTCCTAGATACAATGGAGCTCCACTTTGACCCTGCTTCTGAATTTCTCTGACTATATCAATAGTCGTTTTATACTTGTCCAATAATTTTTTGCCACGATCTGTTTCGGCCAATTCATCTACGCTATCAATCAAGTTCTTAGCACTGGCTTCTGCACCCTTATCACCCTTACTGCTTACTTTTACATACTTACCATCTGCAGTATCGAGAATGCTATCACTTAGACCAGCATTTTTTGCAGCGTCAAAGTTAATCTTGGTTGATTCAAACCCTCTTGCACCCAAGAATATTTCTGCTGCTTCTCCAGCGTTTCCACTATACAAGCCCTTGTGTAGTGCAATCGGCTGTAGTATCTCACAGAAGTAATCACGAAATGCCGTGAAGCTTTGTCCCTCTGGTGCATCAAATTCAAATGGCAATGGCTGTCCAAGAGCAACATGATGAGCAACATGATATAGTGCATCATCTGTGCCCAATTTCTTTGCAAGTTGATTCATTATTTCTGCTACAGACAAGCCATTTCTTTTTTCCAATAGATCCTGTGGAGTTAATCCAGCTTGAGTTTTTGCTGCTGCTTTCCCAGAAAACTTATATCTGCCCAACACTGTGTTAGACACATAATTTTGTGTTGCTATTTGCTTTATTTCTTGTAGATATGTTCCTACAGCCAGAGTTTTATTATCTGATGTCGTAAAAGTAGCAATTGCAAAACCGCCAGTTCTTGGTCCACGCTGATTTTCCCACTGAATAGGATCATCTATCTTGGATTCAATATGTGTGATCGCCTTTGTTAAATCATCTGGGAGAAATTTTCCACCCTCCTCAGGATAAAACTGTAGATCAACGAATGTTATTTGTTCATTCGTTTGACTATCAGTAAACACAGCACCCGGCTTGCGTCCAGCCAAGCCAGTGCTTTCAGTGATCATATTAACTTTGTTAAGTATATTTCTTATTGCTATTGGATCCAAGATAATTACTCCCGTATCTAATATTTATCAAATTAACGAAGTCTCTGGGCGCGCCTCTCTAGCGGTGATAATCTTATCAGCTAATCCATAAGCAATTGATTCATCGGGAGTCATGATGTTATCACGGTCCATGTCTCGCTCTAGTTGCTCGTAAGGCTTGCCTGTGTTTTGTACATATATCTCGGTTAGTTGTTTCTTCATACGAAGAATTTCTTTTGCCTGGATCTGAATATCACTTGCTTGCCCACTGGCTCCGCCAAGTGGTTGATGAATTAGATGACGACTGTTAGGTAACATATAACGCTTACCTTTTGCTCCACTACTAGCAAGCAAACTACCCATACTACATGCTTGTCCCATTACAATGGTGCTGATATCTGGTCTTATGAAATTCATTGTGTCAAGAATACTTAGACCAGCAGTGACACTACCTCCGGGACTATTGATGTAAAAGTAAATGTCCTTTTTATCATCTTCACTCTCTAGAAACAAGAGTTGAGCAGCAATTAAACTTGCCGATACTTCATTAACATCTGTTGTAAGCATGACGATTCGGTCTCGCAATAATCTGGAATATATATCGTAGCTTCTCTCGCCTTTGCTTGTTTGTTCAATAACAATTGGTACTAATGCCATTTTATTTTACCTTTCTATTAATGGTTGATTGAGTTATTACTTGATTTGACATGTTGATCGCATCACAGATTTTAAGATTCAACGCCTCTTCAGCACTGAGCCACCGATCTTGTGCGGGCAATAAATATTCTTTTATAGTGCTGTCATCTGCACCAGTGCATTTTCTATAATGATCAATCATGCGTGTCTGCGTTAATTCAAGCTCACGGAGTGTAGCAAAAAGTTCATGAGCTTTACCCTCGTTGTGCCAACTAAATTGATGACTAAGAATACTTGTGTTTGGTGTTAGTATACGCCTGCCGCGAGTGCCAGCCATAAATATCAACAGACCAGAACTTCCAATTTGGCCAAGGCCAACAGTTTTAATTGGAATAGCGCTGTTGTGCATTACATCAATCAGTGCAAAAGCAGCCGCCAAATCTCCGCCATGACTGCATATCATTAACAATAATTCTTTTTTCTTTTGTTTAGAAACATAATTTTCATGTAGTATCCATTCAACTACTGGCTTAACAGTTTCACTGTTAACTTCATTCATGAATATATATATTCCAGCTTTATTCAACTCTTCTGAGTAAGAAGTGATATCAGTCTCTTGTGTTTCTGTCATAGAAAGTCTCCATTAATGTAGTCTACACTAATGATTTAGTAATAGCAAGCAATTAGAGAAAATATTTGATTGTATTAAAACCAATAAATATTAATATAAGGAGTTTATACAATGATTAAAGAATTTTTTATGAAGCTGTTCGGAAAAAAACAAGAGCAAGAACAAAAACAAGAAGATCCAATTCGGCCCGCTGAACCAAAAATGTGTGGCTGTGGCAGAAGTCCATCTGGCGTGTGTGTTGGATATCATGCATTGACACTGGATGAATGGGAAAAGAAAAAATTGGAATTAAATCCCGCTAAACCCGTTGCTGATAAGCCAAAAAGAGCAAGAAAGCAATCAGTGAAGCAAAACCCAGTACCAGTCGCTAAAAAAAGTGCAGCTAAATCTACAGCAACTAAAAAGCCTTCAGAAACAAAACCAATGAAGGAACAAAAGTCAAAGACAACAAAGACTAAAAAATAATGAAATCCTCGCTGGCTATAGACTTCATTAGTGACCTTAACTTAGACGAGGATCAAGAATTTGATTGGACTGACAAGCCAACAAGCTTGTTCTGCGTAATTGGTGGGGGCATCAGTCATAGTATAAAAAAAATAAAAACAGTTCTAGAACATTTAAGCAAGCACTATCGTGGGGTATTTTACATTGATGGTGCATTTGAGCATGAAATAATATCAGAGTACCAAGAAACTATAGAAAACATCAAGGAAATTTGTAACAATATAAACAATGTTGTATTTCTACATAATCATGTAGTAGTACTAAATGGTGTTGCTTTTGTTGCTTGTAACGGTTGGTTCAGAAATAATCCAAACATTCAAAATATTGATGATGTTGCCATAGTGTCTGAGTTAAAAGTAGAGGATGTTGGTTATTTGACCAACACAATAAGAAATTTACAATCACACAAAGAGACAAAAAAGATTGTAGCAATTACCAGTTCTATACCAGCAGAAGATTTTTTATATCACTCAGAGCATTTATTAAATGAAAAAATAGATCCGGCAATTGCTTTAGTCAGTGATCAAACAAGTAAAGTAAAAAATTGGCTGTTTGGCGGCTCTGAATTAAGTGTTGACATAAAGCTCAATAATAGACGATATGTTAATAATCCATATGTAGCCGGACAGCCCTATTGGCCAAAAAGAATTGAAATTTAAGCTTCGCTTTCAATTTTAATTTGAAGCGGGTAACCTTGATTTCTTGCATCTAGTGTTACTTCAATCCCTTTTTGTTCAGCAATTTCATACGGTAGTACTGCAACTACTGCACTTCCACTAGCGTGAATATTTTCTGTTACTTCAAGTGCCGTAGTGGATGAGTAATCAAAGTGTTGCATTAGACTCTCTACTACAAATTCCATTGTTGTAACATCATCATTCACATAGATAACTTTGAACATTGATGGTTCAGAGATTTTTAGATTTGGTTTAATTTTTGTCTTGGTATCGGTATTTGCCATGTTGTAGTCCTATGTGCAGTAGAGAGAACCATTCTCTCTACTGTGTATTTATATTATATTATTTAATGTAAGTAATAGCAATAGAACGAGGCTTCTTATTCTCTGGAATCACACGCTCTAAATGTAGACTGAGTATTCCATTCTCTTGAAAAGCATCACGAACTTCTACATACTCTGCAAGAGTCCAGCTACGAATAAAGTCGCGACTACTCAATCCACGATGAACATAGTCACGATTTTCTTCTGTTACTTGTTTGCCCTCTATAGTTAGCTGCTGATCTTTGACAGTGATATTGATATCACCCTGTTTGAACCCAGCAACTGCAATTTCAATCAACCAATTATTCTCATCAGTCTTAACGATATTAAACGGGGGATAATTAGTTTGATTTGCACGAAGCATTTCGTCAAAATGATCAAATACACGATCAAAACCTACACCGACACGATGTAACTGAGGAATATCAATAGAACGAAGTTGAAGATTTGTCATTGTTTTCTCCTTTCATATAAGCAAGTTATGACATTTAATTTGTAACCCTGTAATAGGCGTTACTGAGATAGTTAACAGAACCATTCTGCTAACTTGTATATTTATGATACAGTTTTACGCAAAAAATACAAGTATTTTGGTATCAAAACATCTTCTTTGGAAGCTCTTGACTTTGCAGATATTTTTTCCAACGATTAACCGCTTTGCCCTTTGCAATTTTCTTGGCAATGCTTGGTTTAACATAAAACTCACGGTCACGCAAAGTTTGAAGTAATCCGCTGTCAATTACTTTCTTCTTAAACTTACGCATTGCCTGGTCAAAATTATCCTTTGTATTAACTACTTTCATTATTTCTCCAATAAACATTTTGGTTCATTTACCAATTGTGCTGTAATATTTATGCTTTTGATATCTTGCTTCAAATAACTTTGAATGTTAAACATATGTGGTAATAATACTCTTTCTATTTCACTGTGCAAGCCACGAGCGCCAGTCTTTAGAGCAAGACAATTTTCCGCTATGATTTCTATTGCACTGCTGTCAAACAGTAATTTAATTCCGTCAAGTTGAAACAAATATTGATACTGCTCTATGTAACTGTTTTTAACATTCAACAAGATTTGAATTAATTGTTCTTTGGTTAACTGACTAATAGCAACTCTACTGGTAAATCTTCCCGTAAATTCTGGTATCATTCCGAATTTAGTAAGATCATCAGGGGTAGTTAGACTCAAATAATCAATCTCATCTTTGTGTGTTTGAATTTTTGCTTCAAATCCAATACTATTTCCATCAACTCTTTTTGCAATAATTTCATTTAATCCAACAAATGCACCACCAGATATAAACAAAATATTGCTTGTGTCTATTTCTATCATGTCATTGTTTGGATTCTTTCTTTTACCGCTTTGAGGAATACGACAAACTGTTCCTTCAACCAGCTTGAGTAGAGCCTGTTGTACACCCTCGCCAGAAACATCTCTAGTAATACTAGCACTTTCGCTTTTACGAGCAATCTTATCTATCTCATCAATAAATACAATTCCACATTGTGCTTTTTCAATGTCACCATCTGCTGCCGCCAACAGTCTAACAATCATTGATTCAACATCGTCTCCTACATACCCGGCCTCAGTAAGACTTGTTGCATCGGCCACAACAAACGGTACATCCAGATAATTGGCTACGGTTTTTGCCAACAATGTTTTGCCGCCTCCAGTTGGGCCTAGAATCAATACATTGCTTTTTTGAATTTTTATAGTTGATTCTTTATTTTTAATTCTTTTGTAATGATTACTGACCGCCACGCTAAGAATCATCTTGGCACGATCTTGTCCAATAATATATTGATCCAAATATGATTTAATATTATCTGGATACAAACTGGTTTTTTCGTTGTCTACACTTGAAATAGAATCATTCTCTTCTAGTAAGAGACTATTACAAAGTTCAACACAGTCACTACAAATAGCAGTTCCGTCTCCAACTATTAGTTTTTTTACTACACTTTTGTGTTTCCCACAAAATGAACATTCTTGAAAATGAATTACTTCTGACATGAATTTGATTTATTATATAGATATTTAGTTACGATTGAGATAATTAGTAATTTCATGCTGCTCACTATCTGTTAGATAGTCTAGATGATACTCTCCAGCTTCTATTTGATTGATCAAGTATCTTATATACTGAACATTTTGTAAATAGATTGTTACAGCATTTTTATCAACATTTACCCATTTCTTAGATTCAAATTTGTACATCTTATGCGGCTTGGTGTCAGTTCTTATACAGAACTCTCCACTAAAAGCATATTGTGGAAACTTTGAACCAAAATTTATTATAGAACTATTTTTATCTTTTACTATCAAATCAGGACGAGTCTCCTTGAGAGCTTTGATACTTGTTAGTTTCCCATCAAAATGTACATATTCTTGATTTTCATCAAATCGCGGTTTTTCAACTGTTTCCACTAAATCATCTGTACTATCAGTCTCATGAATTTGTTTGATATCATTGATATTAGTTTCATCGGTTACTTCTTCTAATTTAATCGTAGTTGGATTTAGTGTGTACTTGGTATCATATTGAGCCTGAGCATAATCAAGCGTGTTGTCCGTAACAACTATTGATTTTGTATCTTTATACACTTGAGGCAAAACTGGTTCAACTCCAGGAGGATGTCTAGATTCTGGTGTTTTGAACAGATATGGGTAATCACTCAGATTAAAATTGTTCGTTGATTTAACTTTGTCATCTAAGATTTCTTCTGAAACCGCTGAGATTTCTATCTCTTTCTGAGAAACTGTCACTGTTTCTGTTGTAGTAACAGTACTGCTATCAGTTGTCTCGGTTTTATTTTTTCGCTCACTGTCAATTTTTAGACTACTGTTTGCAGCAAGAATCAATATTATTGCCAACGGATCAAACACAATTACTATGACTATGATAACCCAACGAACTGAGCGCTCTAATAAGTTGGAATCTGGATTATCACCATATATTAGAGCAGCTATATATTTTATTGGGCCGATATCCGCTTCAACTTTTCGTTGATTTGCCGCGATAGGTGCTCTTTCTTCGTTGAGTTTAGATATGATTGCCTGTGCATCTGCGATTTCTTTTTGCAGCTTTGCTCTTTCTGGAGATTGTTGCCTGCGAATTTGCACTGCACGTTCTGCTCCTTGTTCGTTATCACTGCGCGCCAGTCGTTGATTTACCTGATCGTCCATTTGCTGTAGTGCTCGGCGTACAGTGTCAATATTGTCACGCTGTGTTTTTATTTTTTCGTCAAGCATTGCAATTTGTGCTGCTACATCACCGCCGGTTACTCCAGTGTCACTATGTGATTTTGATAAAAATCCAAATATTCCCATACTAGTCAAAAACGCCAGTATTATTACAGCAGCAGTAAGATAAGTTTTAATTACTACACTAGCGTAATTCCAATACTTATGTAACCACACAGTAGTGGTTATTTTCGCGATTTCAAGAATTGTTCCCATGATAATAATAGGAACAACAGCGCCGGCAAATATAGTTGCTAGACCAGCCACACTGTACCAAGCGGCAATGGCACTGATACACAGTGCCACTAGTAGAGTAAAGGTACTTAAAGAAAAATATTTTTCAATCATAGACAGTATTTAGCGAAAAAATACCTAGCATCGCTAGACTACTTTGCTAGACTATACACTAGGAGAAACTGCTCATATGCCTTTTTAACTTCTGGATGTTGTAATTTTTTGTTAGCTTCTTCAATCAGAGCATTTACGCCGGCTTCAGCGGCCTCCATTGTAGAAGGCCACTCCAATCTTTTTGCAGAATCTCCGAACACGTCCACTAGATGTTCCCAGGCTGACCGTTGTTCTAGTGTAATCTCATCGCGACGAATTTCACTACTCAGCCGCAAACTACTTGCTTCTGAAATCTTAGAGGCGATTTTATCAGTGGCAAAAGTACCAGCAGCCACCAGTGGAGCAAAAGCCGGATCAATATTGTATCGTGTTAGACCATAGCCTGGACCACTTACAACAAGATGAGATCCAGCGGGAAAAGCAGAAGAAAAATCCGAGTCATATTCTCGGACTGGGACATACTTGTTGCCTACTTTTTCATAAAAAGTTTTCTTCACGCCATTTTTCCCAAAACGCCCCAAATCAAATCATCCAAGTCACGCTGGTAGTCAGTGCGACCATTTCGGCGCTTTAGCCAAATCTGCTCTAGAAGTTCACGCATTTCATAGGCATCAACACCTTTAGTGTTGTAGTCCACGCCGCGACTTTCTAGTTCTTCAATTAGGTCTTCCGTGTCAAACTCATCCAGATTAACTTCTGCTTCTACTGTAATAGATCTATATTGTCCCATTATGGTTACCTCGCTAGAATTTCAACAATTTTCTTTGGATCAACTACATCAATTATTTGCCTGATGTACTTGACAATCATTTCAAGTTCAACGATTTCTCAGTCATTGATCATACTCTACCACGTGAATCATCTTTTCACCCATCCATGGACTGCCACGTTCTGGCCGATAATGTGTTCCGTCACCGTGAATTTTCAGTGATTCGTTCATAGCATGAAATTGTTCCTGAGTAATCTCACGACCAGTGACGATCTGTTCACCTAGATGCATTTGACTAAATTCATCTGCCTCCTCCATTGCCACTGTATCATACGCATGATCCAATGACTTGCATTCTACTACATACCGATGGCGAAATGTTTGAATTGTTTCAACTACGAATAATGGCATTTTATTACTCACTTCCATGAATTTTATTGCGAATTGCTTCTACATTGTTATTAATGTTAATCATTAGTGCAATGTATCCGCAAGTTAGAATTCCAACACCCACAATAGTCAATGACTCAAACACCGCACCAATTAAATTGTCTGCTACAGTATCAATAAACTTGAATGTTCCTAGTGCTAGGAATATTCCAGCTAAAATCTTATTCAAAAGATCCAGACTTTCTACTAACCAGGTATTAAATTTGCTCACTAAAATCTCCCGTTATTGAAACACAATTATAAAACATAGAGTGATTTAACTTCAATATATTTGGATAAGTCTTTGACTTATCATTTATTAGTTTCATTATTCTACCTCAAAGTGTAGCTGATCTTCTGCCATACTGATACGAACAACTTTGCGTCCATCAATTGGATATCCCACAC
>Ga0114980_10000341_pt1 | contig 33454 bp, 23 predicted proteins | sample S_140806_EF_Meta_FD_87018 | JGI IMG/M metagenome (GOLD analysis project Ga0114980, IMG submission 87018) | Freshwater microbial communities from Lake Simoncouche, Canada to study carbon cycling - S_140806_EF_MetaG | ecosystem: Environmental > Aquatic > Freshwater > Lake | place: Lake...
CTGCTCGGCCCCTCCGGCGTGGGCAAGACGCACGTGCTGAAGCAAGCCCTCGCCTGCCTGCAGTCCGCCGCCGCACGCGGCCACTGGAAGATCCCCACGCCCACCGGACACCGTGGCCCTCAGGTCGCCCACCTCATCCCCGCCGTCGATTTGAAGGACTACCGCGCCCCAGGCGACTATGCCCGCTATGACATCATCTACATCGAGGACATCGGCAGCGGGGCGGACCTGGACAAAGGCGCAGGTGCCGTCATCCGCAGCCGCATTGCGGAGCTGCTGCAACTGCGCTCTGGCAAATGGACCCTGCTCGACGCCAACCTCTACCGCCGTGACATTGAGGCGAAGATAGACGGACGCATTGCCTCCCGCCTGAAGCGGGACGGGAGCTGGATGGTCGAGGTGCCTGATGATGTGCCGGACTTTTGGGACAGATAATTACCATGAAATGCCACAACCAACCACACCCTACACTATGAAAACTACAATCGGCTGGACTCAATTCACCATTAATTTCTGGTGGGGCTGCACCAAGGTCTCGCCCGCCTGCAAAAACTGCTATGCCGCCGCGCTGGGGCTGTTCTTTGGTCGCAAGCTCTTCGGCCAGCCCGTGCTGTGGGGGCCGGGACAGCCACGACAGGAGCGACTCCAAGCCGCCCGTGCCGAGGCCCTGGCACTGCAACGGCAAGCGGTCAAGAAAGGCGAGCGTTACCGCGTCTTCGTTAATTCCATGTCCGACTGGCTGGATGAAGACAGGCCCTTTGCCTGGCTCCTTTTCCTGCTGGAAACGATTTACCTCTGCCCCAACCTCGACTTCCAATTGCTGTCGAAGCGCCCTCACAACTTCCTGCTGCATGTGACTGAATGCATGCGAATGGCGTATGGGTATCCAGTGAACGAACACGCACCGTTTGCAGTGTGGCTTGATGAATGGCTGACAGGCAAGCCACCCCCCAACGTCTGGATCGGCTGCACTGCTGAGGATCAAGAGTGGGCAGGCAAGCGCATTCCACACCTACTCAATATCCCGGCCAAGGTGAGGTTCCTGAGCTGCGAACCACTCAGCGGCCCGCTGGATTTGTCGTATGGATTCAAGACTGGTGTGCATTGTCCAGATTGTGGTGGGACCGGCGCACTGGATGACGACCATCCAGACCATGGTAAACAGACTGGAGATTGCGAGGATGATGACGACTGTCTGACATGCTGGCGGGGCGGTTATCCTCAAATAGTGCGGGGGCTTCATTGGATCATCGCCGGCGGCGAGTCAGGCACCAAGGCCACGCCCGCAGATCCTAGGTGGTTCCGCGCCCTGCAAGCCCAGTGTGCTGCTGCCGGGGTGCCTTTCTTCTTTAAGCAGTGGGGTGAATGGCTCCCCAAGGACCACGTCGAAGCCGCTCACACTGCCGCTGTCGAATCAGGCATTCCCTACACCGTCCCACGCAGAGGCGACAAAGGCCAGAAGCTCCCCGACGGAACCCTCATGCTCCGCGTTGGGACTGCGGTGGCAGGCAATCTCCTCGATGGCCGCAAATGGGAGGAGCTTCCAAAACCATGATCCTGCCAACCAGCGAGAGTCCCGTGCTCCTCCTGCACGAACCAGACCAAATGGAGGTGCTGCGAAGTCTGCCAGACAACAGCGTGGACGCCATTGTCACCGATCCGCCCTACGGCCTCGGAAAGGAGCCTGACGCCCTGGCTATGCTCCAGGATTGGTTAGAGACCGGTCACCACGACCTTTTTGGGCGCGGCTTCATGGGGAAAGAATGGGATGGCTTCGTTCCCCAACCTGTCCAGTGGCGGGAATGCCTACGCGTGCTCAAACCCGGCGGCCATGTCCTGGCCTTTGCGGGCACACGCACCCAAGACCTGATGGCCCTCGGCCTACGTTTGGCTGGTTTCGAAATCCGTGACCTGCTCGCCTGGCTCTATGGATCCGGTTTCCCCAAGTCACACAATCTTAACGACGACTGGGAAGGCTTTGGAACTGCGCTCAAGCCCGCCTTGGAGCCAATCACACTGGCGCGGAAACCGCTTGAAGGCACCATACAGCAGACCGTCCTCAAATGGCACACGGGCGCTCTGAACATTGATGCTTGCCGGGTTCATTCCCATGACTCAGAAGGCTACGAATACACTGGACAGCGCCTGGAGCCAGGCGCTGTCCAGAACAAAGAGGGCACCACGCACCTGGAAAACGTCCTATTCACAGGAAAGACGAAGGACGGACGCTGGCCAGCCAACGTGATCCATGATGGCAGCGACGAGGTGCTAGCAGCCTTTCCCGAGGCCGGGGGTGCAAGGGCTCCTGTTACAGGGCTTGAACCCACCGCCAACGGTTTCAGCGGCAGCGTAAAGTATGGCGGCATGATTGGCCGAATCGCTTCGGCCAATCCGCGCAAAGATGCCACCACCAGCGCCGCCCGGTTCTTCTACTGTGCGAAGACCAGCAAGACCGACCGCAACGAGGGCTGCGATCACCTGCCAGACAAAGAGTGGGCAGATGACGGTGCCTGCATTCCTGAGCGCGCCAAGCGGCCTTTCAATCCCTCCAAGAACAATCACCCAACAGTGAAACCCACAGCGCTTATGCGCTACCTGTGCAAGTTAATCACCCCGCCCGGCGGCATCGTGCTTGATCCCTTCCTGGGCAGTGGGAGCACAGGGAAAGCTGCCCGGCTCGAAGGGTTCCGGTTCATCGGCATTGAAAAAGAGCAGGAGTACCTGACCATCGCACAAGCGAGAGTTCCAAATGTCCCATAAAAACAGAAAATACTGTAGAATACTATGAACACTGATCTTTTCGCCCTGGATTCTCCACTCGCTAGCTCAGCAGTGTTTTCACCTTGTGGCCGTTATCGCTACGAACTGTGGCGCAGGTGGGCAGAGGGACCGCATGTGCTGTTCATCATGCTCAACCCCTCCACGGCAGATGCGACTGTGAATGACCCCACCATCCGCAAGTGCATCAGCTACGCCAAGGCCTGGGGCTACGGTGCCCTGTGTGTCGCCAATCTGTTTGCATGGCGGGCAACTGACCCGAAGGATATGAAGGCCGCGCACGATCCCATCGGCCCCGAGAACAACATCACCTTACACCGCCTGATGAGCCCAGCCTCCAAGATCATTGCCGCATGGGGCAAGCATGGCAGGCATCTCGACCGCGACCAGCGAGTCATGGCTATGATCCCTTCTCTGTATTGCCTCGCACGCAATGTGGACGGCACCCCATGCCACCCGCTTTACCTGCCGGGCTCGCTCACCCCTACCGCCTTTTCTCCATGAGTGAAGCCACCCCCAAGCCTCGGCGAACCAACAAGGGCAAAAAGCTCGGTCCACACCGCAAGGCTGACGATAGTGTGATGCAAGAAGTCGTGAGAGGCATCCCTTTGGCTGTGCGCAGATGGCTTCAGCGCGTAAAAACCATGGGGTTGAGCCAACGGCAGGTCATCTGGGAGCTCCATGTCAGGCAAGGCAAGCCGTTGCTCGAAATCGCCAGCATCCTCAAAATTTCCCTCGAAGGCGTCTGCAATCACTGGCGTCACATCCGGGAGTCGATAGCCGAGAACGCCCCCAAGACCGAGGCGGACTACATCGCCGTGCGCGAGGAGCTGCATGCGGTGCTGCGGCAGACCATCGAGGAGACCTACCAGAAGGCCAAGATCATCGAAAACGGCAAGGAGATCGAACTCTCTATGCCCACATGCCCGAAGATGCTCGCCATCCGCCTCAAAGCGGTGGATCAGATCGCCCGCCTCTACGGGGTCAATCAGGAGGTGCAGGCCGTCGGCACCGGCACTCTGCCCTACGCAACGCCTGCGGAGATCATGGATGCAGTGCGGCAGCGGGTGCTCGCCTTGCATGGGAAGCCCGTGACGCTGCTGGAGCAGAGAGAAGGTGATACGTAAATGCCGGTGAAATGCCGCTGGCTCAGCGTGGCAATGTCACAATCGTATCAATGGGACGCAATGCGATACCAGGCACTGGGCAGCGATTCACAAAACGCTTGCGTTCTTTCGGGCATGACCTGAGTCAGTCAGTCGTTTCCCGACGCTGTGCAGAACTCGGAGGGGGTGTTTGGCTCTCTTTTGTTGCTGTCCATGCCTCTTCTCCCCACGTCTCCAGTGACCGTGCAACCCGATGTGCTCGCCGCGCTCCGGGCGAAGGCGGCGCTCGTGCGGAAGAAGAAGAAGACGCCGCTGGAAGATGCTCTCGCCGCGAACGGTGGAGCACATGCGGTGCGGCTGGTGCAGTGGGCGCGCAAGCAACGCTCCGATTATGATGCCGGGCTGGTGCAGTGGCGGGCAAACCGGCTACGCTGGGCGCAAGAGGCGCAAGATATTTTCGAGCACCGAGCACGTGCCCGCAGGGAGAAGCGAGAACTGGATGACGACGCGGCCAGCATCTTCGACCTAGCCAACGACTCGCTTAATGTGGTGGCGTCACTGGCGGAGTTCGCCGCGGCGCAGGCGGAGCAGGATATTTATGGCGGAGAGCCATGGTTCGCGGCAAACCCTGTAGGCAAGGCTGACAAGAAGCTCGCCGAGGACATCCAGCACCACCTGCAGTGGACATTCCGCGACGGGCGGTTCGTGGATGCGCAGTGCCTCGGAATCGACCAAGCCGTGACCTTGGGGGAATCGTTCACCAAGACGTATTACGCCGTCGATGTCGATGAATTTGAGGCCACCGTCCCTTGCCTGCATGCGGATGGGAAGCCGGTGCTGGACGCGAGCGGACAGTACGTGACCACTGATACGCAGGCCCAAGGCCTGAAAATCAAAGGCAAGCTGGAATGGAAGGATGCATACCAGACGCAGCAGAACATCATCCGCCAGGGTGTCGAGGCGATGCCGGTCCACTTCAACGACATCAGCTTTCGGGAGGATGCGCCGGAGCTGGACCTGCGGCACACGAATGTGTATCTGTCGGTGGAGATGAGCACGTTCGAAGCGATGCGTCGTTTCAATCTCTCGAAAGAGGACGCGATACGCCTAGCACGCTGCGCCGACACCCGCACTCACACCGACCAAGAAAAACAGCGTGAGCAGACCGCTGACGCCACCGTGACAACCACCCCTGCCGATGAAGCCTTAGGCCAGGAAGAGGCGCAAAAGCTACTGAACACCCGTGTGAGGCTGATCGAGGGCTACATCCGCGCTGACGCCACGGGGGACGGCAAAGAGGCCCGCATGTGCATCGTTTTTCCTCCTCACCAAGAGGACTGGATCGTCTGGGGCGACTACCTCGCCAACATCTCGCCCAAGGCTGAGTTGCCGATCAAGTGCGAGGTGTGGGAGCCAGTGCCGCATCGACTGTATGGCCGGGGATTTTTCTCGAAGTATGCGTATCTGCAGACGGGCACGGACAATCTGTGGAACCAGGTCAGCTTTCGCAATGAGATGCACGCCAACCCGCTGACGGCGTTGCATGAGGAGAACCTGCAGATGGATGAGGATGGCGGCAACATGGTCATCGGCCCCGGCAAGACGATTCGCCCGAAGGCGGGGAAAACGCTGGGAGATTGCATCGAGTTCGCCACCCTCCCAGACGCGGACAACCGCAGCATGGAGCTGCTGAACACGGGGATGCAGATCGCACAGTTGCGCAGTGGCATCACCAGCGCCAGCCAGGGCGACCTTTCTGCGGTGCCGGAAAACAATACGGCCACCGGCATTCGGGCGCTCATGAGTCGGGCCGCCGTGCTGCTGAAAAAGCCTATCCGCCGACTGCGCCGCTCCAAAGGTCGCGCATTCAGCTACGCCGTGAAGCTGCACTACGCGAATTTCGACCGTTTGGAGGCTTTTGTGTGGGGAGAGGGCAACAATCAGGAGATCGTCACCATCACGCCTGATCACATCAAGGATCTCGACATCGACGTGGTGATGCTGCTGACGCAGGAACAGAACCAGACCAAGCTGCAAGGCGCACAGGTGATGATGCAGCAACTGCAGGGCTACTCCGGACTGCCAGAGATCGACAAGGCCGGGGCACGCGTCGGCGTGGTGCAGGCGCTGAAAGCGCTGGAGTTCGCAAACGCCGAGGAAATGGTGCGCCAGCCAGTTGTCAGCATTGAGACCTGCCTGCCCCTCCTGCCGCCCGAAGAGCAGGTCCGTTTGCAACAAGCCTTGCAGGTCATGCAACAACTCCCACAGCCACCCCAAACAACGATCCCACCGACAACAACACCATGAAAAAGCACATCCTGCCACTCGTCCTCATCATCGCAGCCATCGCCACGACCGCGCTCGCGGTTGACAGCGTGGATGTCATGCTCCGCAAAATCTTCGGCACTGACCGCCCGCCGACTGCGCCGCCCTATGCACTCACGAGCCATGCCCTCGTGGACAAAAACAACGTCGTCGTGGCCAAGACCTGGAACGGCTCTCTCGACCTCAGCGGCAGCACGAACTCGGTCACGCTGCCCAAGGCGGACGTGTCTGTTCCGGTCCCTGACAACGGCGGCAACCTGGGCGCATCGAATGCGTTCACGGGCATCGTCAATTCCACGCTCGTCACTTTCGGCACCATGACCAACGGTGCGGCAACTGCCAAGACCAAGGCCCTCATGGATGACACGCCAGCGGCCGAGTTCAGCGCGGTCACCGTGGGCACCGCTCCTACCGATACGCAAGACGCGACGATTGCCAGAAAGGGCACAAACGGCCTGAAACTGGCATGGCCTGAGGCAAGTGTAGCGGGTGACGGCGTGATGTGGACGGCATTCAGCGCCGAGGACTGGACTACGGCGGAGAGTGTCGGCTTCTGGATTTACACCAATGTCGCTCTGGCTGCTGGTGATCTGACCTTCGTGATCGTGGACAGCACCGCTGATCAAGCATTCAACATTCCGGCGGTGCCGTCTGTGAATAAGTGGACCTGGGTCGAGATTGACATCTCGCTGCTTGCCACCACGAACGGCGATGCGGTGACCAACTACAAGATCCTCGCCAGCACGGCAGGAGCAGCCAAAGGGGCGATGAACACCTACTTTGACGGCGGCTGGAAATGGGACTCCACCGAGGAACTTGCGCTCGGTGTTGACCTCGTGGACAGCCCTGGCGCGGTGCGCAAGCTGCTCACACTGGTGAAAGCCAACACCGGCACGCACAACTACGTCGCCCTGGTGGAGGACACTGATTACTTCATCCACAGGGAGAGCGGCAACGACTTCATTGTCACGGTCACCGACCAATCAGCCGCTGCCGCCATCGGCCTTGTGAACCACAAGTAATACAACCGCTCGCACGCCATGCCCGCCTCCAAACGTCGCACGCCACTTGATCCGCAGTCCATCCCTGGAGTTCTTCAGGAGATGGTGCCCAACGCATCCTTCCGTGCGGTCACGCCGTCGGACACCGTTCCCATCAAGGGTGGCCCGGCGCGGGCGCTGTATGTGGGTGTCGCGGGCGACGTGGTCGCGCTCAATGAGAACGGCGTTGCTGTGAAATTCAAGGCTGTCCCAGCGGGGACAGTTCTTCCAATTGCCACCACGCGGGTGAACAACACCAACACCACCGCCACGGATATTGTGGCCCTTTAATCGCATGTTCGTACTCGGACACGGTCTTTCACTTTCGCTGGCCCCTCAAGGGCCACTGGTGCCGCCGTTTGTGGGGGCGCTGGATGGGTTTACGAGTGGGCTGATGGAATGCTGGAGTCACCGGCGGAAGCTGGTTGTTAACCCTGTGTCTGAAACTTTGCTGCAGGCGAGGAGATCGAGTGATGAGGCTCCGCTGAATGTGGGTGCGCTGGCGAATGGCGAGCTTGATCAGACGAGCCTGTTGGCTTTTACGGGAGCTCAGTCGGCGGGGGTTGCGGCGCTGATGGGTCAGGTCAATGGTCGAAACTTAATCCAAGAAACCTCGGAGGAGCAACGGCTCATTGTGGATGTGGGCAGTCTGGTGACAGTCGGCGGAAAGGCTGCAAGCCGGGGGCTGCGAGCACCAGTTGGAGAAGTCACTGGCGGGGGACTGATAACGGACACGTTTACGACCTACACCGGAAACGTGTTGAGTGTGTTTTTGCGCGGGGCTCACAGCGCCTATTCTGGCGTTTTCGCAGCCATTGTGGACACATATTTTGGTCTGGCCAAAGACTCATCCATTGGAGACAATAACACGCGGCCCATTCTGACGCACAGGAATGTCACGGGAGCGCCGGGGGTGACGTGGGTCGGTGATTTCTCAGGGACTTTTAATTCCGACTATCTCATATCTCTCATTTTTGACGGCTCTGCGGTGACGTTTCGGGACGGGACGAACACCTACACGCAAGCGTTTTCGGCAAGTTTTAACTTCAACCGTTTTACGTTTGGTCTGCTAAACGACATTGCCTCTACCGGATTTGCATCATCTGACAACCGGTTTCAGGAGGCGGCGGTGTGGTATGCAGACCAAACAGCGAACGAGGCGGCGATTAGGAGCGCCCTGATGGCATGAAGATGTATGTTCCAGCCTCGAAAGCGAAAGATTTAAGTGCGGCTTTTTTTGGTCTGTCGCGCCCTCCCGCTGTGAGGATTCCGGGCGAGGTGACAAAATCCCTTTGTCCAGTGAAGCAAGATTTGCGGGGCGACTGGTGGGTGGTTCTCGACGATCAGCGCACTGTGTTTGTGAATGAGCAGGCTGACTTGGCCGAGATCACGGTGCTGGTGCAGCCTTTGATCACATCTGGAGTGTTGGCCGCTGACACTCTGGTAATTTTACAGAGCAGATTGGATGCGGGGCGGGGCGGAGAGATTAACGTTTTTAACTCTCTGCCAGATGAGATCAAAGCACAGGCCCTTAGTAAACGACAAATGGTGGAGCAAGGCAAATTGGCTGCGGAGGGGGACCTATGAAGATGCCGCTGGACTCGTCGCATTTGGAGCTGCCGTTTTATTTGGCGACGTGTATCCTGGGTGCGGCAGTGAGTGTGCTGGGGCTGGTGGGGGCGACGGTGGCGGGGTGGTATGTGAGCCTGGTGACGATTGACCCGGCGGAGCTGGCGATCCAACCGCTGCATGTGGTGCTGATTGGATTCATTGTGGCGCTGGCGACGTTCATTGTGCTGATTCTGCGCGCGGTGTGGGGGCGGGGGATTGAGACGGTGAATCGGTTCAGCGCCGCGCTGGATAATCAAGCCGCCGCGATTGACAACCAAGCGAAGCAGATCGCGGATTTGATTGATCTGCAAACCAACCGTGTGGAGAAGCTGGAGGGGCTGAGCTTTGACGCGCTGCGCACTTCGGCCAGTCACGAAAGGAACCATCATTGATCAATACTATGTGGACATTCTTCTCCAAACCCAAGCCCAAACCCTTGGCCCGCAGTCTGGTGCGCCATGACGCGCTGGAGATGATTCTCAAGCTCGGGCTGCACACGGCTTGGGGCGAGCACACGAAGATCGTGCCGACTGATGAGGCGTATCTCACCACGACGCGGGAGGAGATCGTCAAGATCGCGAACAAGTCCTGGGTGCCGTGGAAGAAAACGCCCATCGGCGGCGGCATTTGCGAGATTCAATGCCTGCGGGTGGTGGTCGGAGCTTACGACTACGCCGTGGCACAAGAGCTTCCGGGCAGGCTGGCGGTGTTTGCGGCCCTGACAGCGGGCGATGCGCCCCACGCTTACGTTGTTGCGCTGACCGGCGCGGCGCATGTGGAAGTCTATGAGCAGACCTCCGGCCAGTTCATTGACGAGGATGAGATGGACCTGCCAATCAGGATTGTTTACGCATGAAACGAGAACTTTTCACGCCTGACATTGAGCCAATCAAAGATGCGGATTTTGGCTTTGGCCTTTGGCCTTGGTCACGAGGTCCGATGTGGGAGTTGCTGGAGACCTGGGCGTTTACAGTGGATAACGGTGGCTTTGCACGGGTGTATGAGATCCCGGCTGGATACCAGTTTGACAAAGCCAGCGTGCCTGCGTTTTTCTGGAGCCTGGGATATACGCCGGATGGTCTTTGCACCGTCCCGGCTCTTGAGCACGACTTCCTGTGTGACATCTACTCCGGCGGCTCCGCATGGCTGCGCGACAAGCTGGGGGTTATTCCCTTGGCTCCGCCTGCGCAAGTGATTCACCGCCATTTTTACGACCAGCTGGTGCGCTGGGGAATGCGGCCCTCCAAGGCCCGCGTGATGTGGGAAGGTGTTCGCAACTTTGGCCCTGGCGGCCGCCTGCGCCCTTCGTCCTGGTTCAAACGAAAAGCCATTCAACAATCAACTGAAACACTATGAGCGCACTGGCGGATGTTTATGCGAGGCAGTTTCGGGCATGCAGGATCAAACCGGAGCATGAGCGGGAGGTGCGTGCGCAGGCGGCGCGGATCATGGTGAGTGTGGAAACGTATGAGAAGGTGGCGGGGCGGTTTCCGGGAATGCCGTGGTGGGTGGTGGGGGTGCTGCACTCGATGGAGTGCAATTTGAATTTCAAGCAGCACCTGCACAATGGTGACCCGCTGACGGGGCGGACGGTGCAGGTGCCGAAGGGGCGGCCAGTGGCAGGGAAGCCGCCGTTTGCGTGGGAGGAGAGTGCAATAGATGCGCTGGTGTGTGACAGGCTGGACCAGGTGAAGGACTGGAGCCCTGGGAATGCGCTGGTGATGCTGGAGAATTACAATGGGACGGGGTATCGCCGCAAGGGGGTGCCAAGTCCGTATCTGTGGAGCTTCACGGATCAGTATCGCTGTGGGAAGTACACCGCCGATGGTCGCTACGATGCCCTAGCTGTCAGCAAGCAGTGTGGCTGTGCGGCGCTGCTCAAGGTGCTGATCGAGTATTGATGCTATATTCTGCCAGTTGACAGCAGGAAATAGTGACCTGAGACGGTAGGGCATGCCAGCGCCCACCGTCACTGCCGTCACACCGAACTCTGCCAGCATCAACGGCGGAGCGGCAGCGACGATCACGGGCACAAACTTCACCGGGACAACGGGCGTCACGGTCGGCGGTGTGGCGGCGACTTCGGTCGTGGTGGTAAGTGCGACGCAGATCACCTGCATACTCCCTGCGGCTTCATTGGGTGTCGCCAGCATCCTCGTCACGAACGCCAGCGGCACGAACGGTGCAAATTCGCTGCTTGTCCTGGTCCCGGCCCCGGCGGTGCCGCTCTACGTCTATCTCAAAGGTGGCCGGGGTGACGCGCATGTGACGGAAACCTGGAACGGATCAGAGCCGACTGAGGAGGGCACAGTTGACGGCAGCGGCGCGGCGCTGGATGGCAAGGGTAAAGAGGTGATTCCACCCTACCGCGACATTTTCACGCCGAGTCATCCTGTTAAGTTTCGGAAAACCAATACTACCTCTGGATCTACGGAGCTTGTGGAGACTTCAACGGAGTTTGTCGGCACGGCAACACCGCAAATCGAGGCCCCGTCGGGCGTTCTTAATTTCGGTCAGGTCACGGCGACTTTAGCCGTAGCCAATTCCGATGAGCGTCTTCACGTGCCACCCCGCCAAGCCAATGCGGTTTTCACCTGGCTCATCTTCCACGACATCAACGGCGCAATTTACAAAGCGCGTAAAGACCTCACGATTGGATGGGGGCAGAACCCGCGCCAATAAGCCATGCCTTCCATCGGTCCACCACGCTTCAAATGGGAGGAACTGCCATGCACGCCATGGAATCAGCTTCGGGCGTTCACGATCTATGTTCCCACCTGCGAGACCGACCAGACAAAAACGCTGCCGTCATTGGGAGTGACGTGGTCGGATTCGCCTGCATGGATCAAGAACGTGGAAGCGATCACGGTGCCAGCGCTCAAGACTTACGTGCTCCGCATGCAGACTCAGGCTGGCGAAGGCCGACTATTCACCTATGGGCCGGTCCTGACGCAAGTTGATCGGGACACGCCGTTTCGTCCGCCCTATCACAAACGTCAGCAGTATTACTGGCCGACCGTGCTGTCAAAGCTCTGGTTCGAGAGGCACGCGGTTTCTGGTCAGGAGGTGATACTGGATCGCGACAAGCATCGGGTCGGTCAAACCTACCCGACTGTTTTTGAGACGAGGGAATATTTCAGCGATGTGCCGTGGGATAAGTTGAAATTCTCCAAGCTCTTTCCCATCACGGACACAGTGAGTTGGAACATGGGTAGCAATAAGGGCAGCTTCCCTGAGTGCCTGCATCCCGATTGCGCATTCCCGAGCCAGCAACTCACCACCACTGGATCGGTGATGTATGGCGCTGGAACGGTCGCCTCGGATGCAGATATTGGATACGATTTGGTGCAGCAGCAATATCCAGCCACGCCAATGACCGATTGGGAGAGATACGTCGTGGACGTGCAGACATTCTCCGTCCTGGGAATGTGGCACATGATCGAAACCTGGGCACTACCGCCCATTGATGATCGAGAGGTGCAAACGTGATGGACACTCCAGCCCAACCACTGGATGTAGTCAGAGGGCCAGGAGCACGCGACAATCGCCTGCTCCTGGAGCGGCTTCCTGACGGTGCCCTAAACCTGAAACAGGTGAGCCGCCCGAGTTCGGAGAATGTTGCATTGGGTGAGGCGGCCACAACAACCACGCGCCCGCATCCGCAGCTTACGGGGATCCGGCTTGGTCCCGGTGGTAGCGCACGTACCAACGAGTTCACGGTGAATCAGGCTCCCGGCGGCTCGCTGCTGCTGCGGGGTGTGGTGCGGCCGTCTTCGGAGAATGTGGCACTGCCAACCAGTACAACTACCTCCTCAACCACCACCAGCACGACCACTACGGCACCGCCAACGACCACTACGCCGCCTCCGACTACTACGACGAGTTCAACCACGACCACCAGCTCTACAACGACCACCAGCTCTACAACGACCACCTCCTCCACTACCACTACCACTACGCCGCCACCAACAACGACTACGGCACCGCCAACGACCACCACTCTACCTCCAACCACAACGACATCGTCAACAACGACCACCTCCTCCACGACTACCACGCCTCCCCCCACCACGACCACCCCACCACCAACCACCACCACGCCGCCGCCGTGATTTCCTGCTTATGCCCGACCTATGGAAGGACCGCTCTGCTTGAGGAAGCGGTTCAGTCGTTCCTGATGCAGGACTACCCCTGCGAGACAGAGCTTGTCATTTGCAATGATCTGCCGTCACAGACCCTCGTATTTGATCATCCGAGAGTCACTGTGGTGAATCTGCCAGCGCGCTGCGCCAATCTGGGCGAGAAACGAAACGTCACAGCCTCACATGCCAAGGGCAAATGGCTCATGACTTGGGGCGACGACGATATTCATTTGCCCTGGCGGATTGGGCGACTGGTCAAGCACATGGAGGCTCAAAACCTCGACTTCTGCCTTGAGGGATCACATTTTGTCCTGGATCACCTCGGGCTGCATCGGAAGGAATACTCCACCGGCGGCGCTCACATGGTAAAACGCTCGCTCTTTGAGCAGCTTGGCGGTATCTCGCCTCTATCCAGCGGTGAGGACGTTGAGTTCAACGAACGGGTTCGGGCTGCGTTGGGCGAGCTCCCAGAATGCCACGAGCCGCCCGCGTTCATCTACCGCTGGCACTCCGACCGCCCGCATGTCTCGGGCTTGAAAGGGGATCACTACAAGGTGTTTGGCGAACTCATCGACAGTCTGATCGCCGCAGGCAAAGAGCCGCAAGGAACCATTCATCTCCAGCCGCAATGGCGGCAATCATGGATCAATATCGCTTCTTCCTCCAACCTATGAAATGCCCTCTCACCATCTCCATGGCCACGTACGACGACTACGACGGCTGCTATTTCACGATTCAGTCGCTCCGACTGTATCAGCCGTTGCCGGAGGGAACGGAAATCATCGTTCTGGACAACAATCCCACAAGCGCACACGGGAAGGCGCTGGAGAATCTTGCCACCAGTGTGCCGGGGTTACGCGTGGTGCCGGTAACCGACCGCAAAAGCAGCTTTGTGAAGTTCGACATCGTCAAGCATGCGCAGGGTGACGTGATTCTTGGTCTGGACTGCCATGTTTTGCTCCAGCGGGGATTCATTGCGGCGATGATGGAGTATTGGGCGTCAAATGCGGATTCGACCGACATGCTCACTGGGCCGCTGATTTACAATGATCTGAAATCCCTAAGTGTGAAGATGGAGCCTCGATGGAGAGGCCATGACTTCGGGTGCTGGGCCAGCGATGATGAAGCGATGAACGAAGGCGTGCCGTTTCAGGTATGGATGCAGGGCATGGGATGTTTCAGCTTTCTCCGAAAGAACTTCCCGGTGATCAATCCCTCTTTTTCCGGCTTCGGTGCTGAGGAGTGGTATGTGGCTGAAAAAGTGCGGCAGAACCGGGGCCGCGTGATGTGCCATCCTGCAATGGGCTGGAACCATCGTTTTGACTGGCCGCAGCGCACCTTCCCCCTGCGCCTGGCAGACAAAGTGCGGAACTACTACCTCGGCTGGCTCGAACTCTATGGCAGCCTGGACCATTCCATGATCGTGGAGATGACAAACCACTGGCGCACGCAGATGCCGGCGGCGGAGTTGGAAGCGGTCATTGCCGCGATAGGCACTTGACACATTACAAAATGACCTGATTCGACACTACCACCACCCACCACGATCTATTATGCCTGATGAAGCCACACCGACAGCCGTTACCCCAGACGCAGAGGTAACGCCCGCCTCGAATCCAGCACCAGCTCCCGCCGCTGAAACACCGCAACCACCGGCGACTACCAAGGCGCTGACCCTGGAGGAAGCCATGGAGGCGGTGGATTTTGGCAAAATGACCGATGCACAGATTTCGGCTTTTGAGAGCGGTGATTTTTCTTCTCTTGGACTGCCCGGCCCGAGTGCGCCAGCGGCACCGGCCAGCGAAGACGAACCGCCCGCCACTCCACGGAAGGCTGCGCTCGCCGCAGCAACGCCCGAGCAGCTTCGGGAGGCTGGGGAATCCATTCCCAACCGTGTCTCAATAGCTTCCCTAGCCGCTGAGGATCGGGCGCGCACTGTCCGCGCCTTGGAATTGATCCGTGGAGGCAAGTCTGCCGCGCAAGCCTTCGCCGAAACTTTCGGCATTACGACCGCCCCAGCGCAAGATGCGACTGAAACCCCTGCCGCCCCAGCCATGCAGCCGGTGCCTGAGGTGCCAAATGAGGTTGCAGACCTGGAAGGACAACTCGCCGTTCTTCAAAGCAAATACCAGCAGGCCAAGGCTGCGTATGATCCGGCGGCTACCGATTTCTTGGAGCAGATCCAGGATGTGAAGTTCGACCTGCGTGAAGCCAAGAACCGGGTCGCTTCTGTTGCGGCGCAGTTCGAGACCGAGCAGACCCGGAGCCACCAACGGGTGCTTGACCAGTACTCTGACCTCATCACTTCAAACCCGCAGTTCTTACCGCTGTGCGATCATGAGATTTCGCTTGCGCAAAAACAGAATGACCCAATCCTTTCGCAACCTGACTGGCCCGAGAATATCGCCAAGAGGGTTCAATCCAAGTATTTCCAACGCGAGGCCGTGAAGAACGCTGAGCCGAAGAATAGCGAGGCACAACCGATTCCACCCGCCCCGTCTAATGCGGTGCGACTTCCTGGATCACCCACCGGCCCCGGTTTCGCTGCTGGCACCCTGTCACCACAGGTGGCACAGGCCGAAGTCGATAAGCTGACGCCCGAGCAAGAAGAGGCTTTCATCAAGGAACTCGACAGGATCACTGCGCCGCCAAGGCGCGCTTAATCGTGTCCCAAGGTGGTAGTTTCCGGCAGTTCATAGCACCCATTTCTACCTAATTTACCGTCATGCCTACTTATCACGCAGAATCAATCGTTTCCACATTGGCAGCCGCCGTTGCGGCTGATCCGTCAGTCGTCGCAAAGGTCTATTCCCAGCAGCTCCGCAAGGGCGCACGCTCGGTGGATGACTTCGCGATGTTCGAGGGCGGCGAAGGCTCCGGCAAGCCATTCATCGTTCGCAAAGACCTTGCGTCGGCGCAAGCTGGCGATGAAGTCAAATTCACCGTCATGAGCCAGCCTCGCGGCCCCGGAGCGCGGGGCGAGCAACCTCTCCGTGGCAATGAGTCCAGCGTGGACTTCAAGACCTTCGGCTGTGTGGTGGACTTCTGGCGCGATGCCTTCAAGTTCACCAAGAAGCAGATGAAGTTCATGGCTGCGGGCGGTGGTGTGAAGTCCGCCGTGCTGCTGGCCCTGCGTGAAAAGCTGGGTCGCCGCCGCATGAACGACATGAAGATGGCCCTCAAGCTCCAGACCTCGGGCAACATCATCTACCCGAATGGGCGCAAGACCCTGGCCAGCCTCAATGCGCTGGACACGCTGACGCCTTCCGGCATCACCAATGCCATCCCGCAGTGGCGGCGTCTCGGTGGCCGCAGCATTGTGGTGACGAGCAAGCACGGCAGCCCGGTGTACAAGCCGATGGTGTACATTCCTGATGCGGCCATCGCCAGCATCAAGAACTCCTCCAGCTACGAGCAGGCGGCGATGCATGGTGGAGCCAAGAGCAACGAGGAAAACCCGCTCTTCTCCGGCAAGCTGCTGGACTGGAACGGCGTGGGCCTCTTTGAGCATGCGTCCGTCGATCCTGAGAACGACCAGTGCGCCGATCCGCTGGCACCGCGTGCAACGCTCTCGACTGGGTTCGGGGTGGATTCTGCCGTCGGTTCCTGCGTCCTCAAGAGCCATGCCACCGACACTAAGACGCCTTACATGGCATGGATGGGCGGCTACGCCTATGAGTGGTATGAGGGCCAGACAACGAAGGATGCGACCTGGATCGCCTTCTACGCCGCGCTGGCTGCTGCCACTTACTACGGCTGGGTCATCAATCCCGATGGCTCTGTCGGTTTTGTGAGCTGGCTGGGCTCTGCGAACGACGGGAACAAGATCACGGTGAACGCGATCCTGAACCCGGACAACACGAACGACGCTTCCACACTTGGTGTAGCGACGCTGGGCAACTTCATCGCTACCGGGGATTCCTGGGGCCTGAACACCGCTGGTAATGCCTACACACGCGCCGCAGGGGGCACAGGTGCCACATCCAACTGCTCGCCGGACTTTGTCTGGACCTCGGAGTTTGATGCGGGTGCCTACATCATCCCATGCAACGCCAATGGCGCTGTGGACATGTGCAGCCTGATTCTCGGGCAGGAAAGCGCCGTGCGCTGCTATGCGCAGGACGACCTCCTCGTGGGCGACAAGGACGATTACTCCTTCGTCGATGGTGGCGGCTATGAAACCGTCTTTGGTCAGGCCCCGTGCATCCGCACGGATGGCAAGACCAGCGGCTACTCCTTGCTGCGTCATGCCGGTCAGCACCCCGGCCTCGAAGTGCCCACTCTGAGCGCCTAATCCTCAATCGCGGCCCGCGTGGTGTGATAGCCACGCGGGCCTACCTCTTTTTTTATCCTATGAAGCCCAATACCACACTGCCCGCCCGTGTCGATTCTGCGATGCTGGCCAAGTACCGTCAAGACGGTGAGCCCGTCATCATCCTGAAGCTGATCGGCGTCGGGAACACTGCATTGTTCGATTTCCGCGACAAAGGGACACGGTCCTACGTCTTCCGCTTTGATTCCACTTTCGGCGGCCACATCATCCGCATCCCGCTGAGCCTATGGCAGGCAAACAAGGGTCAGATGGCCCATGACATCATGGATCAGCGACGCACGACGCAAACCATGATCGTGCTGGTGGAGATGCCGACTCCAGCCCCAATTGAGCAGCCAAGCCTCACAGAGCCTTTGACTGCAACCAATGCAGGCGATGCGCAATTCACCATCGACTGCATCAAGGCTACTATCGCATCATACAAGGATAGCGATAACTCAAACGCTGAGGAGAGTTTGCGGGAGTGCCTGGATCGCATCAGCAATGCAGTCTCTGGCACCATTACCGCCCCTGCCAGCACTCCAGAATCCCCCCAAATGGGCGCAACGGACACGAGCGCAGAAGTCCGAAACGTGGTTGGGCCGGATGATGTGCCGACCGTTGCGCCCGCCTCTTCTCCTTCCAACGAAACCACGGCAGATGACGGCAGCCAGCACATGGTTGGTGACGTGCATCTGTTTCAGGCTGCTTACGACCTTGTCGAGTCGCCAAAACGGCTCAAGGCGCTGGCAGCCCTGCTCGGCGTTGAAGAAACGCCGCTGCGTGAAGCCATCGGATGCCCGATGTCCAAGGTCGAACTCGTCACCGCTGGCTGGGTTCGCCGCAAGGAATCCACCTCAACCCCAACCGCCCCATGAATTCACCTGGAATCCACCCGTTGACCAATCATCTCCTGCTCGATGTCACTCCGCAGGAGCAAACCACCGCCGCAGGCATCGTCCTACCCACTGCCGTGCAGGGTGCCAGCACGCGCATGGAGGCCGTCATCGTCGGGCGCGGGCCTGACTGCACGCGCCCGCAGCTCACCTGCGGCACTCAGGTGTATGTGGGCCGTTACGCCAGCAGCGAGCTCATGCGCGGCGGACGTAGCTACAGGCTTGCACTGGAGACAGACATCATCGCCACGCTTGATGTCGTGGGTGCAAGCCTGCCACCGCCGACCGTGATGCCCATTCACCCTGGACTCTAACCGCTCATGACCATTCGGGATGTTGCACAAAGCATGCTGTCCTACCTCCGGGCTGAGCAGCGCGGCATCCCCTACGGTGGCGACACGGCTTACACCGACCCACTGCCGGATGTCGTTGCCTCAATCAATTCGGCCTTGCAGCGCATGGCGGTGTTCGCGCCCCTGTTCGCCACCAAGCAGCAGCGGAGCGCCTACTTCCGTGCGCCGTCCACGCTGGCCGTGACTGGGCTGACACGGGGCGGCATGACCGCGACAGGTGCTTTTCCTGCATGGTCTGCGGGCTGCTGGGTGCAACTGCCAGGCGATGCGGCGATGAACCGCATTCTGTCGATCACAGGCACGACGGCAACGCTGCAGTTCCCCCATTTGTCTGACAGCGCGGCAGGCACCGCCACAATCAACGTGGATACCGTGGAGCTTGATGCGGATGTGATCACCGTGCTGGAGCCGGTGAGATACCGCAACAGCCGGTGCAAAGTCCGTGCTGCACAGAATCGGGAAGAACTCGCGCAGCCATGCGGGGAGGCGCGGTATTTCATCGAAACCGCGAACTCCAATGGCGGGGTGCGGCATCGCATGATGGTGTCTGGCTACGTGTCGGAAGATACCGTTTTCGAGTTTCAGGCGCGGGTGGCTGCACGGCACATCACCCTGGCCGATGTCTATACAGACACCAGCGGTTATCCCGACCCCGGCGTGCCAGTGCCGGTGCCTGCACAGTTCGTGGAGTCTATTTTCCTCCCGCTGGCGATGGATGATTTCTTTGCCACGCCATCCGTGGTGAACTACGACGTTGCCGGCCTGCGCAATCAAGATGCTCCCAAACTGATCCGCGAACAGGCGCAGACCGCGTTGGCGATGCTGGAGAAGATGAGGCCGCAGGGAAGTAAGCCGGTCAGCCTTTGGCCAGCCTTTGGTGGCTTGAGCCGCCGCACTTCGCATTGGTGGTGAGGCGAGAACTCTGCCCGATCTGCTGGGGACATGGCCGCTCGCTATGGGTGAGCAGCTGCCTTTGCACGGGAGATGTGATGAATTCGCCCGGCTTCTTCAGAGCGATGGGACACGCGGCATTCCCGGTGCGCGTGGATCTCAAAAACCGCGCTGCTACTGCTGTGCCCGCTGCGTGCAGACCGCCACCTACCCCACGAAAAAAGGGGGCGTTTCGTGGGGAGCGTACCGAGGAGCTGGTTTGAATGGAATACCTCAATTCAGCTTTCTGGCAGCCATGGCTGTCATGAGTGCCTGATCACGATAGACACTCTGCACCTTGCGGATGATGTCTTTCATGTCGTCCACGTCCTTCTCGGTGAGATCGCGGCCTTGATAGGTGGTGCCGAGGGCGGCACGGGAGGCCTTGCCAGCCTTGGTGACGAAATCGAGGTATTCAGTGTCGTTGAGGCTGATTTTCACCTGCTTGCCGCCGATGGTCCGCTGAATCTCGCGTGAAGGTGCTGCAACGCCAAATGACTCATCGTGCGTCATGTTGTAGCGTTGCAAGGCCACGTCGAGCGGATCCACGCCGCCTGCGTCGCGAACCTCGACCGGGGAGAGCAAGCGCAGCATCCAGTCGGTGTTGGGGCCGCCGGTGCCGGTGTTCTTGGCGGCTTCACGGCCCCAGATGTCCACGGCAGGCATGGGTGTGAGGGGATTGGATGCAGCGGGGAAGAGGCCGTAGCCGATGCGGCGCTCCAAGGTCTCCCAGAAACCCATGTTGTTGGGAAGATCGGTTTCGCGGAAAACAGCGTCACTGGTGCGGGCGGGCTGGCGGATGAGGTTTGGCAGGAAGCCAATGGCAATGTTTGTGGCCCATTTCGTGCCGAAACGCTGCGGGTCTTGGGTGGCGTTCACAAGGTCCGAGATGCCCTGCAGGAAAGTCTTGTCCTGCAGGTTGGTCATCATTCCCATGCCGACTTTGCCCCAGACCTCATCAATGGGTTTGCCGCTCTGGAACTCGCGGATGGCGTCGATGGTGAAAGCGAGCGCCGAGGCGAAGGGATCGAGGCGCTTGTAGCTGTACCATTTGTCACCGATGCGGATCGACTGCGGCGGCGCGGTGCGGTAGGCGATTTCGCGCTCGCCAGGCGAGGTGGAGCGCCATGGAATGGTGCCAGTGATGAACGGCAGCTCGTCCTCGTCATCCCCCGGCTTGACCAGCGCGGAGAGACCAAGGATGAATCCCCATGCCACGATCTGGTTGGTGATGTCATCGAGGGCACGGGCCGCGTTGTAGATGCGCCGGGCTTCTTCGACATTGCCCTGCTTGTAGCGGTGGAGAGCGCGGGTGGCGTCGATGATGGCGAGCAGACCGCCCACGGGTGACATGGTGACGCCCGCCTTGAAAATGTTCGTGGGCGTGTCCACAAACGGAAAGGTGAAGTGGGCCAGCCCTTTGAGAGCGCGGCCAAAGTCGCCCTTTTTGGTGCGAGTGATGAGAGCGGCCAAGTTGTCAATGACATCGACTGTGCCGTGTCCGGGCTGCAAGGGACTTTCCAGCTTGCCGTAACCGCGCACCTCCTGGGACTGGAAGGTGATGCGCTTGGATTGTGCGAGCGCCCGCTCCCACGCGAGAGAACCGGGCTCCATGAGTTCCGAGATGGCGTTGGCCAGCGCAAGGCCGGTTTTTCCCTCATTGCGGGCGATCTGACGCGCCTGTGCCGCTACCTCGATGCGTGTGAAGAATGACTTCACAAACTCGTCTGCGGCCCCCATGAGACGGAAGGAGATGCCACGCATGATCTTACCGAGCTTGCCTTTCAGGGCCGGTGGGTAGTCCTCTTTGAAAAGCACGCCGTTGTCATCGAGCATCTGGAGGGCGTAGGCGTCAAACAGGCCGGTTTCGTTCTTCCAGGACTTCATTCCATCCAAGAAGGCCGACCGGATGGCTGGGAGTGTGGCGGCGATCATGGCCGGGATGTCCGCGAGGCTCGCGGCGTCGGGCTTGAAGCCAAACATGCGGGCAATATCGGCCTGGGCTCCTGAAGCCAGTTTTTTGAAACTTGCCTCGTAGGTGCCGTAGGTGAGACCGGACACAATGTTGACGACATGGGTCTGCGGCCCGGAGAGAATGGAGGCGCGCCAGTACTCGCTGATCTTGTCGAAACCGTTGGATTTGCGCTCCTCAATGAGGCGACGGGCACGGTTCGTGGAGAGCGGGTCTTTGAGGTCGATTTCTCCGCCTGCCTTCTTGCGGTCACGTTGCTCTTTGAGCTTTGCCGTGGCAGCGGTTTTGACGGCCGTGTGAGTGAGCTCCACGTCATCCGTCCATTCAGGCAGTCCGAGCGCGGCGGCAAAGTCCTGCACGGGCGCGGAGCGCAACATCTGATCACGGGCAGCGGCGGCGGCTTTGGCGGCGATGTCATTGAGCGCGGAGCGGAAACCGTTGTAGGCGGCTTTGGCGGCGGTCAGCGTGAGTCCTGCGGCATCCATGGCCTCCTGCCAGGTCTTGCCCTCCAGAACGGCTTTCACGAGTTGGCGGGTCTTTTTGGGAGCGCGCGCGAGCGGCTCTTTGACGGGATCGGGGATGGTAGCATCTGCCAGCTTTTTCTCCTTCGCCATCTCACGGAACGTGGCATCGAGGTCAATGCCGGCGGCGAGCATGTCGGCCTTGATCTTGTCGGCCTTGGCGGCCCAGGCAGCAAGAATCTTCTCCTTGTTGCCAGGGTTCTTCTTGATCTCGGCGCGGATGGACGGCGGCGGAGTGAGGAGGGTTTCCGAAAGATACATGGCGGCGCGCTCCTCGGGGGTGTCGAAGGGATCGCGGCGCATGTTGAGAGCACGGGCCTGCTCGGTGCCGGTGTTGCGGTAGAGGTCAATCAGTCGCGCAAGCTCTGCGCTGCTGCCACCCTGGAGGGCTTTTTCACTGACGAGCATCTTAGCGGCGGCAGTCATGAGCATTTCAGCGGCAAGCCGTGCATGGGCTTCATCGACGATGCGTTTGATGCTGTCTGGCATGCCATCGGTCGAAAGAACGGTGGTGCCGCTGTCCATCCATCGAGTGACGAGCTTTTCGGCGGCTGCAAGATCCGCGGCAAACATGCGATTCGCGAGTTCCTGCATTTCTGCGTGGGTCACTTCCTCGGGAGTCATGCGGCGCTGATCGACAGCGGCCACGGCTGCCTTGCCGCTCAAGCTGAGGTCCGGACGCCCGCCCTTGGCCTTCACGACGCCGTCCTGCACCTGTACAATAGGCTTGAGGCTATCAGCCTGGGCCTTCATCAGCACATTGAACCGGCCCGTCGCTAGACGAATGATGTTGTGAACAGAGGGGATGGAGAGATGGCGCGAGGTGGCGATGTCGGCGATGGACTTGCCTGCTGATTGATCCTGTAGGACATCGCGCCAGATCGCTGGCATGGCGTTGAGGATTTCGCGGACCTGGGTGGATGGGGCGCTGTAGAGCACCTCCTGATCGTCCACTTCGTCAAACTCCCCGTCTTCGAGGTTCCAGCGCCAGCGGCCCGTGTCCTCGACTTCCTTGATGGACGATTGCAGCCAGGCGTCGATGGCAGGGAGGTAAGTATTGACGACGTGGTTGTGAGGGCCGTCTGCAAATACCCAATCGCTCAATGCCTCAGCGGCGGTGTTGAGTTCCTCATCTTCGGCGGTGGTCAGTTCATCTATGATTGCTTTGCTGGTGAGTTCAGCATTGCGGGCCGCATAAGTGTCGTAGGGGGCCGGGAACCAGTTGGGGGAAGGCACCTCGGTTTCGGCGTCATGTTTTTCAAGCCACTGCCAGCGGGGGTCATTTGCGATCTGTTTCTGGATCGGTTTGGGCAGGTAATCGTACATACCCAGGCCGTCATCATGGTAGCGGTGGACATCCTGCACCTCTTCGATGAGTTCGAGAGTGGCGGGTTTTTCATCGACCGGCAGGAACTCCTTGCGGGCTGCGTTCCATTTGAGGCGTCCGGTGGCTTCGATCTGCGCCTTGGTGGCTTGCACCCGTTCCTTGGCCTGCGCGAGAAAAGGTGCCTTGGCGAGATTCTCTGCCGCTGCGGACTCCAGGAATGCAGTCTGTTCTTCGAACGGATCGTCAAGGAGTTTACGCTCGGGAATGGTCAACTGTTGCTTGGCGCGTTCGTCCACGCGCCGCATGATGCGGCCGTCGCGCTCCGTTTCCGGCTTGGTCTGGAGGTCGGCCCATTCAGCGGGTGTGAATACCTTCTGCGGGTCTTTGTTGATGCGGCTGTACTCCTTCGCCAGTTTGACATAGACGACATCGCTGGCCTTGGACTGCTCATACCAATCCTGCATCTGGCGAGTGCGGGCGGCCTCTGGAACGGCCTCGTAGAAAGCGCTGTAGTCGCCAAATTCCAGGGCGTCTTGCATCGGTGAAGCCTCGAACGCCTCGCGGATGTCGTCGGGCCAGTTGTAGGTGTCGGATTCGTCAGCAGTGAAGGCCTCCAGGAGGCTCACCGCATCGTCGATGTTGGTCGGGATGCCCACGGGGGCGCTCATCAGCCCAGCAGCGCGGGCAGAGACCATGTTCTCGTAACGCTCTTGCTGGCGTGGCGAGACTTCCTTGATCTGGATGTCGATGGGCTGAACGGTGCCGTCTGCTCGTTGGAGCACATTGGCGGGCTTGGCATCCGTGACGAGGAGGTCGCGGCCCATGGAGTAATACATGTCGTTGGCAGCGGGATCGAAGCCCTTGGCGGTGAAATAAGCGTCCTTGGCTTTTTGCTCGGCAGGAGTGCCGATCACCCACGGCTGGCTGGTGACGATGCGCGGCTTGCCGTCATCATCGGCGATGCCCTCGAAGGTGTAGCCGGTGCCGAAGAGTTCGTTCTGACGACGCAGATTGATCAAGTAGGCGGCAGGACTACCCTGAACGAACTGAGAATCGATGGTGAGCTTTATGGCCCTGCCTGCGTCTGGATCGGCCCACACATCATGTTCATCTCCTCCTGGCACCTCTCTCGCGGCCTCCAGTTTTGCAGCAAACGTATCTGTATCAATCAGCCAGCCGTTTTCTTTCGCCCAAGGAAGCATTGCCGAGGTCGAATTGGGGAATTTCCGTGAATCCGCAAGGCCTGAGCTACCATTTGATCGCCCGTCAAGCGGGTTTGAGGCTGCACGTTTGGCGTCTTCGACTGGGGTGCTGGGGCTGGCTTGTCCATCTGGGTCAATGTAGCTCAGTGAGAGCTGGGGTGCAATGGGATTGATCGGCGCTGAAGCCAGAGTAGGCGTGGAGGCTTGATCTGGGGCGAGCAGCGCGTTGGACTTGTCGTATGCGGCTTGCTCATTGGGGAGGAGCTGGCGCACAGCTTTCACCTTATCGAGGTTGGAAAGGATGGTGGATGCCAGAATGAGCGGCTGATCAAAAGCCATCTCCACACCGGCGGGGCCGTGGACGAAAGGTTTGGCGGCATTGTAGGTAGCGGTGCTCTCGGCAAGGCCGAACAGGGCGCGGCCATCGTCCATGCGGCCAATGGCCTCCAGAAAGACCGCAGGCGTAAGCGATTGATCGGCAGCGTACGCGGCATCGAAAACGGCTTTGATCGACACCATGGCGCTGCTCTTGCCCGCAGCGGCGGCGCGGTAGGCGTCGAGCATTGAGCGCGGGGTGATGGCGGGCGCTGCCGGCTGCTTCTGAGGCCGGGTCATGCCCTGCATGGTCTGTGCGGCGTTGGCGAGGAGGCTGGTGGGTGACTGGTAGCGGGGCGCGCTGGAAAGGCTGTCGCTTTTGCCAATGGTGTAGCTGAATGCCGCACCATGATTCGTGCGCAGGTAGTCAAAGACGGTTCCGAGGTTTGAAGGGGCCACAACACCGATCATTCGGTTCGTGTGCTGCTCAAACTCGCCACCTTTCATCAGGCGATTCAAAGCTGGATCACGCCAATACTTACCCCCCGTCTGTCGATTGGCTGGCACGCTGAGAAAGATTTCGCCATCCTTTGCAGTGAATGAAACGGCCCCGTCGCGGCTTTCAATGCGGCGATTTTCTCCCAATGCCTCGCGTAGCTGGGGGGCATCTTGAACTGGAACCGCCCCATCGTTCTTGCGTTTGATGCTTTCCGCGACTCCATGACCCAAAAGGATGCCCATGGACTGAGATCCATCGGCTTTGGTGTAACCAATGACGCGCCCCTTGGTGTCTGTGGAGCTGAGCTGCTGCAATGCGGCAAGGAGATTGCCGGTGACAAGGGCCTGCTGGGTACCGAATGTCCAAGAGCGTTCCCATCCCTGCTTCGATCCACGCTCGCGGTTCATCTCGGAGAATCCAGCGGGCGTGAAGAAGTCGGCCAGCTTTGAAACGGGCAGCTTGAGCCGGTCCTGGCTGTCATTCACGCGCACTACGGCAAATTGAGCCGATGGCGTGTTCGGTTTATCATCGTTGAGCAGGACATCCTCAACGAAGGCGTATCCCTGCGTCTTGTCATCGCGCTCGTAGGTGCCGAAACGGCCAAGCAGTCCAAGGGCATTGGAGATGCTATCGCGCTGCTCGTGCTGGCTCCTGAGCCAATCCTGACGGCGCTCGTCCCAATTGCGGGATTTGGTAGCTTTGCTAGCTTCCTCGGCGGCAATGAAGGCGTCGGCGCGGGCCATGAAATCGTTCTGGCGCTGATCTGCAGTCCTTGCGGCGGCGCTGGCAGACTGCCATGCGTCATCTACGAACAGCGGCTCCTTGCCGATCTTCGCATTGACTACTTCAAGGTATGACGGGTCGGAGAAAACAGAAACGGAGTCCCCCGGCGCTCCTTGGGTGAAGATTTCCGAGCTCACGGTTTCGGCCTTCATGTCGAGCACGCTGGCGCGCAGGTCATTCTTGCCGATCTCATCGAGGTATTGAATCAAACCCTGATAGTCGGCGGTCACAGACTCCCAGAAGGCCTCCTGCTCATCCACGGGCAGGATTGCAAGGTGCCCAGTCACAGAGCGCGACAAGTAGCCGTATTCTCCGCCGCTGTCGGCGCTTTGGAAGTCTCCCAGCGGGCGCAGTACGCCGCCATCGACTAGCTTTTCCCAACTCTGTGAAACCAGCTTCACCAAACCTGGATTGCGGGCGAGGTAGTTCCAGACCACTTCGTCACCGTACTGATTGAACAGGTCCACCGCGTCCTTCTGCGTGACTTCGGAGTCGGCATTGCTGGTCGTGTTGGCGTTCAGCATCGCCATTTTACGGCCAAGGATGGCAGCGGGGCGATTTTCGGCGGGAAGCGCGGTCTGGAGATTGATGTAAGCGGGTAACTCCACCTGTCCGGCGCGGTGAATGCGCCCGATGGTCTGCATGAACTCGTTGATGTCGAGGTTCGGTTGCACCACGATCATAAGGCGTGGGCGCCGATCCTTGAACTTCTCAGAGGCGTGCATGGAAACCCCCGTGCTGCCGCTCTTGTTGATGACAAGGAAGTCGAGGTTTTCGTTATTGAAGGAGTCCTTCACCTTGAGTTTGCCTTTCACCTCGGAGGCTTTGCGCTCGTAGGTGTCGCCGTTGGAATCAATGCCTGTGGAGCGCCCCGTCATTTCTCCAGTGCGAATACCTGCGGCCTCCACCGCCTGCCGCATGGCGTCGATGGGTGAAACAGGCATGTCGGCAAGGTCGATGCCTTCGATCTGCTTGCCCGCTTCACGAAAAACGCCAATCATGGCGCGGCGGATCATTTCGGTAGCGGCACCCTGATTCACATCGAGTGTTGGCGCTCCTGTTTCGGGATGCTCGCCCGTTTTGACCAACTGCCCACGCAAAGCGCGGTCGTCGAGATCCGCAAAAGCCGGGTCAGGCGTTTCTGACACCTCAAAATACTGCGCAGCCTTGCCGAAAGCTCCACCGCTCACTTTGATGCGGCGCATCTGGTTCAGGTAGAGCTGGAGCACGCCGTTGAAGGTCAGCGGCAGGCGATTTGCGGCCAAGTCTTCAATGACCGACTCCATGGTGTTTTCCACGGCCACGATGACCTTGTGAGGCTTCACGGAGCCATCGGCACCCTTGATACCCTTGTTGATGGCCTGAACTGCAAGGCGTGCGGCGCTGTTTGCTTTGATGGCGAGCAGGTACTGACGCACAAGGTTGTGAAGCTTCGCGGAGAAGTTCGAGGACTCCAAACGTGCACGATTGCCTGCGGGAATACCCACCGACTTGCCGTAAGCACCGAGAATTTGATTCACGACACTGGCGGCTTTTACCATGCTCTCCTGAATATGGATGATGACGCGAAGGCCATCGGTGTAGTTGTCGGCCAGCAGCTTGTCGCGGTCGTAGCTGTCCGTGTTGACATGGGTATTGAACGACACGCCAGCAAAGGAACGCTCGCGGCGCATATACTGGCCGTCCTGGGCGAGCATGGATGATCCAACCTGCATGGCGGGAACTCCGCCCATCTGCATGAGGTTCATCAGGCCTTTGATGTCTCCGCCCACCTGTCCAAGATTGGTGCGGAAGTAGATACCCATGTTATCGGGCCGCTTTGCGAAAGTAGCGGAGGAGTAATAAGTGTGCTTCGCGGTTTTGAGCAGTTCGCCAAAACGCCAACCAGTTGCGCTTTGGCCCCCGGCAAGGTGGCTTTCATCAAGGATGAACATCGCATTGGGAGCGATGCGACGGAGGGCTGCCATACGCCATTTGCTCGCAGGTGCTTCCTGTGCCTGCTTGGCGCGGGCGCGGTCACTGTCCGTCAATCCTTTGGCGTCGTCGGCCTTGATCTGATCGTAAGTGGTGAAAATGACATTTGTCCCGGCTGGCATCTCGCCAGTTTCGGCAATCTCGTTGAAAGCCTTTTCTCCACGGATAGAGCCCTTTTCCTTGAGGCGCTTTTTCAGTTCAGCCTCGTCAATGTCGGTATTCGTGATGGCCGGAACGACTTCGGGGGCGTCGATGTCGATCAAGTCATCAAGCATCGCGTCATAGAGGTCTTGATTCTTCGTGACGAACACGGGGATCATGCCCTGCTTGACGGCATACTTCATCAGGGCGGCGGCAATGCGGCCTTTACCGGTGCCGGTCTGGTCACCAATCACCAGCGCGCCGCCATGCTCTGCGGTGTAGATGGCCTGCGCGATGGCGTCGATCTGGTCGCCAAAGAAATACTTCGAGATGTCGGTTTTCTTCGGGTAGCCGAGTTTGCCGTGAACGTACTTCACAAGACTGCCAACATTCTTCTTGAGGCGCTGCAAGGCCTCCGACATCGGCTCAATGAGATTGACCGGCGCAAGAAGTCCCGCAGGATTGACGCCGGACGTAGGCGGAAACTCGGCCTGAAACTCGGTTACTGCCCCGGCCCGTAGCTCTCGCCCTCGGCTGGATTCAGTTCCCGATTCATCGCGTACAGGAGTTCCATCTGCCAATTCGGCTTCATTCCCGCTCCGAACTTGGCCGGCTGCAGGCGTGAAGGCATCTGGTCGAGCATTTCCACCAGTGATGTTTGAATCTGCTGTTCCAGTTGCTGCTTTTGTTCCCCCGTTGGAGGTTCCGGCATCTCCGGCAGGTCGGGGAGTCCCGGCATTGACTGGGCGGCTTGTTGAAGGACCGGGTATTGCTCCTCCCAATTGGGAGAGGCCATTAGCCACTTGGTCAGCGCGGCCGCGCAGTTCTGCCTCTGTGAGTTGATTGAGTTTGATGCGGTCGGCATCGGCGCGGTCGAGTTCATTGGAAAGTTCCTCCCAGTTGTTGATACTACGCGGTGATTTGAGTCCCGGCAATGTGTTTGATGAGCGGCCCTTGCCACTCACCACGATGATGTCGAGCGGCCAGCCTGCGCCCTGCTTCTCGTAGAGATCGCCGGAAACGGTGAAATGGTCGATGACGTTGTTGTTTTCGTAAAGATGGGCAAAGAATTTACCGGCCTTGCCTTTGCGGTAGAACTCGGCGCGTGCTTCGGGGTTGCGGACAGTCGGCGGCGGGCCTCCAATGATGAACGCAGCACGGCCATCCGGTGCCATTGTGGCGAGGCTTTGAAGCAAAATCGCGTGGTCGATGGAAGTTGTTGGTCCTGCGGGAGTCTCGAATACGCGGTTTTTGCCGCCCTGTTCCATCACCTGCCCAAATGGAGGGTTTGCGATCACGCGGTCAGGAGCTTGCGCGGGAGTCCATGTAGCGGCGTCTTCGCCCGTGGACTGAATACCCTGGGTGGCGAGGCGTTCACGGCGTGACGGGTCAAGTTCGTTGGCGAGGATCGTTTGGCCTGCGCGGCGCTCAATCAAGAGCATGCCATTACCTGCGGACGGCTCCGCGACTACCTTGCCGCCAACAACATCAGCCAGGCGTGAGGCGACATAGGCCATCGGCGCTGGCGTCGAGTAGGCTTGATTGATCTTCGAGGAACTGGTTTTTGCGTTCAGCTTCGGCTGGCGGCCATAGAGATCCTTGAGACGTTGAAAGACTTCCTGCGGGTCGCCGCCGTCCAAGACGATCTGGCGGGCTTCCTGGGTGATAGCAAGTTCTGCTTGTTCGTCCTGCTGTTTGGCTGTGAGAGGTTCCTCGATCTCGGGCAGAGGGGTCTCAATGGCAGCGAAAATGCGGCTCCAGTCATGCTGGCCGGTCAGCTCGGGCTTGATGGTGCTGAAGAAGTTCCATAGAGCCTGCGAGTATTTGACCAGAGAGCCGTCAGGGCGTGCGGCCATGAGTGCGGCGGCGAGACCTGCAGGAGTTTCAACGCCATCGGCGATGAGGGATTCAGCGACATCGAGAAAGGCGGCGCGGCGTTCCTTGGGGAGTCCGACCTGCTCAGATGCAGGGGCGCTTCGCAGTTCTGACCGAACCAGGTCATCGTCACTGGCTGGCAGTAGTTCGGAATAGGGGCCACGGCGCAGAGCCTCGGAAAAGACGCGGGCAGTGACCTGCCGCGCTGCTGCAATGTCCGAAAGAACGTTTTCCGTGCCCCACTCGCTACCAACCAAGCGAGAAGGCAGATCACGAAACCATTGCATGACGCTGGCGAGCAATTGGCGCAGCAATCCTTGATCCTCTTTCTCCACCTCGCGCCAAAATTCAGGAGCGGTGAAGAAGTCGCCGATGATGTTGTTGGTGATCTCGGTATTGAGAATCTTCCGGCGATAACGATCAGCAAGGTTCTGGCGCAACTGGCGTCCGTCAGCCTTGCTGATGAAGCGAGAGAGGGCGATCTTGAGCTCACGATAGAGTTTGGGGTCCTGCGCTTCAAGCGTGTGGCCCCACTCATGCCCAACGAGAGCCAGAACGTTAGCGTTTGCCCGCTGGTGAACAAAAATTGTATTGGGCCGGCTGGGGCTGACAGCAGCCTTCCACGGAATGTGCAGACCCGGCGCAGTATCGACCCAGACTATTTGTTTTCCTGTCGCATCTTCAAAGGCACGTAGGAAGGATGCAAGGGATCGTCCTCGTCCGCTGGCAGTGGTAAGTATGCGTCCGCGTGTGAACGGCGAAGTCTTTCCCACTGCTCCGGCGTCTTTTTGCCAACGTTCGCCAAGGGCTTCCAAGTCTTCACGGAGGCGGGCTGGGAGTTGGTCGGTTGGGACATGCTCGAATTGAAGCACATCTGAGGCGGAATTTCCAGCGGATTCATTGGAAGAGTCCACCATCGACCAGCTCGCCGGTGCCGAAGCAAGGCCATCGAAGGCGCTTTGGATCTTCGCAATGGTTCCGGCGGATGCGGCCGGTGCCGCACCGCCCCCAGAATCGGGAGCGGTGACGGCGGATTCGGTTAGCAGCCCTTCTTGCCGCCCTTGCCCGTTTTCTTCTTGGCGTTTTGCGTCGTTTTCATTGATGTTGGTGTTGGTTGTCGCAGGCGGGATTGCATGGGAATTGTTGGGGGAAGGCTCACGTTTCCAACCGCCCACGGCGGCCTGGGGCACGACATCGCCTGCATTCTCGCCTTCCATGCCGATCACGGGCGTGGTGTCATCGAATGAGATGACGGGCCCCATGCTGCCGTTGGAGTCGCTGATCCAGTCGCCCACCTGCACGGCGGGGCTGTCGAGGTCTGAGCGCACACGTTCGGCAGGGGGATTCGGTGAGTCAGGGAGCGCCTGAATCTGCGTCTTGTTCAAGCCGGACATGCGGGCGGCATTGGCCTCGGGCATGAGGGTTTGATCTTTGCCAATCCGCACCTCGTAGCTGCCAGCGGGTGTGCGGCGCAGGATGTAGGCGGGCGTGCCGGATCGAACGCCTTTCCAGATGTGGGGCGGCTCGGGTTCGCCGTCGGAATTCAAGGATGGGGCGCTTTCCTTGGATTTTGCGGCGGGCTTTGCAGCTTTCTTGGATTTGGGCTTTGCCGCCTGCTTTGTGGCCTTCGTGGGGGTCACAGTGCCATTCTCGTAGCCGTATTCGGTGAGCACCTCGGCGATGGCGTCGATTTCACGCTGCACGACGGGCTGTGATCCGGCAGTGACGAGGTTCAGGTACTCGCGCAGAGCGGTGAGGACAGCATCAAGGGCGCGGAGAACGGATTCGGTGATGGAGCCAGTAGCGCGGAGCTGGTCGAGCATGCGCAGGCCTTCCATGGCGCGAATCCAGTCCTGTTCTGGCAGGGTGTCGCCATAGGCGTCCTGCACCTTGTCACGCATCGCTTGGGTGAAGTGGTTGCGCCAGATGTCGCCATACCATTCATCGCGCCATGTTTCGAAATCGACCTGCAGCGGGTTGGTGTCTTTCGCCTCCCACAACCGCCGAGCGGCGAGCATGTTGGCGGAATGTCGGATTTCCTCATCGAGCAGAGCGGCGACTTGTTGCGCCACTGTTTTGGGGTCGAGCCCAGCGAGCTGTTTCTGGACCGTGGGGACGTGGTAAGCGATGGAGCCGTCTGGCTTCATCCAGAAACCGCCCGTGGGGTATGGATTCGGCTTTTTCGACTCCTTGATCAGGCCCTTGAGGATGGTGGATTTTGCGGCAACAGCGCCAATCACCGAGCGGGCGATGTTTTCAACGCCATTGGCGGCGGGTGCGTTCGCGGCAGGTGGGGCATTGAGCGCCGCGAGTGCCTCTTCGGGCTTCATGGCGTTCACCTGTGTTTTGGTGAAACCACGGTCGTAGAGCTGCTGACGTGTGTCCTTGGTGACCATCATCGGCACAGCGGCGGGCGCGGGTGCTGGAACGTTCTGCTTCGCGGGCGGAACGATCTGGGCAGGAGGCGGAACGGAAACCGATCGGTTTGTGGTAAGGAGATCAGTGAGCGACGGAGCACGGTCCTTGAGTGCCTCGATGGCCTGCGGTGGCACTTGGATACGGACACCCGGCGGCAGGCGATAGTGGCCAAGGCCAGTCTGGGAGACGGTGGGAGGGGCCGACAGCGTGCTCACCTGTGGAGGCCCGGCGACATCAGCAGGAAGAGCTTCGGCCTGCTGGAAGGCGGCGGCGCTTTCACCCCCAAGGCCCATGATGGCCTTGGCTTCGGGTGCGGTGTAGTCGGTGGCTCCGCTGACGGCTTTGGCAAGGCCAGTGTAAAGCGGGCGCTGATCGGCTGGCAGGGCGCGGAGTTCATCGGTGGCGCTGAAAGCCATGGAGGCAAGGCCGGTGAGATTGTCGGCGCTGGCCTGGGCTGCGGCCTGTGCTGCCAGAAGACGGGGAGAGGCCGGGACATCGGGCACAGCATTGCCAGCCGCGGCGTCCTGCATCTCCATGACGGAAGTGGCGTGCTCCTGTTGGGCGTCAGCGAGTTCATTCAGGGCGGCGGCATGATCTGCGAGCGCGGATTGGTGCGCAGGGTTCTCCTGGATGCCCTGCATGATGTCGAAATCATCGACGGTGAGCGGTTTGAAACCGGGCTGCCCAGCCATGCGGTCGTTGAACTTGCCCACGAGTCCGGTTTTGAACTCTGTGATGCTCTGCTCCCGCTTCCCTGCGCCCCAAGCGTTGGTAAGGGCATTGGCCCCGGCAAACATGGGGGCGAGCACGGCACCGCCCATGGAGCCCATAAGCATGGAGGATGCAAGGTTCTCGGGCGTGGGGGCGGGCTCAAGAACGGCATGGAGGCCTTCCTCCACGGCCTCAACAGGAGCAGCCGCGAGGGCCGACTTGC